>Ga0137381_10000812_pt1 | contig 20236 bp, 19 predicted proteins | sample SagtaG_16_FD_104808 | JGI IMG/M metagenome (GOLD analysis project Ga0137381, IMG submission 104808) | Vadose zone soil microbial communities from Sagehorn Ranch, Mendocino, California, USA - Sage2_L_115_16 metaG | ecosystem: Environmental > Terrestrial > Soil > Vadose zone | place: USA... | reverse complement strand
TTGACCGCGGGCGCCAGCCCGGGGTTAACCCGGCACCTGTTGACCCCGGGCTCGCGCCCGGGGTCAGGGTCAGCCCCATCGCGATGAGCGTGGTTGCGAGCCCTCCGGCAGGGGCCGGCAAGATCCAAGCGAACGACGGAAGCGCCGCGGCGATGGCCAGGAGCGAGAACGGGTGGAGTGCGCTCACGTCGCGCCCATGGCACGCAGCGCGAGCGGGAAGCGCGCTGCGGTGCGACGCGGCAGGGCGTGCAGCACCGCCGCCACCAGGGCGAACGTCACGGCCTTGTCGCCGAAGTCGGAGACGAAGCTCCCGAAGAAGCATGCGCCCAACGGCGGCAGGCCGAGCGCCTTGCCGAGCGCGGTCGTGAGCGCGATCCCGCCCGTCGTGGTGCAGCCGAACACGAAGTACGAGATGGGCGTCGACGTGAGCGACGCGATCACGCCGAGGCCGAGCCCGGCCGGCACCGCCGTCCTGAGGCTGCGAAACAGTCCGGCGCGCGCCGCCAGCCCGGCGTACAGCGCCACGATGATCTGGACCACGACGAACGGCGAGAACGTCGGATTGCGGAGCGTGTTGACGGCGGACGTCAGGACCCCGACCGCGACGCCCACGGCCGGTCCGGCGAGCGCCGTCGCGAGGATCGTCCCCGTGGTGTCGAGGAAGAGCGGGAGGGCCACGGCGTCCACGGCCGCGGAAAGCGCCAGGCTGATCGCCACGGCCACGGGGATGAGCGCGAGCAGTCGGACGGACACCGGCCAACTTCCGTGAGGGTCGCGCCAAAGATAGATATAGACCGGGCGTTGCGACACCGATGACCACCACGTTCGCAGCGAGCAAGATTGTGCGCGCGCTCCGCGCGGCGCAGCTGCACGATGCCCCGCGGCAGCAGTTACTCCAGCTGGCGTGCGAGCGCATCCGGGCCGCAGGCACGCCGTATAGCTCCGTGTACGCGTACATGCTCCACGACGGCGAGCTCGTGCTCGAGGCGTATGCGGGGCGCGAAACCCCACACCTTCGTATCCCCGTGGGGGTGGGCGTGTGCGGCACCGCGGTCGCGACCGGACGCGACCAGAACGTGGCCGACGTCGGCGCCGCCGCCAACTACCTGGCTTGCAATCTGGACACGAAATCCGAGCTGGTCGTGCTGATTCGCCGCGGGGCAACCATCCTCGGCCAGATCGATATCGATTCGGATGTGCCGGCGGGCTTCACCGACGCGCATCATCGCGCCGTGAAGGAGGTGGCGGATGCGCTGGCCGTGCTGCTCTGAAGGTGCGTGCCCGCGCGTCGTCGTTTCAGTCCGCTCGGACGTCCGACGTTCCCTCGACCGCTTCGGCGAGCATCAGCCGCTCCGCGGCGGCGTCGTGGTCCAACAGCTCGGCGTAGCGGCCCCACTCGACGATCGTCTGAAACAGTGACTCGGCCGGGATGAACGGGAAGTAGATGGTGATGTCCGCGAGCACCTCTTCGTCTTCCACCGCCCCTTCGTTCTCCGTCAGCATCGCGATGATCCGCCCGAACAGGGGATGCTTCTTGAGCCGCGCGCGCGCCGCATCTTTGCGGGCCGAGTCGTCCATCGCCATGACTTCGCGCCCCGCCAGCGTGAGTTGCACGATCTCCCCCGGCGTCGTCACCCACCCCAGCTGCTCCGCCCCGCGCACCACGGCGGTCATGCGGTCATAATCCACGCCCAGATCCTCGGCGAGCTCGAACACGTGGCCCTTGCCGTCGGGCCGGGTGAGTAGGTGGTCCAGCAGACCGGTGACCTCGGAGACGTGTACCCGCGGGAAGGGAATCAGCCGCTGCGGCGCCGCCGGCGCCGGCTCCGGCAGCAGGGTCGCCGTGAGCACGGCGTGGAGCCGGTCCACCATCGCCTCGAATTCCGGCGTGCGCTCCTGCCGGGGGTAGGGGATCGGATTCACCAGCACTTCGCGCACGTGCCCGGGGTGCGACCCGAACACGACGATACGTCCGGCGAGAAACACCGCTTCCTCGACGCTGTGCGTCACTACCACGAGCGTGTTCACTCCGGTCGACTGGTCGCGCCACAAATCCACCACCTGGCTGCGCAGGTTTTCCGCCGTAAGGGGATCGAGCGCCCCGAACGGCTCGTCCATGAGCAGGATCTCGGGCGCGACGGCGAGCGCCCGGGCGAAGCCCACCCGCTGTTTCATGCCGCCCGACAGCTCCTTGGGATACGCCTGCTCGAACCCGTCGAGCCCCACCAGGTTGATGGCGCGCGCCACGGCATCCCGGCGGGCCGCCCCGTCGACGCCGCGCGCTTCGAGACCCATCGCCACGTTCTCCGTCACGGTGAACCAGGGGAGCAGCGCGAATGACTGGAACACCATCGCCGCGGCGCCGAGCACTCCGTCGAGTGGGCGCCCGCGGTACTCGACCGTCCCCTCTGCTGGGCGCGCCAGGCCGGCGAACAGGCGCAGCAGCGTGCTCTTGCCGCATCCCGACGGGCCGACCAGCGCCACCACCTCGTGCTCGCACACGCTGAGCGAGACGTCGCGCAGCGCTTCGAGCACCTGTCCATTCGGCAGCCGGAACCGCTGCGTCACGTGGCGCCCCTCGAGCAGCACCGGGCCGGGGGTCATTGCGCCATCCCGAACCGGGTCTGGGCCCAACCGGCGAGCGCGCGCCACACGAAGCGGTTCCAGCCGACCACGATCAGACTCATCAGCACGATCCCGCCCGCGAGCAGCGGAAAGTTGGCATGCGCCGTGGCGTCACTGATCAGGCTCCCCAACCCTGGTGTGGTGCGTAGTGTCCCCCCCGCCTCGATGTATTCCGCGACGATCGAGCCGTTCCATGCGCCTCCGGCCGCCGTGACCCAGCCCGTGACGAGCGCGGGGAACGCCGCGGGCAGGTACAGAGAGCGCCAGCGGGCAAGCCGCGGCAGCTGGAACGCGTTGGCCGCGTCTTTGAGCTGCTCCGGGATCGCGGCCACCGCCGAGATGACGTTGAACAGGATGTACCACTGTCCCGCGAGCACCATCAGGGCGACCGCACCGAGTCCCAGCCCTACGCCGGCCCGCTGGAACGCGAGGACCACGAGCGGGAACAGCATCGGCGCCGGAAACGACGCGACCACCTGGATCACAGGCTGCAGCAGTCGCGCGATGCGGGGCGAGCGACCGATCAGCACGCCAGCGGGCAGTGCCCAGGCGGTAGACAGGATCACGGCGCCCATCACACGTCCGAACGTCAGGGCGGCCGACCCGAGCAGCGCCCCCCAATCGCGCGCGCCGAGGTGCCGCAACAGGAGCCAGATCTGCCATGCCCCCAGGGCCGCAGCCAGCGCGACCCCGAGGGCGAGGAGCGCGCCACCGACCCACCGCGCCACCGGATGCCCGAGCGCGAAGCGCGGCCCCCGCAGGATCACCGGCCCCGCGATGGCGAGCGGGCGCTCGAACGGCCGCGCCGCGCGGCGCGCCGTGCGGTAGGCGCGGCGCTGCAGCAGCGCCGCGCGCCGCGGTAGCCGCGCGTGCCGCAGGAACTCGAGCACCCACGAGGTTGGCGCCCCTCCTTCTCCCCCCGACGTCTCGTCGAGCCGGAACTTTTCCACCCACACCACCAGCGGTCGCCACACCAGCTGGTCCACGCTCACGATCATTGCCACCATCGCGAGCATGGCGAGTGCCATCGCCGGGACGTTGCCTTGATCGAGCGCCACACTCATGTAGGAGCCCACGCCCGGCAGGCGAAAATCGCGGTCTCCCAGGCGGAACGCTTCGTTGACCATGAGGAAGAACCAGCCCCCGGCCATCGAGAGCATCCCGTTCCACACGAGGCCCTGCGCCGCGGCCGGCACCTCGAGCTGCCAGAACGTCCGCGACGCGCGCCACCCCGCGACCTTGCAGGCGTCGCGCAGCGCGTCAGGGAGGGTCTTGAGCGAATTGTAAAAGGAGAGCGCCAGATTCCAGGCCTGCGCCGTGAAGATCATCAGGATCGCCGCGAGCTCGAGACCAATGTTGCGCGTGGGGAAGAGCGACATCAGCCCCAGCACGAGGCCGGGCAGAAACCCCAGCACGGGGATGCTCTGGAGAATGTCGAGCATCGGCAGCAGCACCCGCTCGGCGGCCCGCGACTTGGCCGCCGCCCAGCCGAAGCCGAGCGCGAAGAGGTACGAGATCGCGAGCGCGATCACGCCGCGGGCGAGCGAGTACAGCGTATAGCGCGGGAGCGCGCTGGGGCGCAGGTCGATCTGTACCGCCTGCCGGAACGGCGCCTCGAACTCGCGCGCGAACGCGACCAGCGCCGCGATCGCTCCACCCAGCAGGCACAGGATCGCGACGTCGGCGAGCCCGAGTCGCCGAATCCCCGGCGCCGTCAGGACGGGCGGAAGGCGAAGTGGCTTCATGACCGTGTAACTTGTGACCCCATGACCGGCACCGAGCACACCGAGGCGGTCGATGCGGTGGTGGACCTGGACGGCGTCCGCCTCCACACTCGGCGCGTGGGCTCCGACCCACCGGTCGTCGTGCTGCACGGCGGGCCAGGCGCAGACTACGCGTACCTCCTGCCGCAGTACGATCGACTGGCGCACGGCCGCGCCCTGCTCTTCTATGACCAACGTGGCGGCGGGCGCTCGCCCGTCGCGCGCGACGTGCCGGTCGGCTGGCAGGAGCACGTCGCCGATCTCGAGGCGCTCCGCAAACACTGGGCCATCGACCGCCTCACCCTGCTCGGCTATTCCTGGGGCGGCCTGCTCGCCGTGTTGTACGCCCTGGAGCATCCCGACCGGGTGGGGCGGCTGGCGCTCGTCGCTCCGGCACCCCTGACGGCGCGGTGGCGAGAGGAGTTCGAGCGCCGGCTCTCGGCCCGCCTGGCCGACCCGCGGATCGTGCGCGCACGGGCCGAGCTCTCCGCCTCCGGGCTGGCCCAGCGTGATCCCGAAAAGTATCGCCGCCTCGCATTCGCGCTATCGGTCGCGGGCTACTTCAAAGACCCGAGCCGCGCCAAGGAGCTGACCCCGTTTCGCGTCACGGCCCGGACCCAGCAGGCGGTGTGGCAGAGCCTCGGCAACTACGACCTGCGGGATCGGCTTCGCGGCACCTTTCCGAAAGGTAGGACCCCGCGGGCCGTGGTCGTCCACGGGGTCTACGACCCTTTGCCGATCGAATCGGCCCGGGAAACCGCCGCCCTGCTGGACACGGGTGTGATCGAGCTCGCGACCGGTCACGCCCCCCACGTCGAGGCGACGGAGGACTTCGTGCGGGCACTGAACGGATTCCTGCCCCACCGCTGAGCCGTTAGCTTCAGCCCACGCATGCCGACGAAGCCACGGACTACACGGCGCCGGGCGGCGGCCGAGACCCCGGCCCGGCTCCGGGCGCGGCTCACGCAGATCATCGCGCGCCTCGAGCAGGCCTACCCCGATGCGATATGCGCGCTCCACCACCACAATCCCCTGGAGCTGCTCGTCGCCACGATTCTGTCGGCGCAGTCCACCGACGCCCGTGTGAACATGGTGACCCCCGCCCTGTTCACGAAGTACCGGACGGCGCAGGATTACGCCGCTGCCGACCCACGGGTGTTCGAGCAGGAGATCCACAGCACCGGGTTCTTCCGCAACAAGACAAAGTCGATCCTCGGCATGGCTCACGCGTTGGTGGAGCGGCACGGCGGCGCCGTGCCGGCCACCATGGAGGAGCTGGTGGAGCTCCCCGGAGTCGGCCGCAAGACCGCCAACGTCGTGCTCGGCACGGCGTTCGGTAAGAACGAGGGCGTCGTGGTGGACACCCACGTGCAGCGCCTGGCCACCCTGCTCGGCCTGACCAAGGAGCGGGACCCCGTCAAGATCGAGCGCGATCTGATGGCCCTCGTGCCGCGCGACAAGTGGACCTGGTTCTCGCACACCCTGATTCAGCACGGGCGCAAGGTGTGCATCGCGCGGCGGCCGAAGTGCGAGCTGTGCGTGGTGAACCGGTGGTGCCCGAGCTCGCGGGTGTAGATTTCCCAGAATGTCCAATCTGCTCGCCTCCGAGCCGTCCGCCTACCTCAAGTCCGCCGCCCACCAGCCGGTGCACTGGCACCCCTGGGGCGAGGCGGCGCTCGAGCGGGCGCGGGTCGAGGACAAACCGATCCTGCTGGACATCGGCGCCGTGTGGTGCCACTGGTGCCACGTGATGGACGGCGAGTCGTACGAGGATCCCGAAGTGGCCGAGCTCTTGAACCGCGATTTTGTGTGCGTCAAGGTCGATCGCGACGAGCGGCCCGACGTGGACTCCCGCTACCAGCGCGCGGTGCAGGCGCTCACCGGACAGGGCGGCTGGCCGCTCACGGCGTTCCTCACGCCCGAGGGGGAGGTGTTCTTCGGCGGGACGTACTTTCCGCCCGAGGACAATCATTTCGGGCGCCCCGGCTTCATTTCCGTCCTGAAGCAGGTCGCGGAGCTGTACCGGCGCGACCGGGCGCGCGTCGCCAAAAACGCCAAGGCGATCCGCCAGCACCTCACCGCATCCCTGAACGAGGCGAAGGCGGGACAGGTTACTCCGGCGATCCTCGCGGACGCGGCCGGCCAGATGGCGCGCCTGTTCGATATCCGCTACGGGGGCTTCGGGACCGCGCCCAAGTTTCCCCACCCGGCGGGCTGCGATTTCCTGCTGGCCCGTTGGCACGATACCCGGGAGGCCTGGCTCCGCGAGGTGGTCGAGAAGAGCCTGACCGGGATGGCGAAGGGGGGTATCCGCGATCACGTGGGCGGCGGCTTCCACCGCTACGCGGTGGACGAGCGCTGGATCGTGCCGCATTTCGAGAAGATGGCGTACGACAACTCGGAGCTGCTGCGCTCGTACCTGAACGCGTACGCCGCCTACGGCACGCCGCTCTTCGCCGAAGTGGCGCACGGCATCGTGACGTGGGTGGTGGAAACGCTGTCGGACCCGGCGCGCGGCGCGTTTTACACCTCGCAGGACGCGGACGTCGAATTCGGCGACGACGGCGACTACTGGACCTGGACGCCGGATGAACTGCGAGAGGCGTTGAGTGACGAAACGGCGTACGACGTGATACGTCGCGTATACGACGTCGCGGTGCCCGGCGAGATGCAGCACGACCACGAGAAGAACGTGCTGTGGTGGAAAACGGACCCGGCGGACCCCGCCGAGTGGCAGACGCTCAAGGCGGCGCTCGGCCGGCTCAAGGCTGCCCGTGCCCGGCGCAAGGCTCCCTACGTCGACACGACGCCGTACGTGAACTGGAACGCGATGATGGCCGCGGCGTTCCTGCACGCCGGCGCTGTGCTCGACCGCCCGGACTGCAACGCGCTCGCGTTGAAGGTCTTGAGTCGCATCTGGGCCGAAGCCTGGGACGACGCGCGCGGCATGGCTCACGTGATCGGCCGGCCCGAGCCGCACGGCCTGCTGGACGACAACATCCAGACGGCGGCCGCGTTCCTCGACGCCTACGAGGCGACCGGCGAGGAGGCCTGGCTCGCCCGCGCGGTCGCGGTCGTGCGACACTGCATACGGGTCCACTGGGACGAGGCGGATGGCGGGTTCTCGGACTTGGCGCGCGATCGCGCCGGCGCCGCCTACCTCGCGACGCCCGCCAAGCCGATTCAGGACGCCCCGACGCCTTCGGCCAACGGCGTCGCCGCCCTGGTGCTGGCGCGGGCGGCGGCCATCACCGACGACCCGGAGTGGCGCCGCCTGCTCGATCGCCAGCTGGCGACGTTCGCGGGCGCGGCGGCCCAGCTCTCGCTGTACGGTGCGACCCTGCTCCGCGCACTCGATTGGGCGCTCAACCCCGTCACCCGCATCGAGGTGGCGGGCCCGCGCGGGGAGGGACCTGCGTGCGCCATGCACCTCCTCGCGCTCCAGGCGTACCGGCCCCGCAAGGTCGTGATCCGGAAGACCGCGCAGCGGCCCGCCGCCACGCTGTGCGTGGGCACGACGTGCTCCCTCCCCGTCGCGACCACCGCCGACCTGAAACCCCTGCTCACCTAGCCTGGGAGACCCGATGCCGAACAAGCAAGCGATCGTCGAGACCGCGCGGGGTACCATCGAGGTGGAGCTGTTCGCCGACGAGGTGCCGGACACGGTCGCCAACTTCGTCAAGCTGGCGAACGCGGGCTTCTACGACGGCACCAAGTTTCACCGCGTGATCCCGAACTTCATGATCCAGGGTGGCGACCCCTACTCCAAGACCGGCAAGGGACGCGTGGGCACCGGTGGACCGGGCTACACGATCAAGTGCGAGACCCACAAGAACGTCCACAAGCACGTGGCCGGCACGCTCTCCATGGCGCACGCCGGGAAGGACACGGGCGGCAGCCAGTTCTTCATCTGCCATTCCCCGCAACGCCATCTGGACGGCGTCCACACCGTGTTCGGGCAGGTCACCAAGGGCATGGACGTCGTGAACACGATCGCGCAGAACGACGAAGTGAAGTCGATTCGAGTCACATGATTGGACGGAGAAGCGTCGCGCGAGCCGCCGTGCTCGTGGCGTTGCTCGTGCCCGCGATGCTCGCCGCCCAGGGCGGCGCGTTCATCGTGCGCTTGGGACGCGACACGCTGGCGCTCGAGCGGTACTCCCGCACCGCCGATCGGCTCGAAGGCGAGCAGGTCGCACGCGCGCCGAGCACCGTGCACCGGATCTTCACCGTGATGTTCCACCCCGGCGGCGCGGTCGAGCGCTTCGAATTGGTCGAACACAATGTCTCCGGCGCGCCGGGCCCCGCCGAGTCGAAGGCCACAGTCGATTTCGCCGGCGACAGCGCGATCTCCACGCTGCCGGACGGCGACTCCACGCTGCACCAGCGCGTGAAAGTCCCGCCGGGCACGCTCCCGTGGTATTTCCAGAACTACGCCCTGCTGGAGGAGATCGCACGCCGGGCGCGCTCGGCGGGCGGCACCCGCTACACCACGACGTTGCTGCCGCTCGGCAACACCGAGCCGTGGACGGTGACGCTGGACCCGATCGGCCGCGACTCGATGACGATCCTGCTCGGCTCCATCGGCCGGTTGCGGGCCCGGGTGGACGAGCGCGGCACGCTGCTCGGGCTTTCCGGCATCGGCACGACGATGCAGGTGACGGTGGAGCGCGTCCGCGGTCCGCTGGACTTCGCCGCACTGGGGAAGTCGTTCGCGCTACGCTCGCTCGGTCCGCTCTCCCCCGCCGATTCGGTGCGGGCAAGCGTGGCAGGCGCGGTGCTCGCCGTGCGCTACAGCCGGCCCTCGATGCGGGGCCGCGTCATTTTCGGCAGTGCGGTGCCGTGGAACGAGGTGTGGCGCACCGGAGCGAACGCGGCCACCGTGTTCGAGACCAGCGCCGACCTCGTGGTCGCCGGCACCACCGTCCCGGCGGGCAAGTACAGCCTCTGGACGATCCCCTCCCCCGACGGCTGGAAGCTGATCTTCAACCGCAACACCGGGCAGTGGGGCACCGCGTATGACGCGCAATACGACTTCGCGCGGATCGCCATGACGGTCGAGCGGCTGGCGCAGCCGGTCGAGCAATTCACGATCGCGATCGCGCCGCGGCGTGACGGCCCGGGCGGCGTGTTGCGCCTCGAGTGGGAGCGAACCCGGGCGTCCATTCCGTTCTCCAAGAAGTAGACGTCACCGGTCCCGCATGTACCTCGACTTCGCCGTCATCGCGGACTACGCGCTCGTCGATCAGGCGGGCAAGCTCTCCGTCCTCGGGATCTTCCAACACATCTGGGTGCAGCAGTTTCCCGCCATGCACCCGCGGCTGCACCTCGTGCTGCGTCTCAAGGGAAAGCGCACCGAGGTCGGCGAGCATCATGTGCAGATCCGCCTGCTCGACGAGCAGGACACGGAAATCCTCGGCGGCAACGGCAACGTCACCTTCGCCGAGCCCCCGGCGGGCGTGACCGACATCGAACCCGGGGCCATTCTGGTGTTCGACGTACCGTTTCCGCACGCGGGACCGTATCGCTTCGAGATCACCGTGGACGGGGAGCGGAAGGCCGCCGTACCGGTAACCGTATCCCAACTGCCCGCGCAGCCGGCCGGCGGACCGCAGTTGCATTGAGCGCGGCGGCGCCGACGAGCCGGCCGTACCCGGGGCTGCGGCTGCTGCTATTCCTCGCGGCGGTGGCGCTCGGCTGGAACGTGGACGGCTATCGTCTGCTCGATCCCGACGAGGGCCGCAACGCGGAAGTGGCGCGCGAGATGGCGCACACCAACGACTATCTGGTGCCGCACCTGGATGGACTTCCGTATCTCGACAAGCCGATCGTGTACTTCGCCGCCGCCGCCGCGTTGATGGAGCTGCTCGGACCGACCGAGACCGCGGCGCGCCTGCCCGCCTATGCGGCGACGCTCGCGACCATCGGCCTGCTGGTAGGGTTCGCGCGGCGGCGCTGGGGCCCTGACGCCGGGTGGCTTGCCGGGATCGCCTACGCGACCACGCTGCTGCCCCTCGTGTACGCGCGCACGGCGATCTTCGACAGTACGCTGACGCTTTGCACGACCGCCGCCATCCTGTGGCTGTTCGAGGAGCGTCCCGTCCTCGCCTGGGCGGCGATGGCGGCCGGCGCGCTGACGAAGGGACCGGTCGCCATCGCGCTTCCGCTGCTCGTGATCATCCCGCACGCGCTCGCGACCGGGGCGCCGGTGCGTCGGCTGTTCTCCTGGCGGGCGGTCGGGGCGTTCGCGCTGATCGCGCTGCCGTGGTTCATCGCGGTCTCGATCCGCATCCCGGCGTTCCCGTCCTACGTGGTCGTACGCGAGACGCTGCAGCGCGTGGCGACCGGGACGTTCCACCGCACCGCCCCCTTCTGGTATTACGTCCCCATCGTCCCGGTCGCCGCCTTCCCGTGGATCGTGCCGGCGTTGGCCCGCACGCGCAGCTGGCGGGCCACCTGGCTCGCTCGCCGCGCGCCCAGCGCGCGCGAGCCGCTGCTGCTCGCCAGCTGGATCATCGTGCCGCTCGTCTTCTTCACGCTCAACCAGTCCAAGCTGCCGCAGTACGTGCTGCCGCTGATGCCGGCGTTCGCGCTCGCCGCCGTGCGCAACCTGGTGACACCCCCCGCCGGCGCCGCGGGCGCGAGCCCGGGTGACCGCAGCTACCCCGCCCTCGCGGCACTGGCGGGCGCGGCGCTCGTTGCCCTCACCCTTTGGCTCCCCGCGCCGATCGATCTGACGCCGGCAGAAAAGGCGGCGATCCCTCCGACGGCGCTGGCCTTGGGTGTCGTGCTGTTCGTCTCCGCCGCGTGCGTCGCGGCCGGCGCGTTGGTCCGCCGGCCGCGGGCGGCGATCGCGGGCTACGCGATGGTGGTGATGGCGATCCCGCTCGTGAGCGGCCGCCTGCTCGCCGCCGTCGGGGACGACCGCTCCGCCGCGGGCCTCGCCCGCGCCACAGCGGCCGCGCTCGGCCAGGGGAGTGCGTCGGCCAACACCACCGCGGTTCTGGGGATCCTCGCCTACCCGCCCTCCCTGCCCTTCTACTTGGGACGACCGATCGCGGTCGCGACGGCCACGGGGATCGAGCTCACCAGCAATTACATCGCCGATTACCACGACCGCTACCGCGACGTGCCCGGTTCCCCGCTGCTGCCGGAAGGGTATTGGCGCGAAGCACTCGCCCGCTGCCCCGTGCCCACGGTGTTCGTCGCGACCGCCGCGAATCGCGACGCGCGCCAAGTCCTCGCGGCCGCGCTCCCGCTGCTCGCGCTCGACGGCCATTACGCCGCCTACGGCCCGTGCCGACCTCCCCAACCTGCCCAACCTCCACAACCTCCTCGACCTCCTCGACCTCCGCGGCGCGGCGGGAGGGTGCCGTAGTGTGCGGCATCTTCGGTGCCGTCTCGCTCACCGGGCGGCCGCTGCGTCATTCCGGCTGCCTCGGCGCCATGGCGGCGGCGCTCGCGCACCGCGGACCCGACGGCGAGCAGGTCGTCGGCCACGAGCGCGCCCGGATCGGCGCCCGGCGCCTGGCGATCATGGACTTGACCACGGGTGACCAGCCGTTCTTGAGCCCCGACCGCGCCGTCTGGATGGTGTGCAACGGCGAGATCTACAACGCGCCCGAGCTCCGCCGCGAGTTCGCCCAGGCGGGATACCCGTTCCGCTCCACCGGAGACATCGAGACAATCGTACCGTTGTACGAGCGCCTCGGGCCGGATGGCGTGGGACGGCTCGAGGGGATGTTCGGGCTCGCCGTGTGGGACGATCAGCGGCGGCGCCTGGTGCTCGCACGCGACCGCGCCGGCGAGAAGCCGCTGTTCTGGTCACAAGTCGGGGACGAGCTCCGCTTCGCCTCGGAGATACAGGCGCTGCTCGTGTTTCCCGACCAGCCCAGGCGATTGGACGCCCCGGCGGCGGAGCTGTACGCCGCGCTCGGCTACGTTCCCGCCCCCCACACGATGTTCGCCGGCATCGCGAAGCTCGAGCCCGGGCACATGCTGGTCGCGCAGCAGGGCGGCGTGACCGAGCGCTGCTACTGGGACGCCGCGGCGGTGGCGGCCGGCCCGTCGCGCCTCGCTGCCGCGGCGACGCTGCGCGCCGCGCTGCTGCAGGCGGTCGAGCGCGAGCTCATGTCCGACGTGCCGGTCGGCGTGTTCACGAGCGGCGGGCTCGACTCGTCGCTGCTCGCGGCCGCCGCCGCCCGCGTGATGCCCGGCGAGCAGATCCACACCTACTCGGTGCGATTCGTCGAGCCGGGGTACGACGAGAGCCCGTACGCCGAGGCGGTGACGCACCACATTCGCACGCAGCACCACGTCGTCACCGCCGACGAGCCGGCGCTGGAGCGCGCCTTCACGACGATCACGCGTGCGCTCGCCGAGCCGGTGGGCGACCCGGCGATCCTGCCGACGTACCTGCTCGCCGAGGCGGCGCGGGCGGACGTAAAGGTCGTCCTGTCGGGCGAGGGGGCGGACGAGCTGTTCGGGGGCTATCCGACGTACCTGGGGCACAAGGCGGCGGCGCTGTTCCGGCGCACGCCGGGGCGAGGGGTGCTGCGCTGGCTGGTGAACCGCCTGCCCAGCTCGACGGGGAAAGTCACGACTGAATTCCTGCTCAAGCAGCTGGTCGCGGCGGCGGAGTTGCCGCCTGTCGAGCGCCACCTGACGTGGTTCGGCGCGCTCGGGCCGGACCCCCGGACGCTTGCCTGGGCGAATGGCGTGCTGGACGGATTTCCCGCGGACCGGTCCCTCAACCGCCTGTTGTGGCTCGACTTCGTCTCGTACCTGCCCGACAACCTGCTCGTCAAGGTGGATCGCGGCACGATGCTCGCCTCGATCGAAGCGCGCGCGCCCTATCTCGACCGCGCGGTCCTCGAGCTCGTGCTCCCCGCACCCGCGGAGCTCAAGGTGCGGGGCCTCACCACCAAGGCGATATTAAAGGAAGCGGCGCGCGGGCTCGTGCCCGACGACGTGATCCGGCGGCGCAAACGCGGCCTCTCGGTGCCGGTGGCGCGATGGCTCAACGGGGGCCTGGCGGCGCTGGCGGACCGCTATTTCGCGGCGCCCCGGCTTTATCCTGACGCCCCGACCGCGCGCCTCGTCGCCGAGCACCGCGCCGGGACGCGCAACAACGCCCGCAAGCTCTGGCCGATCCTCATGGCCGAGCTGTGGGCGGAACGGTGGAATGTGGAGACTGGATGACTCGAGCCGAAGCCCTCGCCCTGATGGAGGAGCACACCGCCTCTCCCTCACTCCGCCAGCACATGCTCGCGGTGGAAGCGGCGATGCGCGCCTACGCGTCGCGCAACGGGGAGGACCCGGAGACGTGGGGCATCGTGGGGCTGCTGCACGACTTCGACTACGAGAAGTTCCCCAACAGCGAGCACTCGCCGACCGACGGCCATCCCGCCTGGGGCGTGCGGTTGCTGCGGGAGCGGGGCGTCCCGGACGCCCTGTGCCGCGCGATCCTCGGTCACGCGACGTATTCGGGCGTGCCGCGCGACACCCCGCTCGCGCAGACGCTGTTCGCGGTGGACGAGTTGTGCGGATTTCTGGTGGCGTGCGCGCTGGTGCGGCCCTCGCGCAGCTTCGCCGACTTGGAAGTGGCGTCGGTGAAGAAGAAGCTCAAGGACAAAGCGTTCGCGCGCGGCGTGAATCGCGACGAGGTGCGCCAGGGCGCCGACGAGCTGGGCGTCCCGCTCGACGAGCACATCGCGTTCGTGATCCAGGCGCTCCGCCCGGTGGAGCGCGCCCTCGGGCTCGGGGGTGGGACCGAGGCGCCGCCGGTGGTGCCGGTGGGGTGAGGGCGTCGCCCCGGGCGCCCAGCCGCCCCGTCCCCGGGCACGCCACCGATGCCCTGGGCCTCGCGATCGACCGCGCTGCCGGGGCCCGCGCGATCGGCGGCAATCGGCTCGAGCATCACCCCGACAGCCCGCGCGCGCTCGAGGTGATGCTCGAGCTCATCGCCCAGGCCCGCCGCTGGGTGCACTTCGAGAACTACATCATTCGGGACGACCGCACCGGGCGCCGCTTCGCCGCGGCGCTCGCCGAGCGCGCGCGGACGGGAGTGGCGGTCCGCGTGCTGTACGATGCGCTCGGCTCCCTCGGGACGTCGGGCCGGTACTGGCGCGGGCTGAGGCAAGCGGGAGCGGAAGTGCGTGCGTTCCACCCGATTCTCTCGCGGCGCCCGTTTCGCATCATCCAGCGCGACCACCGCAAGCTGCTGGTCACCGACGGAACGCAGGCGATGGTCGGGGGGCTGTGCATCGGCGACGAGTGGGCGGGGGATCCCGTGCGCCGCCGCCGCCCTTGGCGCGACACCATGGTGCGTGTGGCCGGTCCTGCAGCAGCCGCGCTGGATCGCGCGTTCGCCCGCATTTGGATTCGCGCCGGTGGGGTGCTCTCGTCCGACGAGCTCGCCGCCGATCCGCCGTCCAGCGGCAACTCTACTGTGCGTGTGGTGGAGGGAGCGCCGCGGCGCGCACGGGTGTATCGCGCGGTGGAGCTGCTGGCGGCGAGCGCGGCCGAGCGACTCTGGATCACCGACGCCTACCTCGTCGCACCGGCGCCACTTTATGCCGGCCTGCTCGACGCCGCCCGCGGCGGCGTCGACGTCCGTCTCCTCGTCCCCGGCACCAGCGACCTCCCGGTGCTGCGCAACTTCACGCGCGTTGGCTATCGCGAGCTGCTGCGGGCGGGGGTGCGCATCTTCGAGTATCAGGGCCCGATGGTCCACGCCAAGACGATGCTGGTCGACCGCCGCTGGGCCCGCGTCGGCTCGACCAACCTCAACGTCTCGAGCCTGCTCACCAATTACGAGCTCGACCTGGTGGCGGAGTGCGAGCAGCTCGCCGAGGAGCTGGCGGCGCAGTTTCGGCGTGACCTCGCGTCGAGCCGCGAGATCGTGCTGCAGCCCCGCCGCCTCAGTCTCCCGCCCCGCCTCGTCGGCGCACCGGGCGAGCCCGAGCCGCCCGATCCCGCGCACAAGCGCTCGGGATACGAGCTCGGCGCGGTCGCGGTGGTGGCGCTGCGACGCGTGGCGGGCGGGCTGCGGCGGGCGATCGCCGCCACGGCGGCCCTGACGCTCGCGGGCATCGGGACGCTGTTGCTCGTGTTCCCCCGCGTGATGAGCATCACGCTCGCGGTAGGCACGTTCGGGCTGGCATTCTGCTTCGCCCTGTACGCCGTCGAGCGGCGGCGCCGCTCGCGGGAAGGCCTCGATGAAAGCTGATTCCCAACCCCCGGAGCCCGGCGCGCGTATACCGGAGCAGGACGAAGCCGCGCTGGTGGCGCGGGTCCGTGCCGGGGACCGGGCCGCGTTCGGCGTGCTTGCGGAGCGATACGCGGGCGTCGCGCGACGGGTGGCGCGCGCCGTCCTGGGAGATCCGGATGACGCCGACGACGCGGCCCAGGATGCGCTGCTGTCGGCGCTCGTGAAGCTCGACCAGTACGATCCCCGCCGACCGTTCGGCCCGTGGCTGTTGCGCATCGTCGCGAACGCGGCCACCGATCGGCGGCGGCGCCGCACGGTGCGCCGGGTCGAGCAGCTCGATCCCGCGCTCGTCGCGGGTGGCGCCCGCCCCGACGCGACCACGGAGCGGCGCGCCCTGTCGGCGCGATTGCGGGCGGCGCTCGCCGAGCTGTCGCACCGGCGTCGCATGGCGGTCGTGCTGTTCGACGTGGAGGGCTACTCGCACGCCGAGATCGCGGGCATCCTCGGCATCCCCGAGGGCACCGTGCGCTCGGAGGTGTTCCACGCGCGTCGCCGGCTGCGCGTACTGCTGGCAGACTGGAAGGAGCAGGAATGACGCGAGAACCGCTGCCGTTCGATCACCGGCCCGATCCGGCGCTGGGTGCCGCGCTGCGGCAGGCGCTCGAGCCGGAGGAGGGCAGTCACACCGGGTTCGTGGCGCGGCTGCTGGCCCGGGTCGACGACCCGCGCGGCGCCGGCTCCTGGGACCGGGTGCTGGCCCGCTGGGCCCGTGTGGGGGTGGCCGCAGCGGTGCTCTTCTCGCTGGCGGCGGGGTATCTCGTGGGCCGCGCGACGGCGGCGCCCGGCCCGTCGGTCGCGGAAGCGCTGATCGCGCCCCGCACGCCGGTGGTCGAGGTGGTCCTGGCCTCCGTGCTGGGCAACTAGAAAGGACGTTGCGTGATGCTGAACCGTCCTACCGCCTGGGCCACGCTGCTGCTCGTCACGACCTTCGCCGCGGGGATCGTAGTCGGCGTGGGCGGCCGGGCCCTCTGGGGCCGCGTCGCCTACGGCGGCGCGCCCGAGCGCAGCCGGGGCGTCGAGCCGCTCGTGGCCGAATTGACCGACGAGCTGGCGCTGACGCCGGTGCAGCGCGACTCCGTCCACGCCATCCTGCAGCGGCACTTTACCCGCATGGCCGCGGTGTGGGACACGGTCCGACCGCGCTTCGACGCGCTGCGGGCGGAGATGGACTCGGAAGTGACGGCGCACCTCACGCCGGACCAGCAGGCGAAGTATCGCGACCATATGGCCCGGCATCGGCATCAGAGGGAGAAGACCGACTCGAGCGGAAAGAAGCGATGACGTCCGTCCGTCACCACCCGACAGCCGCCCTGGCGGCGATCATCTGGCTCGGCATGCCCGGCGCCGTCGCGGCCCAGGGGCAGGCGCCGCTGGAGGTGACGCTCGCCGAGGCGATCCGGCGCTCGCTCGACGTGCAGCCCGCCATGGTCCAGGCACGCGGCGCCGCGCGCAACGCGGGCGCCGGCGAGCGCAGCGCGTGGGGGGCGTTCCTGCCGACGGTGAACACGAGCGCCTCGGCCTCACGCAGCAACACCTCAAGCTTCCGAACGGGGACCACCGACACGCTGCCACCCCTGTATTCGTACTCGGGCGGCCTGTCGGCGAGCCTCGTCCTGTTCGACGGCTTCAGCCGGTTCGCCAATCTGCGCGCCTCGTCGGCGACGCAAGACGCTGCTGCGGCCGGGCTCGTGAACCAGCGCTACCAGACGACGCTCGCGACCCAGCTGGCGTTTTTTGCGGCGCTGGCGGACGAGGAGCTGGTACGTGTGGGGCAGGCGCAGGTGCAGCGGGCCCGGCAGCAGCTCCAGATTTCGGTCAACAAGTTCCAGGCAGGAGCCGCGACCCGCTCCGACACGCTCACGTCCACGGTGGACCTGGGCACTGCGCAGCTCACGTTGCTCCAGGCGCAGGCGAACCTGGCCACGGCCCAGGCCGCGCTGGGCCGGCAGATCGGTGTGGACCAGCTGGTCCGTGCCCTGCCGGACACGACGCTTCCACCGCTCCCCGATACGACGGCGCTGCGCCCCGCGGCGCTCCAAGCGGCGCCACTCGTGAACGCAGCCGAGGCACAGGCGCGCGCGGCGGGCGCCCAGGTGTGGAGTGCTCGCTCGCAGTACTGGCCATCGCTGATCGTGTCCTACAGCAACAGCCGGACGGGCACGGGCTCCCCCAGCTTGCCCCTGTTCGGCACCTACCCCGAGAACTTTACGTGGCGCTTCGGCCTCTCCTGGACGCTCTTCAACGGGTTCCAGCGCGAGCAGTCCCAGGTGTCGGCGAGCGTCGCGCGCGATATCGCGGCCGCCCAGGCGGCGGACGCGCGCCGCCAGGTGAACGCCCAGCTCACCCAGCAGCTCGCCGCGCTCTCCACCGCATACGTGCAAATCGGGATCGCCGGCGCCAACGTGATCGCGGCGACCGAAGCGTTGCGCGTGCAGCAAGAGCGCTATCGGGTAGGCGCGGGGACCCAGCTCGACGAGGTCACGGCCGAGGCGAATCTGACCCAGGCCGAGGTGAACCAGGTTCAGGCGCGCTACGCCTACCGCATTGCCCGCGCCCAGCTCGAGGCGATCGTGGGGCACGCCCTGTGACCAGCGCTCAGGCGGCCACGTTCCGCACCGGCGACACACCCCAGCCGGACATCGTGATCCTGACGCACAAGCTCGCCCGGAACTACGACATGGGCGGCGAGGTGGTGCACGCCCTGCGGGGCGTCGACTTCCAGATCCGCCGCAACGAGTTCGTGGCGATCATGGGCCCGTCGGGATCCGGGAAGTCCACGCTGATGAACCTGATCGGCTGCCTCGACACGCCGACGGCGGGAGAGTACTGGCTGAACGGTCAGAAGGTCAGCGATCTGTCGGACGACGACCTGGCACGCATCCGCAACAAGGAGATCGGGTTCGTCTTCCAGACATTCAACCTGCTGCCGCGGGCCAACGCGCTCCACAACGTGGAGTTGCCCCTCATTTACGCCGGCAAGGCGGCCCAGGCGCGGCGGGCGCAGGCAGCACGGGCGCTCGAGCGCGTCGGCCTGGCGGACCGCATGGACCACCGGCCCAACGAACTGTCGGGCGGCCAGCGCCAGCGCGTGGCGATCGCGCGCGCGCTCGTGAACGAGCCCTCGATCCTGCTCGCCGACGAGCCGACTGGAAATCTCGACTCGGCGACGGGCGAGGAGATCATGCGCCTGTTCGAGGAGCTGCACGACGGCGGCCAGACGATCGTCCTGGTCACCCACGAGCACGACATCGCGGCGCACGCGCGCCGCCAGATACATTTGCGCGACGGGCTGATCGAGCGCGACGAGCGCACGGAGCGGCCCACGTGACTCGATGCCCGCGTCTCGCCGTGGCCGCGGCACTGGCGCTCGGCGCCGCCGCCTGCAAGCAGGCCGAGTCCGCGCCCCTGTACGAAACGGTCCCGGTCGAGCGGCGCGATATCGTCGTCGCGGCAGTCGCCGACGGCGTGATCCAGCCGTCGCTCACCTTCATCGTGAAATCGAAGGCTTGGGGCGAAATCATCGCGATGCCGGTCCAGACGGCGGACGAGGTGCGGAAGGGTCAGCTGCTCGCACGGATCGACCCCCGCATTCCGCGCGACAACCTGACCCAGGCGCAGGCCAACCTCGACAAGGCCCGCGCGCAGCTCGACAACGCCACCGCGCAGCTCAAGCGGAGTGAGGCACTGTTTCACGCCAATGCCATCCCGGAGACCGACTACGAGGCGGCCAAGCTCGCCTACGCGACGGCGCAGGCAGCCGTCGTCACCGCCGAGGCGAACCTCCAGACCGCCAAGGACGCGATGGAGGACACGCAGGTCCGGGCGCCGATCACCGGCACCATCCTCGAGATCGACGCCGTGCTCGGCACCGTGATCTCGAGCCCCACGCTCGGCGGCGGCACGGTCATCATGAAGATCGCCAACCTCGATACCGTCCAGGACTCGGCGCTGGTCAATGAGACCGACGTCGGCAAGATCCAGCCCGGGATGCCGGCGACGATCACCGTCGACGCGTTTCCGGATCGACAGTTCGCGGGCGAGGTCGTGAAGATCAAGCCGCAGGCGCAGGTGGTGCAGAACGCCACCATGTTCCCGGTGCTCCTCGACATTCCCAACCCCGGCCACTTGCTCAAGCGGGGGATGAACACCCAGGTCAAGATCCACACGGGGCAACGCCAGGGCGTGCTCGCGGTGCCGAACGCGGCGCTCCGCACGCAGCGGGACGTCGCATCCGCGGCGAGCGTGCTCGGCCTCGACCCTGATCTCGTGCTGCAACAGCTCGCCGCCGGCGCGACCGCACCGGGGGCTTCCCGCGACAGCGCGGCGCACGGCGACAGCGCTCATCCCCAGGCCACCGGGACGGGCGCTGCCGTGGCGACGTTTACGACCCCGAGCGGTCGCGCGATTCCCCTGCCTCCCGGCGTGACGGCCGAACAGGTGCGGGCGGCCTACCAGAAGCGCATGAGCGGTCAGACCCTGACTCCGGCGGAGCAGGCGATGCTGCAACAGCTGCGCAGCCAGTTCCAGCGGGCCGCCGGGGGAGAGGGCGGGGGTGGCCCGGGGGGCCCGGGCGGCG
>Ga0137381_10000809_pt1 | contig 20249 bp, 7 predicted proteins | sample SagtaG_16_FD_104808 | JGI IMG/M metagenome (GOLD analysis project Ga0137381, IMG submission 104808) | Vadose zone soil microbial communities from Sagehorn Ranch, Mendocino, California, USA - Sage2_L_115_16 metaG | ecosystem: Environmental > Terrestrial > Soil > Vadose zone | place: USA... | reverse complement strand
CAAGGACGCGCGCGCGGTTGACAACTATGACCCACTGCGGCGCTTCGCGCAGTGGTGCGTGAACCATCCGGAACGGCTCGTCGCGCGCGACCTGCACCGCGAACGCGAGGAATGGACGCCGACCTGGGTGCACCTGCAAGACGTACCGCCGCGCTCAGGCAAGGTCGCCTATGTGCCCTCGAGTGGGCCGCCGCTCGCAGCGGCACTTAATGTTGGAGCACTCGCATGATCCGCTCGATCGTCTATTCGCTTCTCGCCGGCCTGCTGATCGGCTACTTTTGGGGTTGTTCTATCGAGAAAGGACGATTCGATTCGTTCAAAGGGGCTACCGACGCGCTCGGACGCGCGCAGGAACAACGTTCCGCGGAAGTCGCGGCCCGCAACAAATCATCGAAGGAGAAAGCCGATGCTGAATCGAAAAGGAAGGATCGCGTTCGCGATCGTCAGTTTGCTGATGTTCGTAAGCGGCTGTCAGACGGTGCCGATAGCCGTCTCATGCCCGCCGACCCCGCCAATCCCGCAGGCGATCAGCGAATATGCTTCGCCCGCGATGAGTTTGATCGAGGGCTCCGCGCTGCGCTCGCTGAAGCTGCGGCAGAAGATCTCCGAGACGCTGAAGAAGGCCAGCGGGCAGCCGATGTAGCGGCGCTTTGCCGGGACTGGACGAAGAGCATTTTTCAACCCTGAAAGGAGCAGCACAATGAAGTGGAGCTACGCATTCCACGCAGCATCAAAACAGGAAGCTCGGGACAAGATCGCCGCCGAGAGCGAGAATCATCCAGTCGGTGCGATCGTGACGCATGTGATCGACGCCATGCCGCAGGACCGAGCCATGAACGTGTCGTGCCACGGAGAAATCCAGCATCTGACGCGCGACCTCGAGGAAGGCGAACCGGAACCTACGCTTTCGGGCGAAGTCGTCATATCAGTCAAGTTGGCCTAGCAACCAGCTATTCAGCTTTCCAAAAAGCCCCGTTTCGACGGGGCTTTTTCGTGTATGCTGTTCCTACCGACCGTTACGGTCGGCAACGTAGTTCCTCAACGGAGGCTGTTATGGCCACACTCAAAGACCTGCGCTCGTGGATGGTGCGCGACCTCGCACGGTTCGGCAAGCTCGAAGACCATCTTCAGGACGAAGGCAGCGAACGCGATCAAGTAACGCTTGATGTCACTTGGCGTTTTGCGATCTATACCGACAATAACCGCTATAACATTACGGCGATCGTGCGCGGCGTCGGCAAGAAATGCTATCTCGGCTGCATTTCCAGCTCGAGAAAACCTCGCGCCGGCGAGGACTGGACCCGTGGGCGGGATCTGGCCGATGGCGATCTAAGCGAGAAAACCTGGCACCAGATCCTCGCCGACATCGTGAGTTACGAAATGGTGCGCGTGCACAGCAAGGACGAAGCGCTGCGCAAGGCTGAAATTCACGAAGCGGAATATCCGAAAGGCGGAGATGCTACCCGGCTGACAACCGGCGCCGAGCCTGCTCCTGGAACTGCTGACGCTTCTCGAGCTGCTCCCGGATCTTCGATTCAAATTCGTCGCGATCTAAAGCCCCGCGCTGGAACTGCCGGCGCAAGGCACTGACGTTCTCGCCGATCTCGCGCTTCTCCCCGCCCAGTTGCCGCAGGATCTGCTGGCGCCCGAGGTCTTCCGGATAGGAGGCGAGGCGCACGCCGACCGCTGAAGCTGCGGCCTGCGCGACGCTGCGCTCCCGCCCGAATATATCGGCCTCGCCGGCCGCAGCCCCCTTGATCGAAAGAAACGAGTAGGCACCAGGGACGAGCGGAATGTTCGGGATCGCCCATTGGTAGACGTATTGGGCGAGTTTCTTGGTGCGCTCGAAGTCGGTGTCGGTCTCCTTGACGATTTCCTTGCCGGTGAAGAACGAGCGGTTGGCGACGAGCTCGGCGACGAGCGCCAAGGGGCCTCCTGGCATCATGGTTGGCAGGAGCGGTATTGCGGAGTGCACCTGGCCGACGTCGACGATGTCACCCAAGGGCACGAAGCGCCGGATGTCGAGGAACACCGGGCTGCCGAACTGGTCGTTCCAAGGCATACGGATGAGCTTCGGCGTGACCCCGAGATCAACCTCCATCTGCGTGAACGGCAACCGCCCACTGTAGCCCCATATCTGGCCGGACTTTTCTTCGGGCAAGAGCTTGCGTTCGCGGTCCTCGTCGCCTCCCGAGAGCGCGTAGCCCAAGGCATCCAACGCGCCGGCGAGCGCCGCCAGCTTGAACATCTTCCACGGCTTCTTCGCCATGACCTCGGCGAGGAGCGGAAGCGCCCGGTAGGTGAAAGCCACGAACGGGAAGGCGGTCGACCGCATCACATTGATCCACGGAGCGGTAATGTGGTAGTCGAGGAACGACGTCCGGGCGAACTTGCCGGCCGCGGTGTCGGACTGCCCTTCTTCCTTCGCCTTAAGGAACGCCGCCAACCGGAAAAGTTGGTCCTCGCCCTGGTAGATCTCGATCATCTTGTCCAGAACGGCCTTGCTGGCGCGCATGGGCCCTGAGCGCTCCACCATGTCGGCGGCCTCGCGGTAGCGCCCTGCCTGCAGCGCCTGGATAACACTGGCGGCATTTACGAGGGCCTCGGGATTGTCCGATGCGGCCTCGCGCTCGAGCTGCGACAGCAGCGGCTCAAGCTGGCTCGTTTGGATCTCCGAGAGTGTCCACATCCCCACCGAGCCGCCGGCGTCCTCGAAGCGCCCGAGGATGATCTTGTTGGCCGGGTCGTCGGGCTTCGAAATGACGCGCACCGCTTTCGCTATGTGGGCGGCCGTCAGGTCTTGCCACTCCGCCATCACCACATCCGCCATGATGTTGTTCATGTGCACCGCGGGCGAGTACGCGGTCTTGAAGACCTTCCACAGCCGCAGCAGTTGATCGTAGGTTTCCCCGAGCGGCTTGTAGCGCAGCCCCACCACTTGGCGGATCTCGTTCCAGATCGGTCCGGGGATGTAGAGGCCGGCGAGCTTGCCGTAGCGCGCGACCTTGGTGCCAGGTGCGTTCGATTCAGGCACCTTCACCCAGGTCCCCGGGCGATAGGCTTTTCTCAGGCTCTCGTTCGCCTCGACCACTTCGGCATCCCTCGGGGCTTCCGGACGGGCCTCATGGTTGGCGAGCCATTCGAGCAGACGACCGACTTCGAGATCGTGGATCATGAGCTGCGATGTCTTGGCGACCGCGTAGCGCGCATCGTCGATCTCGCCCATGGCCTTGCGTTCCTCGGCCGTGAAATCTCGGTACATCGTCACCTTGCGTCCGTCCAGCCATCGCGCTTCCCAAGTGCTTTCGAGCTCGTAGTCTGCATAGCGGGCCGGCACCGGTTCTTCGACCGGCCAATACACCCGGCGAGTGACCTTGCCGCGCTCGGTCGTTTCCTCGATCCCGGGCAGGACCGCCATGCCTTCCTTCGATCCGACGCGCTTCTCCAATTTAAGGAACATTTTTCCCTTGAGGCCGATGTCTTCCTTGCCGAGCACGCGCTCCCACCACTGCGGGTTCCACTTCGCTAGGTCGTCAGTCGTTATCGGATCATTCAATCCTCGATGTCGGTACTGATCGCCCAAAATCCTCACGCTGCCCATCTTGCCACCCTTCTGGTCGGCCCGGCCCGTCTCGTATTTCAGATAGCTGCGGTGCGTGTAGGCATACTCGTTCCGTTCCGCGGTGTCGGCGTCGAGTTGCCCGAGCCTGACCGCCTCGCCCTGCATCTGGTGCGCCCATTCCTTCCAGCCGCGGAGAGTCTCTTTAGAGTCTAAAGAGACTCCATTTAGCATCTCATCGCCACCGGCGGCGTTCTGGTTGAGCCACTGGTAGGCCACCCGCGCTTCTTCGCGCGTGAGCGGCATGCGATCAAGCAGGTTCGCGGTCTCGCGCAACTGCTGGCGTTCTCTGCCGATGGTCTCGGCGAAGCGGTCCTGGACGTATTCCGGGACCCCATACTTGTCGATCAGTCCGGCCTTGACGCTCTCGGGCAGGACGTTTTGTACGGCAGAAACCAGCTTATCGTAGATGAACCCGGTGAGTTTCGGGATGCGCACGAGCTCGGTCGCGCCTTTGAACAGCGTCTCGAGCGGTCGGATGCTGGCGGTGCGCTGCGCAAGGAGCGCGTCAGCCCTCTCTTGATCGGAGATTGCCGGGTCGGCGACCGAGAATCTTACTGCTTCGGCGCCTGGAGCCGCTGCTGGTCCTGCTTCGCCTTCTCCGACAGCGGCTTGTCGGATGCCTTCTGCAGCTCCCGGTCGAGCGCCGCCCGTTGCTTCTCGAGCTCTTTTTTGCTCAAAGTACCGGTTGAGGGTGAGGAGGCCATCTTCGCCTTCTGCGGTATCCTGGAATTGAGCACCCATCTTACTCCAGAAGCCGCGGGCCGGCGCGAGTACCAGTACCGCGCGCAGTGGGATGCCGTTATTGTGGTTCAGTATGGCCCGCACGACATCCTCGGCGATGCCGAGCTTCTGCAGCTTGGGGAAAGTAGCGATGTAATAGAGATCGTGGACTGCGCCATCCTTCCAGCCGAGCATGGCGACGCCCACGATGCGGTTGCCGGCGAGGATCTTGTGATTGTAGACCTTGGTGCCCTCGGGGCCGTCGCGATAGAACTCGGGCTCGGCGATCTGGACGACTTCGCCGGCGAGCAGCGGGCGACCGGCGTTGTCCTCTGAGTAGGTGCTGTATCTGCGAGCGCCGGGCGTGATCGGGCGGTCGCCTTGTGCCACGGCAAAGAGCGGGACGCCGCGCATGACGGATTCACGCAGGGCGGGGATGATGTCGAAGCCGGGCTGTTTCATCAGGCCAGCCTCGGGATAGGCAGCATGAAAAGCCGTGTTGCGATCCTCCGTTGGAACCGAAATCTCACCAACTCGTCCGCCGCCCAACTTCTTCAGCACATCGTTTGCCACGTTCGGCACGATCTTGTCGTAGAAGGCGCGCATGCCTTCGCCGCCGACTTTGAGGTCAAGGCCGGCGTACTGTTTTACCGTGCCATCCGGAGCGTCTTTAAGATCTCTCTGAATTTTCTCAGCGAGATCTTTTCCTACAACATCCGGTAGTTTAGATGGCTCGAATTCTCCGAGAACGTCGCTGCCACGGCCCTCGGTCATTCGCCTGCGAATGGTGATACCGATCTTTCCAACGTCGCCCCATTTCTTTGCCGTAACGGTGTCTACCTGTTTACTCAAATCGTACCGTTCTGTCTGCTGTTCTCCGGTCGTCCACGCCACACGATCGAAGTCGTTCTCGGCGGCGTAGCGGATCATGTGTTTCATGGAGAGCGCTACCCAAGATTCGGTCTTGCCGATGAAGGGGGCCGCAGGGACGTTGCTGCTATTCTCAATGCGATGCTGCAAGTCAGCCCATTCAGTAGTAAGCGCCTTGTTTTCCTCAGACAACGACATACGTGTTTCGAGAGGCGGCCGGACCTTCGCGTCGAAGGCATTTTGAATTTCATCAAGGCGTTTTTGGATCTCTTTTACTCTCGCTCTGGACGATTCGATATCAGAAAACCCCTCTTTCCTTCCACGCTCGCCCCAATCGCTCTGGACTTCCTCAATGAACAGCACACGCTTGCCTTCGGCATCGGTGCGCTCGTTGAAGCGGATGTGGGCGAGGATGTTGGGCTGGTCAAAGTGACCGGAACGGAAGTTTTGCTCGCTACGGAGCGTTCCCGAATAGGCTTCTATCCTGCCGCCAAGAGCGTCTCGAAGTAGGATGCGTTCTGCACGCTCACGACCAACGATGTTTTCGGCTTCGAGATTTCCTTTCGCGTCAAACACCCGATATTTTTCTACGTTCTCGTCAGCGAAGGCGGGCAACGTCAGCAACAGTTCGCGGTAGTTCTTGCCACCGGGGAGCGTGTAACTCGAATAGCGCGTATCGCTTACGTCTCTTTCAGTGCTTCGACCTACGGCTTCGTTGAGTCGATCTGCGAGCGTTCGAATCTGGATCGGCAAATCCATCGCACTTAGAACATCTGGAAGTTCGCTCATTTTGCTTGCGTCCCTCGTGATGTTGAATTCCTGCCCGTCGGATCTGCGCTTTAGCATGACCGGCTCAGATTTGCCCAGCATGTTTGGTTCGCTTTCTATCGAATAGCCGAGCGCGTCTAGTTGCACTACGAGAGAATCAATGTCTGAAGTCACATCCCCGCCCGTGCCTCCAAGGACCGTCTCCGTCACCTGCACGCCGTTCTGCCCGAGGAAGTCCACGACATCACCCTTGGCGATCTTGCCGGTCTGCACGTCCAGCCATTCGGAAAGCCCGGACCATTCGAGCTCATCGCGCTTCATCTTGCCGGTCTTGATGGCGGACTCGAGTTCGCGCTTCCAGTGCTCTGACGTAGCGTTGTTCGTGGGCATGACGTCAATGTGCCGGCGCAGCCCCGAGTACCACACAGGGCCTATTGCCGACATCGCCGCATCGCCTGAGAAGTGCATGCCACCATCAACTACGTAAGCCCGGGACATAGTGAGCACGCTGGTCAGTTCTGCGTCGGTCAGTCCTTCCAGCCAGTCGGCAAGCTCTCCCATGCCGTGGGCCCTGAGCCAGGTTTGCACCGTGGCGAAGAATTGGCGGATGCCGTTGAACTTGTAGCCTTCAGCGGCGAGCTCGGACACCGCTTCCTCGATCGCATCAAGGCGCCGGTCTTCGAGGCTGTATCCCCACCGTTGCGAAGCCTCGGCGGTTTTTGCCCTGACTCTCGGGTTGTTGGTCCACAGATATTGAAGCGCAGCATCCAGATCCGGGCCGAAGGCCCCGCGAAGCCCGTAGTGCCCCATGACCTCGTGCATCACCACGAACTGGATTTGAGCGGTGCTGCCCATTTGCGGCGCCACCATGTACATCATTCCCGACACCGGGTCGATTACCGCCTGCACCCTGCCCGTCATCCCTTCGGCCGCGGCTTGAGTCCGAACCCGGTCAGGAAGTTCTTCTTCGGTTTGCACTGCTCGCATGACCGGGGCGTTCTGCCATTGCTCGGCGATGCGATCCAAGGCGTCCTGAACCTGACCGACGGAGAGCTTTCCTGTGGGTCCGGCTTGCGGCGCGACGCTATATTTCGGCGTGTCCTGCATCACTCCCCGCTCGGCGAGACTCACCGTGGTCGGCCCGGAAACGATGAATCCATCAAGCACCTGCACATCCATCTGGGCGAGCATGGCTTTCAAGGTCCGCAACGCGACGCCTACCCTGTCCATCGCGCCCTCGCCCTCGGCATCGTGAACCACAGCGATTGCCGCCGCGGGGTTGTTGCGCCCGATGCGCCGGAAAAGCTCCGCTGCTCCGGTGCGGATGTCGCCGGTTCTCATCTTGCCCATCTCTTCCAAGGTCATCGGTTGCCAGCCCTGGACGCGATGCTGGGCGTCGAGCCACAGCAGTCCGTCCTGGCTGGGTGCGAGTTTTCTGATGAAATCGCGGACTGAGCTTGGAGAACTCAGCGCCTCCTGTGGACCGCTGGTGCTTTTTCTGACCATGCGCTCCATGAGCGGGATCGCGAACTTGCGCGAGGCAGGCGGGATGTCGAAAATCCCGATATCACCGCGCTGTGATGTTTTCTCGCGCGGCAAAGTCATTACGACCCCTTCGGCAATATCGAGATTCGCTTTGACGGCGCGACGCTCATCCTCGGTCAACTTGTCGCCGTAGTCGTCAAGAAAACCACGAATCCGTTTGCCACTGAGAATCCTGGAATTAGCGTAGGACCTCTGCAGCACTTCCGGCAGATCGTACCTTTCCGCGAGCTGCCGGAACAACGACATATTCAATTTCGCTGGCTCTGCCGCAGGCGGCGCAAGATAAAACGCCCGCGCCTTGGTGCCGGCGATGATGATGTGCCCCGCCAGCTCAATGCCGATGTCCTTGCCGAATTGCATTGCGAGGCTGCGCGTCAGGATTTCGTCGGCGTGGCTTGGCTCCGGCACACCGGACGGGTGGTTGTGTCCGAACCAGATCTTCCGCGTGCCCGGAGTTTGGTAGGCGAGCGTCGTTACCTCGCGCGGGTACACGCTCGTTTGCGTCAGCGTCCCGGAAAATAGCTCCGCCGCGGCGATCGGCTTGTCGTTCTCATCCAGCATGAGCAGGTTGAAATACTCGCGCGGGTGCTTGCGGAGGTTGGCGAAGGCATGAGCGGCTTTTTGAGGAGTATCGATCTTGTCGAAACCGATATGCAACGTGCCCTTCTGCACCGGCGTCACCACGAGCGTCTCGATCACGCCGGCGCCGGATTTGTCTACCGGGTCGATCGCGAACAGATCACGGATCTCACCGGGTTCATATTCCTTTTTCTTCTGCTCGACCGCCATATCTCCGCGTTGAACCTGGCGCTCGTTGATGTCGGCCGCGGGACGTATCTTGAGCAGCCGTTGCAGGGCTTCCGGCTGGTCGACCGGCAGGTATGTACGTTCCTTCCACCCATCGACCTCGGTGAAAGCGCCGTAGCGCTCGAGTTCCGCGCGCGAGGCGTTGCCGTATCCGGAGTCGGCTACGATCTCAATGCGGTTTTCCCCAGCTTTCCTGGTGCGTTTCAGGGTCCAGCCGTTCGCGAGAACCACCATCTTGTTGTCGTCCATGATCGCCGAGCGGATCTGCTCAGGCGTCATCTTGGCGACCTCGCTCATGCCGAAGGACTTGAGCGTGGTCTCGACCATGTGTGGCGCGATCCAGCGTCCGATCAGGCGTTCGCCATCCTTGGTTTGCGCCTGGACCACGCGCACGAACTGCCCGTGCATGCGGTCCCACACCGGGAGAATCGTCCCAGTCAGCAGGTGCTCGACGCGGTCGAAGGTCAAGGATTGCTTCGCGATGTAGTCGTCCCACAGCTTCTCAACCTGCGCCCGCGTGGCTTTCCTGGCGTTCTCCGGATTCGGGTTTGCGTCGTAGTGGACTCCCAATGGCGTGAGCGACCTGTACTTAATCTCGACCGTGCCCTTGTCCGTGGTGTTCGTGCCGGAACGGTAGATCAGAAACGGACGGCCTGAAGTCTTGTCTCCGGTGCTGATCCAGTAGTTCTCGACGCCAAGTTCTGTGGATTTGCGCGCCTCCATGTTGGCGATTCGTTCGGTCACATCCTTCCACTTCACGAATTCCCTCGGGTAGGTGGCGTTGAGTCTCACGATCTTAGTCTCGGCACCGGTGCGCTCATCGGTGTAGACGGTCTGCTCGTCCTCCTTCGTGACTTCCAGGGCACCGAGGCTTTGCACGCCGATATCCAGCTCATTTCGCTGCTTCGCCACTTCGATCATGGATTCCATGCGATCGAAGAAGGCGTCGAACACCACATCCTGCGCCGCGACCTTGAGAGACAGCATCCGGTTCATGAACTGCGGGACATCTGGAAGCCGCGCATCAGCGAGGCCGCCCGTTTCAGGATTGCGCAGATTCAGGCCCATCTGCCCTTCGAGCATTTCCGCGAAAGGCATCCGCGGCTCTCTGCCGTGGTAGGAGTCATAGATCAGCTGACGAATCGCACGGCTCGCGTAGACGCCTTCGAGATTGTCCTTCTCGTCGAAAAGCTGCTGCCCGGAAGCCTGGCGCTGGCCTTTGGTGAGTGCGCCGAGCTGATCCAGCCGGCGGGCCACGCTCGAGATGAAGCGCTTCTGCGCCTTGAGATTGGTCTCGGCCAGCTTGTAGTTCGGCTGGTTCGCCTCGTTCGAACGGTGGGTGCGGCCGAACCCTTGAACCGCCTTGTCGGCACGCCAACCAGGCTGGATCAGATAGTGCTGGCGACGTCGCTGGTTTTCCTTGGTGCGGTCGGAATGGAAGGAGTAGCCCGTGCCGCCGGCGTCCGAAAAAACCAGGATCCTCTTCTTGTCCTCCATGAACGCATCCGCATCTGCTCGCGCGGAGGTTCCGGTGCGCTTCTCCTGGATGATCTTGGTCTCGCCGGTCTTCTCGTCTTTCGCGGGGATGAGCCGCGTGCTGCGCCCGGTGACTTCGGCGACCTGTTCGGGACCGAACTTCTTGAGGATCATGTCCAACGGAGCCTCGGGCACCTTGATGTCCTGGAGGTCGCGGATGAGCGCCTCGCGCATGGCAATCGCCTGCTTCGAGAGCACCGGATTGCCTTCGCTATCCACGACTGGCACCGCGACTTCGTTTCCGTCTTTGATGACAGTGTGGAATTCCTGAACCGGGAATGCCTTTTGCACCATCTGAATCAGGGCGTCCCGCGGCGTCATGTCCAGATCTTGAAGATCAGCGTCTTCTTCGACCAGGGCAAGTTTGCGGTCGAGTTCCGCTTCCATGGTGTTCACGAGTTGCAGCACTACCGCATCGCCACGTTTGAGGTCCTCGTTGATGCGTTCAAGGACCGTGGGCATCTGCATGCTGGTGATGACCTGGTTGAAGAAGCGTTGCTGCGCGCCCCAATACTTCGAGAGCGCCGCAGCCTTGGCGGCCCCGGATTGGTCCGCGCCGGTGAGGGCGAGAGCTTCGTTGATGTTCTGCATCGTGATTTGCCAGGCCTCGGCCATGCGGTCGTACATTGCCCGCTGAATTGGCGACAGCTCATGGGTCACGCGCTCGTAGGTCACGCCTTTGAACGACAGCGCCCGGGCGATATACATCCCCATCTGCTTCAGATCCCGCGCGACGAGCTCCATCGCCGAGACGCCGGCCGAATCGATCGCGTTCACGAAAGTCGGCGCGTCGGCAAAGGCAGTCTGCTCGCCCCACAATCCGAGACGTTGGGCATATCCGAGATTGGCCACGTTGGTCGCCCCGGTGGCACTTGAATACACCACGCGCGCCTTCGGGACCATGCGCTGCAACTCCAGGCCAGCAAGGGCTTGGAGCGAGGCATCCTTTATGCCGCGCTTGCCCTTTTGCTTCATCGCCGACTGCATGTTGTGACTCTCATCGAAGACGATCACGCCTTCGAAGTCGGGGCCCAGCCAATCGATCAACTGCTTGACGCGGGTTTTGGCGATGCGCTGGTCGGCCTCGGTCGCCTCGCGCTTCTCCGAGCTGCGCAGCGTGGAATAGGTCGTGAATAGTATTCCTGATTGCCGCTCCATCGGATCAGACGCCTTCACCTTCGCTTGCGGGAAAAGTTCCGTGACCTGGCCGCCGACGTCGCCGTAATCGCGCACCGCATCCCGGATCAACCCCTGTTTCTCTGAAACCCATACCGCTTTCTTGTGTCCCTGGCGGAGGTTGTCGAGCAGGATCGCGCCGATCTCCCGGCCCTTTCCGACTCCGGTTCCGTCGCCGATGAAAAATCCGCGGCGCGCGCCATCGGGCAGGAAAGTGCTGTGCGCCTGGCCGGCATAGACCACCGCCTCGAGCTGCGAGTCCGAAAGTTTCCCGCCTTTGATAACCGAGTCGGGGAGGTTCGGCGTGTAGGTAGGGTCCGGCGGCTCGACCGAGGACATCGCGGCCGATTCCACCAGCTCCGAAATATGAGGTTTCGCGCCCGGGATCTTGACCTTTGCCGGGCTGTAGGATTCGAAGATCTCCCCGGTGATCTTCGCCTGCTCGCGCTTCTCCTGCCGCTCGAGCGTTACGCCGCCTGCTCGTTCTCCAGTTGCTGCACCGGGTCCGCCAGGTTCGACAGCAGGTTGTCCGCGTAGTCCAAGGGCTTCAGCTTCTCGTCCACCGGCGCGAGGCTCCCCAGCGCCTCGTTCACCCGGTCGAGGTTCTCGGGGCTCAAGTGCAACTGCAGCCTGTCCAGGGACTTCCTCGCCTGGCGTTGGCCCCTTGGCTTGAGTCTCAGCAGATGCGGCCGGTCCAGCAGGTGCTGGGCTAGGGAGAGGGCGTGCAGCCCCGGTTCGCTCAGCTTCGCCCCGAACTTCAGGGCGTGCTTCGCCGCGAGCCGGTTCCACGGCGCCTCGTTCGCTTTTTGGAACGCCTGCAGCTGCTTGCGGTTGAGCTCGCTCATTCCTGACCCCTTCGAGAGCGATTAACGCTTCATCGACTGTTTGGAAAGCCCCGTTGACCGTGGTTCCAGCCTGGGGCTTGCCGGTTTTGTCGAGCACCATCAGGGAGGTCCCGGAAGTGGTGCCGTATTTAGCGTACTCCTTACCCGAGACGGTCACAAGCGCCCGGACTTCGCCCGCTTCACGGACGCCCGCGAGCCACCGGCGACTCGCCGCTGGACCACCGAAGTTCTCACCCATCAGGGCGACCATCCGGCCACCGGACTCAAGACGCTGCCACGCCTGATCCAGATGGCGGATCCCGTTCTCGATATCGCGCTGACCTTCGACCCGCCCGCCGGCACTCGAAAACGGCGGATTCATCAACACCAGGGTCGGCTTGATCCCGGGCGGCAGGATATTGTTCAGCTGCTCCGCGTCCTCGCGCGTGACCTCGAACCCCAGCTCTTTCAGGATATCGGCCCGACGCGGAGTGATCTCGTTTGCCGTGACATTCGCGCCGGCGATCTTGGCGAAGATCGCGAGATCGCCAGGGCCCGCAGAAGGCTCAAGTACGGTGTCTCCCGTTGGAGGTGAACCAACCCAAGCCGCAAGGTACGCAAGCGTGGGCGGAGTAGAGAACTGCTGATACTCGATTTGCTCATTGGTGCGCTTCGCCTGTGTGGGAAGAAGATTCGTGAGCTTGCGCAGATCGTTCAACGCAACCTGCGCGTTGGTCTGGCTCGGCTGGTCGGGACTGAAGGTTTTTGCCTGCGAGAGAATCCGCAAGTTCATCCCCAACTCCATCGCGTCGTAGGCATCGCGCGGGCTGAATGCCCCGGTCGCGGCGGTGCCGCCAAATGCTTCGGCTCCCTGCGCCGTCAATTCCTCGTTCGAGAATTTTTCTTCCTTCGCCAGCTTCTCGGCGACCCAATCGGCGAGTTCTCGGTAGGCTCCTACCGCCGGCGCCTCTCGCCCCCCTGCCGATAGGCGATCGCGTTCGCGATCTCCCTCGCGTGCTGGGCGCTCTTCGGGGTGATGTTCCCGATCTTGCCCTTCTCCTTGTACGAGTTGATCAACTCCTCCACGTTCGCGCTGTGGACCTGTTTGCTGCTTCCCTTCTGGAGCGGCATGTTCGCCTCCTTGTGGTTTGAGAAATGCTGTTGCGTCCTGCAACTTCGTCTTGAACTGCTCCATCGTGTAGGGCGTGATGCCGCGCACGCGGCTCTCCCAGCCCTTGGTGTAGTTGGAGAGATATGCTTCGCGGGCGGCCGCTTCATCAGGCCAGCCAATCATGGTCTTCGATTCATCGAACACGCCATCGGCCTTGTTCTGGTCGATGACATATACGCTGCCGGCGAAATCCTCTTTCGTGCCCGGCTTCACGAAAACGTCGATGTGCTCCTTATCGGGAGAACGTGCTGGCACGCCGCGGATGTAACCATAATGCGCGGTGAGCTTGGGCCACTCGGGTCGACGTCGAGAGCCTTCCGGGTTCTCGATCGAGACCTCGAGGCCGGCGACCATCGCATGACCTTTTTGATAATTGCCGGCCTCTTTCTGCGGCTCGGTCGGCTCGGGCAACTCGTTCTTGGGCGACGTCGCCGCTTCGTGGGCGGCTTCATCCACTATCGCCGCCTGGCCTTCAGCGGGCTTCTGCGGGGTCTCCACAGGCGCTTTCTCGGCGGGCTTTTCCGGCAAAGCGGCAGCCTGGGCGGTCGCAACTTCGCCCTTACCGGGTTCCGATGGTGCCGGGGCTTGGCTCTCAGCTACAGGCTTACCGCTCTGTGGTTCCGGAGGTTTCTCCGCTCCCGCGGATTCGATTTGCTTCTTGACCGCTGCCGCCTTCTCCGCTACTTCGGCAACGCTTGAAGCGCCGCCTGCCGGCTGTCCGGTTTCTGCAGGCCCTGCAGGAGCGCCAGCGTCGAGGCGAGCGCCTTCTGTGCCCGGAGCGCCTGCGACTGGCGCTGCGCTGGCGGCTGCTGCAGCACCTGGCTCAGCGCCTGGTTGTACTGATCCTGGAAGTTCTTCACGGGTCATCTCCTGTGCACGTCGCACCAGATCCGGCGCACCGGGTACTGCCGGCGCACCGAACATATCGTTCTGGTTGGGCTGCCCATAGCGCGCGAGCTCACCCAAGTAGTTGAGGACGAACTGGCTGATCTTGGCCGGATTGCGCACGTTCGCGTCGAGGAATGCGAGGACCTCGGCAGTGCCTTCTGGCAGGTGAGTGAACATCTGCGTCTGGGCGAACTCGTCGGCGACCGATTTGCCTTCAGCTTTCAGCCGGATCAATTCATCGACGGCGCCGACGATGAGGCCGGTGAGGTCCCGGTCGGCAAGGTTCTTCGCAGCGATCGCATCGCGCGCTTTGGCAACCATCGGGGCGATCTTTGTCAATCCTCCGAGAAGCCCGCGCAGGTCCGGGTTGACGCTCTCGACCAAACGCATCACGGCCGGCGAATGCTCGCCGTAGGCCCGCACGATCACGGCATTCAGGAACCGGCGCTGGCCGCTCTGCGAGATGCGCCCTTCGCGGTCGACAAGTCCAGTCTGCTCGGTGATTGGCAGCCTTGCGAAAAACCCTCTCACCAGGCCCTGGTTCTGCGGCACGAAGAGATTCCCATCCTCGCCTACTGCAAGACCCCCGAGATCGCCCATCCTTTGCGCATCGGCCTTGGCCTGGTCGAGGGGTCCCATGGTTGCGGTGGTGGGCGCATTCGCAGCTCGGGCGAACTCGGTGCGGTTGATGGGCGTGGTGCGCTCCCTGACGAGCATCGGCTTCTTCATGCTTTTGACCTGCTCGGATTTCAGGCCGAAGTCGCCGGCGTGTCCTTCCAGCCATTCGCGGTAGCGCTTCGCCCCATCCTCGCCATAGGCGCGTTCAAGAGCGATCCAGCGGCCGTTCCCGCTCTCGATCACGCCATCGGGGCCGGTGATCGGTGCGCCATCGGTCGCCGAAGGCGAAGCCCCCAACATCCCCGGCTGCAGGTTCTTGGTCATTTGTGCGACCTGGAGCTCATACCCCGCCGCGGTACGGTCGCGGGGCTGTAGGGCTTTCGGATAGGCTGGGTTCTCCTGCAGGGCGGGATTGTGCGATGCGGTGAGGCTGTCGGCCTCGGCGAGAGCAAAACGCCCCTTGATCGGTTGTGCAGATCCAGGCACTTGGAACTCGGTTTCTGCACCGTGGATCATCTTCGGCCAGCTCTTCGAAATCGCCTCGCGGTCGGCTTCAGGTGCGGCCTGGAGCGCTGCGACCGGGTCATCAGGTGTGGGTGCCATGGCCTGCGTCTGGGCGGCTTCCATGGTGCGCGCCGCGGCTGTGGTGTCCACCCGCGGTTGATCCGCCGCTGCAGGAGCTGCGGCAGCGGCAGGGCGCATCGACCTGGCGATATCCACCAAGCGTTGCGTGACCGATGGACCCGCTGGCGCTTCCTCGGCGGCGCGCGGGCGTGCAAGCGCTGCAGCTCCCCCAAATGGCACCCCGGTCATGCCGCCGATCGCGGCGCCGGAGGCGGCCTGAGAAAGAACTTGATCCATGAGGTCCTTATCTGGCGTCGCATGAGTACGCTCGGCGAGATTCTGGATGTACTGTTCGCCGCCGGACTGCGGGAATTCCTGTCCTGCTTCGACGGCACCGCCTTTCAGCATCTCCTTGAAAAAATGCCCAGGACCTCGGCGCGCGAGCATCGCTGGCGCTCCGCCGCCAGTCACCGCGCCCCATGCGCCCGTCCACGGAACCGTCTGCATCAGGACGTCGTGCGCAGCTCGAGCGGCGAGCTCGTCCTTGGCGAGTTTCTGGCGCTCGGGTTCAGGAAGGAGCGCATCGGTCTTGGCATAGAGCGTCTGGTACTCGGGCGACTTGAGCAGGTCCTCGTGCTTCATGCCCTCGATTTGCGAACGGGTCTGCGCGGCGTTGGTGAGACCGGCCTGGAGGCCCTCGGCGGCGCCGAACGGAAGTCCGGTGCTCGCGAGATCGGCCATCTTGCCGAACGCCCCGCCGCGCTCGATCGCACCCGCCACTGCGGGAATCGCGCGGATCGCGCCCGACACCGGTGCCGCCGGCGCGGCCATCATCGCCATCTGCGGGAGGCTGCGCGCCGCGCCCATGACCGCAGGGCCCCAAGCCCCTTCGGGGTTCGGCCTAAGCCCGAGGAGCGCTTCGCTGTCGTCGGTGAAAACCGGGCTCGTGAACGCGCGCCGGCCGCCCGGCGTCATCGCCTGTGTCTGTTCCTGTTCGAACCAGTCGCCGGCCTCGCGCATGCGACGGCCGTAGTCGATGCCGCCTTTCTGGAGCAACTCCCCGCCGCCGCGCGCCGTATCGCCGATCAGGCCCACGGCGATCGCGCGCAGCACATCGCTGACGCTCGGGGCCTCGCGCTTGGCCGCTTCGTCGTAGGCTTCTGCCGCAGCCCCTAATCCGAGTTCGTCGATGATGCCCATAACGGGGTGCTGGCACGCTTGAGGGCGCGCTGTCGATATTTATTCAATTCAAAGTCCATCGTCTGCCGCAATACCTTGTCCGCGAGAGCCGGGTCAGTCTTCATCAGAGTCCTGATGCGATCGGCGAAGTCGGCTTCGTCGTTTGGCAACTGCCAGCCGCCGCGTCCGGGTTCGAGTTCGTTGGGGTAGATTTTCTTCCTGAAGTAATCCAGATCGTTGGTTGCACCATGCGACCCGGGCGTGTCGGAATAGACCGTTCCATCGGGCGTGGAAGGGGCCGATGATTTCCCAGGGGCGGGATAGATATCATTGAAGCCGCGGCGCGTGGTGCCGGTGCCCTGCGGGTGAATCATGTCATAGAGACTGAAGTCGCGCAGTTGCTGAATCACGCGATCGAGCAGTGATTTTTGCGGAGGGGCGGGCGGTTTTTCCGGTGGCACTGCGGCAGGCACCAACTGCTCGCCATTCGGCGCGGCAATGCCGCTCGCGATCGCCTTCAGGTCGGGTTGGCGCGGAACCTCGAGCTGCGCGAGCGAAGGCGGAAGTGCGCCGGCCTTTTTATCGTAGGCGTCCGCGGCATCCCCGAGGCCCAATTCTTCGATGATGCCCATCGCGGGCCTAGTCTCTCAAGCGCACGCCCAATTCGTTCTGCAGGATGGCGTCCGCCTTTTTGGTGTCGCTGCCGATCTTCGGGTCTTTCAGGATCTGCTGATAGATCGCGCTCTTCCGGCTGATCTCGCTGCCGTACTTGTTCTGGAATTCCAAGGCTGGGCGCCCGAGCGCCGGCAACCCCATTTTCATGCGCTCGTTGTTGACCTGCGCGAATTCACGCTCGGCCTGAAGCCCTTCGCGATCCTGGCCGCGCGAGAGCGCCATCTTGAGGGCATTGGGATCCACGTTTTGCCACTTGCGGATGGTCCGAATCGAGCTTTCCAGCGGATCCATCGCAATGCGTTCCGCTCTCAACCTGGCGATCTCGGCCTGGATCTCGAGCAAACGCGCCCGGCCTTCTTTGGTCGAGCCGTCGATCTTGTTCTTTTCCGCCTGCAATTCTTCCAGCCGCGATTGGTGCTTGAGTTGCATCTCGCGGTAGGCTTCATCGTGCTGGAACTTCTGCTGCTGAACACCGCGAGAGAGATTACGCTCCTGTTGCGCCTGGTCTTCCGCGGACATTGCGGCACCTGCCTGCCCAGCCCCTTGCAGAAAACGTGATCCCGGCTGGTTATTCGCGAGCAAGTGCCAGAAGAAATTCTGCTGAAGCCTTTGTTGTTGTTCGGGAGTCAGATCGCCCTTTGGTTGCATGATGCCGGAGATGCGCTGGCGGTACAGTTCACCAAGATCACGCGAACCGGACGCCCCGGCCATTTGACTGCTGCCGATTGCCCCGCCCGTGGGTTCGCCGCCAGCTCCAGGTGGGAGGCCGCCTGAACTCGGCCAGGCGCTGAGATTGGGATCGGCTTCGACATCGGCTGTTTCGACGTCGCTGGTGTCGTTGTTGATGACCACCGGCGATCGACGTCCGAGCTTCGGGAGAGACAAATCCGGAGAGGGACCGCCTACGCCGATGGCTGGCGTACGCGCCGTTGCGGGTCCGGTAGGTTCACCCCCGGCTCCGGGATAAAGGCCGCCAGCGGATTGCGCGGCCAAATCAGCGCGGCCTTTCTCCCAATTCGTGTTGACGATGTCGCGAATCTTTCTGAGCATGTCGCCGATGGGATCGGCGCGCTCTTGCGGAGTCAAACGAGGTCCGATGCCGCGAATCGGCGGACGATAGTAGCCACCGCCCAATGGCGGGTTGGCTACAAGGTCGTCGGGGATGATTTCATCAGCCATGCAATCTCCGCGTCACTTCGTCTATCACGGCTTGCGGCAATCCATATTGAGCAAGCTGCGGGAGGAAATACGCATTGCTTGAATTCACCAGAGGTAAAACATCATCGGCAGTGAGGCTTCTGATGCTTCTGCCAGCGAGAGGTCCATCTTGTATTTTCAAATCCGCCCCTGCGGCTGATGCGCCGGCTAGATCCCCGCTAAGCAGGGCTCGTGTTCCGGGAGCACTTTCACCGATCCCGTGACTGGGAGTTGTTAAAAACGATTGGAGAGCCTTTGCCCCACCATAAATTCCCGCCGCTGCGCCACCGCCTTCTAAAAGTCCGGCTCCGCCAATACCTTCTGCTCCTCCTTCTGTTCCCGTCAGGCCAAAATCCGTACTTGCGCCAGTCCCTCCAATGGTGCCTGCACCCGCCTCGTTTCCTGTCAACCCAAAATCAGTTCCAGCGCCAGTATCTCCGATAGTGCCCCCTTCATTCCCCGTCATGCCGAAATCCTCTCCACCTCCAGATGTGCCGGGACCGGTAGAAATCAATCTCTCGTTGCTCCCCACCGGATTACCGAATTGATCGACGCCACCAGTTCCGGTACCGATACCACCTATGCCGGGAATGCCCGGAATGCCGACACCGCCAGGCGCATTGGGAGTCACGCCAGTTTTCTTTCCCGCCCCGAGAATGCCGCCTACTCCAGCTAAGTTCGTGAGCAGGCTCGGGCGACCAGTGCTGCCGATTGCGCGAGCACCTGCAGCTGCAGCCCCCGACAACACATCACCAGCGGTCTTTTGCTTGCTCAAGCCTTCGCTGAAAGGAAGTGCTTCGATCCCGCCCGCGGTGGCGAGGTTGCTGATGTCCTGCGTGCCGAGCGCTCCCCGTTTCGTGGCGATATCGCCGGATATGCCGGCCGCCTGAAGTTGCCGGGCACGGTCTGCGGCCGATGCTCCAACCGCCGTATCGAATGCGTGACCGAATCCGGTTCCGTAAAGATCGCCAAGGGACATGAGTTGGTTGCGCTTGTTCAGCTCTTCGATTTGGGTCTGACGATCGGTACCGAAGGCTCCGCGCGACATGCTCTTGGCAGCGTCCATTTGCTGCTGCAGGGCGGCCACCTCGTTGATCTTTCTCGCGGCCGGGTTGAGTGCCTGCTCTACGTAGGGATTGAAGTAACGGGAGATATCCTCGCTCGTCATTGGCGTGCCGCCAGCTGTAGTGAATCCTTGGGCCGTGCTCAAATCGGGCGCCCATGCACCGGCGTTTTTCCCGGCGAGGTCGATGGCGCTCTGGAAAGAAGGCGTGATGCCGGGGATCTGAAGACCTTGAATGTTCTGACCAGCGCCGATCGCGCCTTGCACGCCCTGAACGATCGGGCCGATCAGCGGATTGTTCGGCTTCTCGAAAAGCCCGGCGAGCATGGCGGCCGACATCGCCGCGTTCGGATCGCCGCCCGGATTGAATCCAGGGATCAGCGAGCGAAAGTCAAAAGCGGGAGAACTTGGAATAGCTGATGAAGTGCCAGGAACTGCGGGCCAGGCACCGCTTCCTTGAGCTTGAGGCGCGGCATTCCCGCCGCCACCGGTGTCCCACGTTCCGGTGAAATCGTTAAATGCCCCGCCACCAGGCGTGCCGCTGAAGTAAGGATCTTCCTGCGCCATCAATGCCTCCACGCGTCGACGCGATATAGGCCACCCGCTCCGTCCGGATCCGCCGCCGCCCCAGTCAGCTGCCACCAACGTATTGTGACCTGGTCGGCCGCGGACACAAATCCTAGCGGTGGGACATAGTTTGCGCCCACAGTTACGGGTGCTGCAACAACTACCGTATCGCCAAGGCGAACCCCGGTCAAAGTGACCACCTGATCGGTCTTGCCTGGCACCGCGCCCGGGGCCGCGAAGTTGAGGTTGAAGGTCTGTGACAAGTGCGCCCGGATCTTCTGGCCGTTGCCGATGACGAGTTCTCCACCTTGAGCAAAAGCCTTGAGAAAAGCGCGCTCGATCGACTGCCGGAACGCCCGAAATATGTTCGGCTCGTAGGTCTCCGGGATGTCCTGCAGGATGACATTCATCGCCGGCCGGAGGGTGTCAGTTCCATGCGAAACGTGCCGGTGCGCCAGT
>Ga0137381_10000808_pt1 | contig 20251 bp, 13 predicted proteins | sample SagtaG_16_FD_104808 | JGI IMG/M metagenome (GOLD analysis project Ga0137381, IMG submission 104808) | Vadose zone soil microbial communities from Sagehorn Ranch, Mendocino, California, USA - Sage2_L_115_16 metaG | ecosystem: Environmental > Terrestrial > Soil > Vadose zone | place: USA... | reverse complement strand
TCTGACGCGACAGCCTCAGCACGCCAATCAAAGAAGATCAAGCTCCGTCAACCGGTTTCCACCATTCTCATCGTTGCCGACAAGCCGATAGTGAAACGCACAGTGAAGACCCTTCGAGAACTCCTCCTTCAACAAGCCAACGCCAAGGACGTGAGACTGGTCGGTCTAACTGAAGAAGAACGGTTGAAGAAGCTGACAGTTGAACCGAATTTCAAAGCTCTTGGTCCAGCATTTCGCGGAGATGCGAACAAGATCGCCGAGAAAATCCGCTCACTAGACGGTCGCAAGCTCATGCAAGCCTTCAAGGAAGAAGGATATTTCCTGCTCAAGCTAGACGAGAAAGAACAGAAGATTACGAGTGAAATGGTCGCTTTCAAGGAAGAGATACCTGAGAACCATGCTATCGGAAGCTTCGAGGAGGGACGCGTCTACGTGGACCTAACTATTCCAAGCGAGCTAGTTAGAGAGGGCTTTGTCAGAGAAGTAATCCGTCGGTTGCAGGAGATGAGAAAACGCCTAGACCTTCCTGTTGACGCGTTCGTGGACGCATATGTATCAGTCTCTGACCCAGAGAAGCTCGGTTGGTTGGAGGACGAGAAGGACTACTTGATGGAAGAAGTTCGAGCCAAGACGTTCGTCTTACTACGACCAGACCAACCAAGGCCCAGAGCTGGACTTGAGGAAGACTGGAAGATAGAGAGCGACAATTTCCACATGGGCATATCACAACAATGAAATCTCAAAGATTTTCGCGAACTGTAAGTTTTGCTCTTAAACCTGTCACCTGACCTGTCCGAGCTAAATACAAGATTGAAGGACTGTACGATGTCAAGAAACGTACTTGTCTGAGAATCCTGATGGACTAGGGGACCGGACGCTTGGTATTCGAATTGTATCTGGAGACAGAAGTTACTTTCAGAGACCTCCATGCGTAGAGCGCTGGCTCCGAAACAAGGCGCTGCTGACTCGGAACAGATATCCGAGCTATCTGAATCGACTCCAAATCCTAACAGGTCTAACACCAGAGCGATTCTTGGCTTGGTGTAAGACGGTTGAGCCCGTGGAGGTTCAAGATCTTATCGACAAGACCTCTCTCGAGTTTAAGCCTGCTATTCAGTTTTGTTATCGAGTAGCCCTGAGAAGCTTCCTCAGCCATAACGGATACAATCTCCCAAAGACCAACCTCCAATACGTCCCACAGGACTGGCATAGAGGCTACAAGCGCGCTGAGATTCAAGCCCTACTTGGCGCTCTAAGGCAGAAGCATCACAAGCTGTTCGTTGTAATGGCTGCAGAGTCGGGTCTTCGCTCGCATATCTTGATGGAGCTCCGATACCGCCACGTTATGGAGGACCTTGAGAGCGGGACGACGTCAATCGCTATCCGCTTGGAGCCAGGATTCTACGTTGGAAAGAAAGCCGCAGGCTACACGTTTCTAGGAGCTGAGTCTCTCAGACTGCTCAGAGAAGGCGTCGTGGACGGTCTCGTTCAAGAGAGACCCGATGCCCGATTGATTCCTCGAAGCTATTACGGAGTCTGGGCGGCTATACATCGAGCCGGAAGAAGGGCAGGGTTAGACCCTAAGATTCAGACTTGTCACGGGTTTCGAAAATACTTCAAGAACGCTTTGGATGATGCGAACATTGACCACGAGAAGAAGATGGTCATCGAAGGACATTTCGCCGGGACCCGCGCCAAGCACTACACAGACAGGGACGTGGAAGAACTCAGAGACGTCTATCGAAGAGCCTACCCGTTCATGAAACTCAGCCTTGACGAACCAATTCAACCCATGACAAATAACGAGAACTACAGCAGGAGATTTGCAGCTCTCGAAGCACGGCTTGACAGACAGCGGGTCCTAGAAGCGAAGCTGACAATTCTCGAAGACGAAATGGGTCGAATGAAACGGCTTCGTAACCTACAAGCAGGGGAGTAAAGATGTGTCCCTGTTTTTGCCCGCAAAGCTATGATTATTGCAATTCAAGACTTGGTAACGACTGGGGCAAGGATCGATATGATTTACCGGTTTAGGGATTCCAGATAAGAACGAGCTGCGTGAATCAACTTCTTGATATTATCATAATAATCCGCGTAATTTCGGGCAATGCGCCCGATTTCGTCCTCTGCTGGATACCTAGACACCAATCTGTCGACTTCCCGCTGGATTTCTTCGTCTTCCCGAATAGCGGACGCGTCCACAGACTTAGGATCCTCCAACATCCCCTTCACTCCGAGCCCTATCTCGGGCTCGTGTTGAATCATTAGTGTATGGAGAAGGTCTGTCTCCCGGTGACCATCTGACCCGGGAAACTTCCTGAGACGAAACTCTCGATAAAGACGTTCGAGTTCCTTTCGGCTGGATTCGCTCAAGAAGCACTTACAAACCAATCATAGTTGGTACTTCATGTTGACTGCTTAGCGATGAATAGTTCAGGGCGCTCCTCAGGTCTGGGAATGTTCCCCCACCTAAGATCTTGCGAGCGAAATATGGCACAGTTTGTAAGCCTGTTTCGAATTATGAGATCCTTCACTCTCTCTGTGATTATGATGTGTCTGCGGTAACCGTTGACCGTAAAAAGGTCCGTTCGATCCCACTGACTCTCGTCAACGATTATTCCTCTTTGAAAAGACGAGTAGGCAGTGTAACCACATTCCGGACAGACATAGAGAAGTCGAATGCCCGACTCAGGGTCAGCGTCGCCACCTTTTCCTTGAACCTCAAGTTCCCAAACCTTTGGAAGAGAGTTTGCATTCTTCATTATTGATCTGCCAGAAGTGACTAAGGATGCATCGCGGAGCCTAAACCCGGTGAGTTTTTCCTGCGTCATCAAGCGGGCAACGGTATCTGTGACGACGCATTCGCTCATGTAAGTCCAGATGAAGTCGCCAATGTCCTTTGAGATTAGCAAATGAAGGTCTCCTATCCTCGCACCCGCACGCCTGTGGCCTGGAACGAGAGTGCAAGTGATGGACTCATAGTCGATGTCTTTTACGTCCGTGGCGCCATACTTGGTTTCCCACTCTTGCCTACCGTAAACCTGCGTTGTCTCGGGTTGTGCGTGCAACACCAGAGGAGGGCATAAACAATAGAATTGCAATTCGTTCCCTAGAAACCGAAACCTCCGAGTAAAGTTTTGAGATAGTAGAGGATTTGTGCGCTATCAGCATTCGGATTATTCAAGAGGAACAGTCGCCACGCGGGGTTCCAGCTTTCGGCATATAATCCTCCTCTTCCATGCAGAACCATGTGGACGCCTCGGTCTAGCTGGACTGTATAGTCGTCAATGTTTTCGATACCAGCCCTCTCAAAGAACGCCCCAAACTGTCTCGGCAGCAAGTGGTGGATTTGAGAATCCCCGAAATCGAATCCCCCTCTTTCTGTAGTACTCCAGAATCTTGACGTGCTTACTAGGTCCTCTGTCGTTGCGCTGGTTGAGCCGAGATCAACAAGGTCCTTGGCTAAGGCGTCTGCTCCAGCCTGACACGCCCCTTCCTCTATCGTACACCCGGATACGCCCGTCGTAACTAATCCTTCAGCGGCTGTCGTACCCACCACAAATGGAGCAACAATTGCCGCAGTCGCAACAACGGCCCCAGCTACGACCCCAGAGTCGAACAGGGTATTTTCAAGCCCCGCATTCTGGTTCACCGCCGCCTCCACCGCAGCCTGGTTCCCCCCGGTCTCAAAAGTCAGAGTAGGCACCAAGACATTCTGGTTAAACCAGCTCAAGTATGGTCTGGAAACATACGTGTCAAACGCCCCAAGGAACCCGCCTGAGTCTGACATTCCTGAGGGGTCCGTTAGAGTAGTCGGTGTATTCCCAGAGTAGACGTAAGGATTCAGACTCTGAGGATCAGACAAGTACCCAGCCAAGGGATCCTCGTTGATGAACCGTCCAATTGACGGATCGTACCAGCGCGCATATTCGTAGTACAAACCTGTCGTTTGGCTAACAGGTTTGCCTGTAAACCTGTCACTTGACCTGTCCGAGCTAAATACGAGATCGAACGTCGTGGTGACATTAAGAACAGATTTTGCCGGAGAAACATTCTGGACTAGGGGACCGGACGCTTGATAATCGAATTGTAGCTGGAGACAGAAGTTACTTTCAGAGACCTCCATGCGTAGAGCGCTGGCTCCGAAATAGGGTCCCATCAACTCGGAAGCATTATCTGGGTTACATGGCTCGATTCCAACTTCTAACAGGCCAATCACCAGAACAGTTCCTCCAATGGAGTAAGACTGTCGAGCCTGTAGAGGTCCAAGACCTTATCGACAAGACCTCTCTCGAATTCAAGCCTGCTATTCAGTTTTGTTATCGAGTAGCTCTTCGAAGCTTCTTGCGTCATAATGGCTACAACAGTCTCCCGAAGACGGACCTCCAGTATGTTTCTCAAGCATGGCACCGAGGGTACAAGCGTGAGGAAATTCAGAGACTCCTCTTTCAAATAAGAAAGAGGCATCACAGACTCTTCGTATTGATGGCAGCAGAGTCGGGTCTTCGCTCGCACGTCATAATGGAGCTGGCATACCGTCACGTCATGGAAGACTTAGAGAACGGAACACGCCCAGTCGCGATCAAGCTTGAGCCACGTTTTCACACAGGAAAGAAGGCGGCAGGATACACCTTCCTCGGGGAAGGCTCGATCGCTTTGCTGAGAGACTGTCTCAATCGAGGATTGATTGAGAAAAGACCCGACGCCAGATTGATCCCAAGAAGTTACTATTGCGTCTGGGCTGCAATCCATCGCGCCAGCAGAAAGGCGGAGTTGGACCCTAGGATTCAGACCTGTCACGGATTTCGGAAATACTTCGAGAATGCTTTGGACGTTGCGAGTATTGATCATGAGAAGAAGATGATCATCGAGGGCCACTTTGCCGGGACCCGGGCCAAGCACTACACCGACCGGGACGCGGAAGAACTCCGAGACATCTATCGAAGAGCGTACTCGTTCATCAGGCTTAGCGTCGATGAGCCAGTTCCGACAAGAACGGAAAACGAGGCTTACAACAGGAATTTTGCTGAGCTTGAAGCTAGACTCGATAGACAGCGAGTCCTCGAAGCCAAGCTAACAATCCTCGAAGATGAACTTGATCAGATGAAACAGTTTCGCAAGCGATTAGAGCAACAAACTGCAGGCTGAGGTACGCTGAACCTATTGCTTCTTGATTCCGATTAGCAATCCCTGTTGGGTAAACCAGGAAGCCAGAGTGTCCGATAACAGATCGAACTGCTTGTTGACCTTTCTCATACCTAAGAGACCTCCAGCCATACCAGATCCAGTCTTGACGAGCTTCAATGTTCCGCGATCACTTGCCATCAGTATCTCGAAGTCAACTGCGTAATGCTGTGCTAGGACTCCGAGCGCAATATTAGCGCCCTTGCTTCCCTTCTCTGCCCTACCCTTCAACTGACTGTCCCACTTAACATCGAACCCGTTTGACGAGAACGCCTGTTGGGTTAAGTTTCGAATGTTCTCAACCGAACCCTTGACAGCGATATCCGTATACTTTGCCATGTTTTATTTCATTTACTCCCGATGTTAAGCTTACCGATCAGAAGCCACTTCTCTCGGCTTCGTACAGGCAACTTGAAGCTACTTGTTTTGGATGAGAAATACATAAGCTGCCCGTAAACTTATTGCAACGAAGAGTCCCGGAAACCCGAATTCGAAGATCAGTGCTGGAGGATGAGATACAGCTCTCCGTAGATCACTCCTGCGATCAAAACGTGAGAAGGACACCTGCTATGATACGTCTGGTCTGCAGGTTCATAGTTCGCCAGTTAGATTGCTACGCACTAGTGAACAATGGATGGCGCGAGCTTGTCGGAGCTTAGTGTTTGCTTGAATCTAACACGCTGATCCAGTTTTCGAGCGGAGTACGTTCCCTTTCTAGGCCGGTAAGAAATTGTTTGAATTTAGGATTAGCCACAGTTATCCGATCGATTAATTGTTTGCACAGCACGATTATGCTCCGGACCCAATCCTGGACACTTACTTCACCAAGTACATGAGTTTCGTGAGTCAAATTGCCCTGTACGACGGGGCCCATTCCAGGATTCGTCTCAATGCTGACTTCCAGAATTTCGCCACGTTTCTTGACTAACAGACCATACCCAGTGCCCAAGAACCAGTATTTGTATTCACCAGTCGGATGTGTTGCAAGGTCGGCGATCATGCGTTGAGTTACCTTAAGGGCGGATTCCATGAAGTGCATAACAACCACTTTCATAATACCGTCAATCCCTAGAGCGTCGAGCACGTCTCGTCCGTGAATCTGAAGCTTCAAAGTTGGTTCGAACACGTCGTAAACGTTGTCGTCTAGGAGTTCTTTGTCATCGATATCCGAAAGTACGAATTCGACGCTCATATCATTCCTCCTCGATTGAAGATCATATTGCTCTGGCTAGGGGGTCAAGGCCTCAATGGGAAAGGCATTGATAATGGTACCCCATCTACCGATAACTACCCTGACCATGTAGTCATCAATGAGTCCGTACACGCGGACCCCTCCACCTGGGTTGACCGTCGTAGTCTCTGGAGCTGGATTATTAGCAATGTCCCAAACGCCAGATAACCACTCCTCTTGATCGCCTCCACCTGGCATGTGCCCAAGTACCTTCGCCACGCCGCCTGGAAAGCCCGTCGCTGAGTTGGCGGGGGCGAATTCAACTGATTTCGCTGCCGTACCTACGTCTCCTAAGAGCCCAGCACTTGATGCGATGCCACCCGCAATACTACCGACGGCGAACCCGATACTAAACGCAGTAAGTGCCCCTGACAGCGTCATTTGTTGTCCAGTTGCGTAACTGTAGCCGGCGTACAACCCCACTGCGCCTGCACCAGCCGCTAGCCCAATTCCAAGAACTAAGGGAGCTGCAGCGCCGCCAGTTGCTACAATGGCTACAACTCCGACCCCTATCCAGAGAGCCTGTTTTTCCTCCGGACTGAGACTGTTGTAACCATTGGCCGCCGTGTTGTAGACGTAAGAGGCTCCGCCCGAGACATCGTTCCAAGCCGTCGACGCGACGCTCGTGCCTCCATTCCATACAGTGTTGGCGAATCCACAAACCGACGAGAAGATCCCGCACCCATCCATTCCAGAGGGGTCCGTGATACCTGTGGGCTGATCAACCGCATAGACGTACTGGTTCAGAGTCTGAGGGTCCCACAAGTGCCCTTTCTTCGGGTCAGGGCTAATGAACCGTCCAACTGTTGGGTCATACCAACGCGCATACTCATAGTACAAACCTGTCGTTTGGCTAACAGGTTTGCCGGTAAACTTGTAGATTGACGAGCCAGTTGAGGAGTTGTCTTGGCCGAACGGTTGATAGTTATCCGAGAAAACCACGTTTCCATTGGAGTCCGTGACTAGTCGTATGCTGCCTACAGCGTCTTCGTGGAAGTAGGTCGTCGTTGATGTGCTCCCGACTAGCGAAAGCTCTGCAATCCTCATTCCTCCTGCAAAGAAGTACATGTTTATGCCGTTGGAGGTGTAGTTGAGGTCGTAAAGCGAGTCGGTTCCAAGATACGCGTAGAAGATTGTCGAGGTGCCCTCCTTCGACTCAACCCGACGGTGCATACCATCATAGGCATAGTTTGCTTTGATAGCACCATTCAGCCAATACTGAAGCATTTCGCCCTTGTGGTTCCAAATGTATGAGCCTGTCTGTGTTGGTGATGCTGTCTGGTTGTGAAGTGTGAGTTCACCGTTCTTGTCGTAGCCGTAGACTGTCTTTTGGAGTGTTGAGTATGTGAGTTCGTTGAGGCTGTTGTAGGTGAAATTGGAAGTTGTTCCGCCTATGCTCTGGGTGATCCTATTGCCGAGACTATCGTACTGATACGTTATCTTTGTAACGTTGCTGCCGTTCGTAAGAGAGGCGCTTGTGAGCCGTTGGAGCGGGTCATAGGCGTACTGCTCGTTCACCGTAATGGTCGATCCAGTGTTGGTCGTTGATTGCCCGACAATACTCGCAACCGTTCCTGTCCTATTGTAGCCGTACGAGAGGGAAAGAAGGGTCGTAGGGAGGTAGCCGGAAGTCTTGAGGCTGATAGTTGAGACTCTGGATAACTTGTCATAGGTATAGTTCCCGAGAAGAGTGTTTCCATACTCGATGCTCTTCACCTCGTCGTTCTGGAAATAGTAGAATCTGGCGTACGAGGATGCTCCGGGACGTACGTTTGTGACTCTCCCAAGATCATCGTAAGTGTAGTTGAGGATCATGTCTGTTATGATGCAGCCGGGGCTGTGCCCGCAGTAGGTTATGCTCATAGTGTTCTCTCCCTTGTAGGCATACTTGACGGCATAGCTGACCCTGACTACTCCTGATGGCGTCGATGGTCCGCTGGGGCTCTTCGGCGGGTCAAGATAGTTGTTGGCGAGATAGTCGAATGGCGCGCTGGTGTAGATGTCATACATCTTGTGAATGCCCCCCACGGCATATTCGATGTCTACCACTTTGGTCCACTTCAGATCGACAGCGTTGAAGAGAGAGTCGCCGACGCGTAGCTCTGTGACGGAGAACCAACCTATGCTTCCGTCATTCTTCATCATGTAGAGCTTCTGCGCCGTGGCATTGTCCACGCGCAACGGGAGCGGGTCTGTTGTCTTTATGACGAGCATATTGCTCGTATAGACAACCGCCATTCGGGTTATCGAGGAAACAGCATACATGTGTGATGTCACGTTGTAAGATAACAGCTGCATTCCTTCCTGCAGGTTCTGGACGGGTATCGCAGTGCCGTTCGCGAGCGTGATCAGGGTTCCTTCTGCGACGCTGCCCCCGCCGCCGCCTCCGCCCCCAGATTGTGTAACGCTGTTCACGTTGTAGAATTCGCTTACGGCCCTGTTCCTAGCATCATAGGTGTAGCTGACTGTAGCGTTGAGGCTCGCTAGAGACAGGAGGTTGCTGTTCTTGTCATACGTGTAGTTGTCCGATTCCTGGAAGCCCATCCAGGGATATAGAAAGCTGGTTAGACGCCCGAGAGAATCGTAGAGATAGGAGGTACCCACGCCCATTCTGTCCACCTTTCCTATGAGAAGTCCGTCGTTGTCGTACTGGTATGATTCCTTGGAGCCACCTGGATAGGTGGTTGTTAGTAGGCGGTTGAGGTCGTCGTACGCATAGTTGGTTGTCTGGTTTTTCGAGTTTGCAATCCTGAGTAGGTTTCCTACTTCATCATAGTAGTAGTTGGTGACGATTCCAGTGCATGAACTGGAGGCCTCTTCCACAACAGAAATCAATCTTCCGAGACGGTCATAGACCTCGCATTTCAGGTTCCCGTACTGGCCAGAATGGATCACCCACGAATTGACTGTGTTGTAGGAGTTGCTGGTACGGTTTCCATCAGCTTCGATGACGGTTGTCAAGCGTCCGGCAGCATCGTACTGGCTGGTTGTGGTCCTGCTGAGAGGGTCCGTCTGGTTAACGGCCTCGTCCATCCAGTTATAGGTGGTGGTTGAATTCGAGTAGAATTTTCCGCCTGAGAATCTTTCAACCGTAGAGAGTCGGCCTAGACCATCATAGACCTGTCTTGTGAGCCAGCCGTTCTCGTTGGTAATATCGATATAGTTCCGCTGATCATTGTACACGTATTTTACATAGCCGAGGCCGGCAGGGTATGTGATGCTGGTTGTTCTGCCCAAGTTGTCATTCGTGTAGCTGGTTACGTTTCTGTTCGGATCTGTCACTTGGAGAATGTTTCCAGTTGTCAGATTGTACATGTAGAGAGTAATGATCTTTGTTGAGCTTCCTGTGAGGATCCGTGTGTGATTCGTTATGTACGCGTGCTGGTCGATGTTGTTGGTCGAGTCGTAAGAGTAGAAGTCTTGTCGACCTTGAGGAGAGGTGGCGATGATAGGATTGCCATACTGGTCGTAGGCTGTGCTAGTTGTAAGCCATTGAGTACTGCTTCCAGGATTGTACATCCTCTTCGTCTGGCTAAGTCCGCCCCAAGCAGTATAGCCATAGTAGGTTTCGATAGGCACCAGCTGCGAGGCCGTTACGTTTTGGAGCTGAGCCATCCCTGCGGTGAGGTGACGAAGTTGCTGATTCGGGCCCCCGTTATTAATGAAGGAGTTGGAGAATCCGACGCCTGTTACGGTGGGCGTAACTGTGGTTGCGGTGATGTTTGTGTATCTAGCCGAGAGAGAACTTACGACGAGACCGAACCCGCCGCCAGAGAGGGTTGTTGATCCCGAGGCCGGCCCGCATAGGTTAACCTGGCCATCTCTAGCTACCCAACCAGTAGATGTAGATCCATGAATTGTTAGGTTGAACGTGTACCATGAGCCGCTGATGGTCGCGTTCGTCCATGAGCAGCTTGTATTATAGAGAGTATTTCCATTGAAATCTTCTTGAAGGGACAAGAGCGTCGTTGCCCCGGCCTGTGCTAAGTCGAGCGATAGCTTTTTGGTGCCGGTTCCTCCATAGCGGACGAAGATTCCCGCGGAGGCTCCGGTCTGGTATTGTGTTCCAATGTAGACCCTTGCTTGGAGAGATAGGTCGGTTTTGGTCATATTGACCCAAGCAAAGTTGCTGTTCTCGCTCCCTCCGCCGGGAGTTGGGTCTGTCCCGTTATAGTTTCCATTCTTGACTGTCCATGATTGACCAAGGAGTTGGCTGTGGATGGACCAGGGATTCTCGGTCTCGCTTCCCTGGTTTAGGCTGAAGGTTTCTTGGAAAGCCCGGAATCCGGGTGTGAGCCCGTCGTTGTAGTAGGCGTTGAACGCTTCGTGAGACCAGTTGGCAGAAGGATTGATCATTAGGTCTTTGTAGATCATGTTTCCCCAACGGTCGTACGAGTAGTAGTTCGAGTATCCCTGAGTCGGACTGACAAACGTAGTGTCCTGAACGACTCTGCCCAATGGGCCGAACCGTTGCTGTTCTCCCTTGACAAAATTATGGTTTCCGTCAGTCAAGTTCCAAGTAACCCCGACGGATGAGAAAGCGTAAAGTGTGAAGCTTACCGGTTGGGTGGTGACCCCATCAAAGGTGGTTACTGTTGAGTTGTTCACTTCGTTGCCGGGACCGTTTGAATATTTGTAGTCGAACTCGCGGACTCGTACATTTGAGCCGCCAACATATTGTGTGCTCACACGGTAAGACTCTGCATCGGTCCCGATTAGAGCCGGCACAAAAGTATAGTTCATGTACCAACCAGTCGGATATGTTACCCTTGACACTAGCCAGGGACTCACAGTGGACCCGCTCCCAAAGCTGTTGTAAGTGTAGCTGGTGACCCTTCCTGCAGTATCGTATACTCTTGAGAGATCTGTCCCATTATACTTGAAGACGATTCCTCGCAGAGAGCTGCCGTTGGACGTCTGATTAATGCTCGCCAGAACACCTCCATTGTAGTTAAACTGGAAGATTCGTTGCACCGTATCGGTTATGCTGAGGATCAAGTTGCCTGTAGTATATGCGAACTGGACCATGTTTCCGACCGGGTCGAAGATGGTTTCGAGACGGTTTGAGTGTGTAGGGTCGAACAAGTAGCCGTTTCCACCAGCGCCGAAGAGAAAGATCCCAGTTGCGTTTCTCACCATTTGGAAGTTCTCGCCCTGGTGGTTCTCGAAGACTCCAGAGGGAGTGTTCCAGAAGCTCGACGGTATCCTGTACCCCTGTCCATTCCAGAGATGCATGTAAGCCGGAGCAGCCACGTTCTCCATCCATGGAAAGTTCAGTGCCCAGCCGTCACCCATCGGAGCCCATGGATAAATATCGTAGCCTAGAACTCCGTTGAGAAAGCTCTGGGGTTCTGTGTATATCCTAGTAAGGTCCAAATTGAGTCCTCGGCCAGGGACGCTCAGGTCAGTCTGAGTAATGGTCAGCATTCCGTCAGAAGGCGAGACGTACTCTCCTAGGTTGGAAAAGTATTGGCCGTAGGGAGCTAGTCCGTTTCCATCCCAAGGGTCTTCGGGAGTCCCGTATGGAGACCAGTTGGAGGAGATCGGAATGGATGCGAAAATTGCATTATGACTGCAGAAAGGACATGACCCTGTTACGTCGGTCCATATCAGTGGTATCTGAACTGAACCGGAAGCGGTACTATCTGATACAGAACTCGATCCTAACCCATTTGGATATGATCCGTCAGATATTGGAAACGAGATGCTACCGTCGAACCATGATTCTGATGGCTGTTTGACTCGCATAGCGATTGAGGACTGCCCGCCGGAGGCCGGCTCGATCGCGAAAAGATAGATTCTCCCGGTTGCGGCATCCAACGTAATTGTAGGATAGCGGGGAGCATGCGCCGCGCCCACGCTTGAAAGAATATCTTTGGAGGGCGGACCCCAGGAGGAAGAGGCGGATGGGGAGTGATAGGCATATGTAACATTGCTTGTGTGGCCCACCCACACTAGATGATTCCCGTAGTCGGAATCGGCCAGAGCAGAGAATTCGTCGTCGGAAGGCGCAGCTGTATCTATGGTTTCTAAGCTCCCAAGGTTGCCGCTGGAGTCAATAGTCTTGCTACGAAGTGCAACTGTCCCGGAGGCTAACAGATACTGGTAAACGATTCTGAACCTTCCCTGGGAATCGGCGGGCAGCACCACGGACCTCAAAAAGTCTGTCTGAAAGATGGAAGGGCAATTTGACTCTTGATCAACCAGTTTTGTGTAACTCGTCTGCTGGTGGGAAAACGTGACGATTAGGCTACTATTGCAGTAGCCATTGAGGTCATAATATTGATTGTAGCTGAACGCGATGTCTCCATTGGGGTTCTCGCCGATATTGATGTCTCGTTCTGCAACGTTCCCGCAAGCGTTGAAACTATTGCAGTTGTATGTCAGAGAAATACTGGCCAATGTGTTGATCGGACCCCAAACTATTTTTGGACCATCGATAGTTCCCATGACCCAGTATGCCGATGTGCTGTATGTGGTAGTCTTAGGAAAGATCAGGTTTTGTTTGGATGTGCCCGCGGCAACGTACACTTTCGTTCCAATATTGAGGACTGCCGGTGAGGATGCTTCCGAGTCGGTCCATTGCCAACCGTTTGGCATGGAATTCGGAGACGACCAGACGGTCCCGTCGTGAGATGACCGATAGTCTACGTTTGTACCGTTATAGTAAAACACGAAGTAGTTGCCTCCAGTCGATTCGTAGAAGACGTGGCGTTGGAACCCAAGTGCGGTCGCGTAAGGGCTAACGTTTGTTGAGACAATGCTAGGGTCGACTAGCATAATTGACCCAGCATTAACGATGCCCAAGTCTACGAAAAGCATGAATTCTCTCTGCAGCACTGTGGTGTTTGTCGCCACTGAGCTTGGAATATCGCTCCAAGAGAACGTGTAGTTCGCTGAACCGAAGACGGCTCTGAAGCTTCTTGACACAAGTGAGTGCTCCAAGTTCGGACTGATGTTCGTCCAGTCGTAGACCAGCCTGTAATGAGACATTGAGAGGGGAGTGAATCCTAGCGTCCACTTCAACGGTCCGTTGGGGACGGCTTTGTAGTCGATCTCGAACGTCCCTGAAATTGCGCCAAACCCGACCCGCATCGTCCTCGTGACGTAACTGCCTGTGGAATTCGTGCCCAGTATTGTGAAGTTACTGGATCTCGGCGCAAGCGGAACCCAAGAATTACTTACAAGGGTCTCAACAGTCCAGAAAGACTGAGAACCTAGGAGTTGATTGTCATCGGTTAGCAGCTCATCGTGGGGCAATGGTCCCCCGAGCAGCCTGAGCTTTACTGCTGAATTGTAAAGTGTCAGATTCTGTGATGATGCTTGTATGACCCCGCCGGTGCCCAGGAGACTGTCGAGACTAGATACTACAGTTTTCGGAAGTGAGAGGTCATTCAAAGGATAGGCGCCGACATTCTGCGGAGACCAGTTGGCTGGGCTGCCGCTGTCGCTCAATGACTCTGATGTGGAAGCAGAGGCTGGTGCCTGCCCAGCATGGATAGGCAACGCCGCAGAGAAACTTAGACTTGTTAGCAGGACGAAGATCAGACCCTTTGTGATTTGAGCCGCGATTCTGGATCGACGACCCGGATGACCCATTCGAACAGGAACATTCCTGCTGATTCTCATTTCGTCGTTCGCTAATGACTGCAAGAATGGACGCCAACTGGTGTGGGTTCGCTGGTGTAGAATATTTATCATTAATCTAGGCGAAAGTGTGAAAGTGACTGATCTATCGGCCCAGTCTGTTTAACATCAGACTTGCTTTAGACCTAAAATGTCGACAGTCATCCGAGACCTCTTTCATGTGGGCGACTTGACTTGTCTATGGGTGCCCAACTTATCGACGAGGCGTGCCGATTTTGACGGCGCATTTTGACCTTGCCGAACTTATCGCAGTGGAAGTTGGGTTAAGATCCACTCTATCCTCAAGGAGCGACTGAGGGTTCTTTGCCATACTGGCGGCCGAGGTGACCCGTTGAGTTTACACCCTTCTGAGTAGTCCGAACTCGCAATTTGGAGCCTCGGGCGTGGGATCAAATGCAAGTTCAAATTCCTCTTCAACTAGGTTTACCGGCCTCTTTGACTCCTCGGTCCGTGTTAAGGAGCTGAGAGGACAGGATGACCCGGATGAGGAACCCTCTGGCAATAGGTTCGCCACAACCTGTCGTTTCCCTGACAGGTTTGCCTGTGAACCCGTATGTCCCACCTCCTATCGGAGTTCCGTTGTCCGAGGTGTAATCGGGAGTGAAAAATCCGAGAAAATTGGCGCCAAAAAAAAGGAGGAGGTTTCTTCCGGTGTTTACTGGGCTGGCGACTGGAGCAGTGCTTCTGGTTTGCCCGATGATGCTTCTCGGTGTATGGAAAATGGAGAGTACATGACCTGGGCGGTTGCCTGGAGAATGGTGGATCTGACTGTCCTCTGAATTGGAACTTCGAATCCCTTGTTATCCAAGATTGTGACGCGGCAGGGAAGGCCCGCTGGAGTCGAATTCGAAAGGACCAGGAGTTTAGCGGTGAGTATGTCTTGTTCGCATTTGAGGAATACCATGTTCGAAGGGTCAGCGGTTATTCTAGTCTTTACCTTGAAGTCTAGTGCTTGGCCCCTCCTCAGGCCTAGGACTGGGGTTGGGAATTCGTTCTTTGGGGAGACCACTGATTGTCTTGGCTCGGTTATGTTATCGTCGGAGAAGCCGCTTATGGCGATGAAAATGCCGGGCATCGCTCGCATCGGCGCACTCACCTTAAGTGACATCTGATCAACGTCCTCCTCTGCCTCAATGCCGATCTTGGTTGTGACATCCGCCTCCAGTCCCACTGCAACGTCGGGTTGGCATGAGATCTGGAGGCCTACCGGTTTCAGCTCTGGGAATGGAGGAAGAAGGTTAAGACGAACGGAGAATTCTGTTTCTCCTTTTAGCGGAAGCCACCAGTAGTCATCGAAGTTTATCACGTCTTCAAGCTTGTAGATGAGAACTCTACCTTCTCCTTCCATCGCGTTGGACAAGGGCTGTTTTATGTAGCCTATAGCCGTCTCGCTTGGAAATTCTAAACGGACGACATAATCTCTGAGGTTTGTCGCCCCGCGAATCTTTCCGTAGACGTTGACATTGTTGGGGATCAGCATCTCCTTCTCAAGTTCGCCGAAGAACTTATTGTCGCAAGTGCTGAAGGAGACTTCCTTCAGAAGATATTCTACAGCCGGACCATTCTTAGATTCTTCCGGCTGCATGTCTCACACCTTAGCAGGGACAGAGAGTGTGGTAGCAGCAACCCTCGACGCATGCACAGTCGCTGCATTGCGATGCACAGGCTCCGAAACAGCAGGGGTTGAATTCAACAGGTCTGGTTGGACCAAACATTTGTATCGTTACACCTCAGACGCGAGTTTACATATCATTTATTTAAGCCTTGCACACTTGTCGATGAATCTTTCACCGATTCAACTAATCGATGCATCCAGGCGTTTTCCTATGCAAACGGAAGCGGCTCGTTGATTGAAGAGTAGATTATTTCCAAACTGGAAACAGAAGATAAACGATTACACTTATTCAATCATGAGACATGTCAGGCCTTCCCTTTGCCCGAATTGAAGCCTGACTGCTGGATTTGCAAGAGTCTACGCGAACCGGTACACCTAGTCTTTTTTGAATCGCGCACTTCCGTTGGAAAGCTCAACCCAGACCAGTTCTTCAAGGGCTACTCTTTCCTCACCCTCAAATGGCATGACGAAGAACTCTACCAGCTAACAGACAAGAACAGGAAAAGCTTCCTCGAAGACATGTCGCGAGTGGCCGCTGCTCTTGCCAAGACTTTCAATCCTGACAAGATGAACTACGAACTGCTAGGTAATGGAATGCCTCATCTTCACTGGCACCTAGTTCCGCGATACAAGACTGACCCCATGTGGGGACGACCGATATGGACAGGATCTATACGCAGGAAAAGGCTGGCGAAGGAAGAGTACGAGAGCCTTGTGAAACAAGTTCAATCTGAGCTCAGTGATAGCAGGTAGCATCTTCTTCGTCGAACAGTACCGTTCAACAAGTGCTGACAGTTACGCCAGATTGAAACCGATAGCACGGGTCCCTGACATCTAAATCTCGCCGAATGGAGTGTAGTGCCTGACGTACATCGAAGTCTACCTTGACGCTGCGGCACTAATACTTCCTTCGATCGGTGTCTGGCACCTACTCCATCATAAAGCGTCCATAACCGGAGTTAGAGCCGGAAACCTAGTTCGACTCAACATCTACTTTCTATCTGCAATTGTCTTCGACATGTTTCGCAACTTAGGCTACGGCTGGGCAGCATATGGCGAGAATGTAAGCGCAGGCTTGGTTTTCGGTGTTGTCGGGCTAACTGCCGCAAGCCTCTGCTTCTGTCCGGATTCCAATACGCTTCGAGAAGCTTGGTCGAGACTCAAATCGCGTTTATCATTTCTGTCCTATGAAGGAGTGGTCTTCGCTGGGATAGGGCTCAACTTGTTCCTTCCCAATTCGTTTCTCCCCTTTACCATAGTCTTACTCTTGGCCGGAACGGTCTACCCAACCACTTTGTTCTTATCTGCTCGAAGCCGGGCGAAGCCACCGCATATCAGGAACGCGATGGCCACCCTTGCAATAACTTGGGCCCTCTTCGTCACGGTCGGCACAATACTGTTCGTACTCGGAACGCAGCCCCCCTTGCTTCCAATATTTCTTCCATATGGATGGGAGATGGCGCTTATCACGGGTTCAGTATTGTTCTTTTTGATGTCCCTTACTCGACTCTATCCCCTAGGTTTGGGGGGACTCTCATCTGGACAACTTGTTCCAGGTACTATAGTCAAAGCGGGGCACAGGTATCTGATTCTTCATGATTCAGGGAAGAGAGCTATCTCGTTTCTCTCGTCGACGCTCAGGGGACTGATCGATTCTGGTGCAAGAGTAATCATAAGCGCGTCGAGCAATGGGTGGCTTGTCGGGAACTTGTCTGAGCACGAGTCTCATTTCAGCGAATGGAAGCAGAATGGAAGAGTCATCGTCTCCGAGGGCTCGATAGTACACAACATTCCGCGAGAAGGATTGACCGACAGGCTAAGCTTCGGCCCCACGTCAACTGTCTTCGTCAATGAGTTGAGCCAGGAAAACCTTGAAGGCATGGTCTCATCTCCCGACGGCGGGCCGGGCGGGACGCGTCAGGAGCCAGCCGAGCTCTTTCTACTGGAAAGCAGTAAAGCGCCCAGACCACAACTCAACGAGTTCCTCCGCCGCAACACCGGAATTGAGCTTCTCAATCTGTCCGAATCTACAGACCCGTTCTCGTCTATGGTCGATCTCGACCATCAGAAAATACGAGGGTCAATTATCCTACTAGAATACGACACGAACTCCGACTATGAAGGAATAGTTGACAAGTTCCTCGCCGAAGGCATCAGCAACGCCGAACTCTGTGCGCTGTTCACAACCAAGTCCAGCAAACTCTACAGAGCTATCAAAGGAAAAAGAATGATCAAGATCATCGCCGCGTCCTCGCTGATCTCTGTCCCAGACGAGCTACCTGATGGCGAGATGCAGATCCCGGACAAGGAGCTTGGACTCGTTGCAGCAGTCCTGTCGGATTTTATAGACAACAGCAAGAACTCGGGCGCCAGCTTCGTCTTCGACAGCATCACCGAACTGATCAGAGGCGAGCGTTGGGAACAAGTCTACTCCGGAATCAAACAGCTGATCGACCTGCTCAGCGTCCCCAACGCAACTGCGCTCTTCCTAGCCAACGTCAATACAATGGAGCCCAGATTCCTAGGCGCGCTGCACGGAGCATTCGCGCTTCAGTTGAGACTTGACCATGAGGGTCTCAAGGCCGTAAAGGTCCCGGCCAATTAGCTCCCAGAAGTCGTGCTGAGAGGCTGAAACAGAAAGTGTGAGCTTCTAATTAGATCATTTAAAGTACGGTCCAACTGATTAACCCCGAGACGGTCGAACGACGGCTAGACCAGCTTGGAGCATCACAATCATGATATTGTCATTGTAGGCGGCGGAGCCGCAGGCCTACGTGCGGCCATAGCCGCTGTCGAACTTGAGCCCAAGCTAGACGTTGCGATAGTCTCGAAAGTCTACCCGATGCGCAGTCACACAGTCTCTGCCGAAGGGGGGATGGCCGCGGTCACACGTGAATACGACAGTTTCGACTCACACGCCTACGACACCATAAAGGGGAGCGATTTTCTCGCCGACCAAGACTCAGTCGATTTCTTCGTAAAAGAAGCCCCCCGTGAGTCTTACCAGCTTGAACACTGGGGATGCCCTTTCAGTCGAGACCCGGATGGACGAATCAGCTCTCGAGCCTTTGGTGGAATGAGCGTCAAGAGAACGCTCTTCGCAACCGACAAGATCGGCTTCCACCTACTTCACACCTTATTCCAAACCTCGCTGAAGTACGAGAACATCCGCCGCTACGATGAATGGTTCGTAACATCTCTACTGGTCGACAACGGCAGGGTCGAGGGAGTAACCGCCATAGAAGTGCGGACAGGCGAACTAGTAACAATCCTCGGCAAAGCCGTAATCATAGCGACGGGAGGTTGCGGGCGTATCTTCCAGTTCACGACCAACGGATGGATAAAGACTGGCGACGGCATGGCACTGGCCTATCGGGCTGGGGTCCCCTTGAAGGACATGGAAATGGTCCAGTACCACCCTACCCTGCTACCGAACACCGGCATTCTGATCACCGAAGCGGCTCGCGGAGAAGGAGGTCATCTTGTAAACAAGGATGGAGAACGCTTCCTCAAACGGTACGTCCCAAACAAGATGGAACTCGGTCCCCGCGACATACTCTCAAGAGCCGAGATGAGCGAGATCAACGCGGGCAGAGGATTAGAGGGACCCTACGGCAGCTACGTGAACCTCGACCTCACACACCTAGGCAAGATAACCATCGAGGACAAACTGCCCTTCGTAAAGGAGCTCGCCGAGAAATATCTCGGAATAGACCCTGAGCATGAGCCAATCCCCGTACGACCCGGACAGCACTACATGATGGGCGGCGTGCACACAGACGTGCACGGGTTTACCGGAATGCCGGGACTATACGCAGCCGGCGAAGTAGCGTGTGTCAGTATGAACGGTGCTAACAGGCTGGGAAGCAACTCCCTTACTGAATGTCTCGTCTTCGGCGCAGCCGCTGGAAAGGCGGCAGCTAAATACGCGATGAAATTGGACAGTCCCAGTTTCGGAAACCCCGTCCAAGGAGAGGCCGTGATGGAGGAGAAGAGGATCTTCGACCAGCTACTCAAACATGAACAAGGCGAGAGAATATCCAGCATCAGGACAGAGATGCAAAACGGGATGGAGAAGCATGTAGGAATCTATCGAGACGAGACCAGCCTCAAAGAGGGCTGCCGAATAATCGGCGACCTCAAGACCCGACTCAAGAACGCCATAGTCGAAGACAAGGACCACGTCTACAACACGGAACTCGTCGCCGCACTAGAACTCGACTTTATGCTAGACGTTGCAGAGACGATACCCTACTCTGCAATGCAGAGACGAGAGTCGAGGGGAGCCCACTACAGGACCGACTATGCGAAACGGGACGATGCCAACTTTCTCAAGCACTCCATGGCATACAAGACCGCTGGGCCTCCAAGGATCGAGTATAGTCCTGTCACGATAACCAGATGGAAACCAGAGGAGCGTGTCTATTGACAAGATGAGCCAGGACATAGCCACGATACGAGTCACCCGGTATCGACCGGAGAAAGACTCGAAACCCTACTTCCAGGAGTACAAGGTACCATACCGGCAGGACATGGTCGTCCTCGACGCTCTGAACTATATCAAGGCCGAGATC
>Ga0137381_10000795_pt1 | contig 20433 bp, 14 predicted proteins | sample SagtaG_16_FD_104808 | JGI IMG/M metagenome (GOLD analysis project Ga0137381, IMG submission 104808) | Vadose zone soil microbial communities from Sagehorn Ranch, Mendocino, California, USA - Sage2_L_115_16 metaG | ecosystem: Environmental > Terrestrial > Soil > Vadose zone | place: USA... | reverse complement strand
GAGAACATGGTGAAGTTGCACTACGCGTTGCGGAACAGCTCAGCCAGAACTACTACACAGCTTATGAAGAAATCCGCACCCTCGGGCTTGCCACCTCTCCCGCGGAGAAGTTCGCGAAATTGTTGCTTTCCTGGGATTCCGGGCAGACAAACGGCTCGAAGCAAATAAAGCTGACGCTCACCCACGAGGAAATCGCGGAAATGATTGGCACCACGCGCGAGACTGTGAGCCGTTTGTTCTCAGACTTCAAGAAGAAACAATTGCTCCAACTGAAGGGCTCCAATTTGGTAATTCGCAATAAAGCTGCGCTTGAAAAGCTCGTTCGCTCGTAACACTCCTGCCAATGGCGACCCACATTCGTCAATCAACCCACACCGATTGCAATCCATGCTGTGCGCTTGATCACTAAGCTCCGTGATTCCCGTTATTTCTTCATTGTGCCAACAGACTTACAGTGACGACACTATGGACGCTCCCGGGTGCCCATCTGGAGGATTTATGAAAACTGCAGAGTGCGAAGAAGTGTTCTACTCTGGCAGCACTTATGTATGGTGCAAGGGGGAATGCGGCGTACTCGGCCGGCATCCGCTTTTTGTGTCAAGCCCAGTGAAATTTATCCCCGGTCCAAATGGGCGTTACACCTTGCTGACGTGTCGTCATGCCTCGTGTTCATTAGGTGGAGAAACGACGCGATATGAGGAGAAAGAACTTGGTTTCCAGGACTGAAACGTGCCGACCATAGAGTCGAACTTGAAGGAGTTTGCGATGAAGGCGAAACACTACGCACGGCTGGTCGGCCGACTGCTGGCTGGCGGGACAGCGATTGCCGCAGCATCATACGCCACGTACGCAGTAACCACCTGGTATCGCTACGGACGTACTAAGCATCAAGTGGCGTTGGAAGACTCGGATGCACTCCTTGACCTATATATCCAAGGGTACGAAATAGCGGAGCGCCATCACATACGCGTAGGCGCCCCAGCCGACATTACACTCGCAGCTGCATGCGAGATGAACCTGTCACAGTCGGCCATCATTCGCGCGCTTTTCAAGACGCGCGAACTGGCTCTCAGTTGCGCGGCAGCGATAGCCAAGCCTGAGTTTTCGGCTCGCTGCGAGACGAACCCTCAGCCACAGGAAACGTCGCAGCACAGGGGACTTCTGGCCGAGGTAAAGGCGCAGGGTTGGGCCGTGCTGGCCGAAATGCCGGGCCGCGAAATCGTGCTTGGTGCAGTGACGCAGCCCTGGATGGCCAAGACGATCTTCCGCGCGGTGCCGCCCGAAGAATTTGCAGCGTTTCATGAACCCGGTTACGTGAAAATTGCATTTACGCTGCGCGCCGATCCGGTTAGCCACTCGGAATCGGTGGCCCGCACCGAAACTCGAGTGGTGACGACGGATCAGGTCGCACGAGAAAAATTTCGCCGCTACTGGTCGCTGGTCTCGCCCGGCGTGATCCTGATGCGGCGGACGTTGCTGCGAGCGCTAAAAGCCGAGGCGGAACGCCGGACTCGTGAATCGAAACCCGAGTATGAGACTGCTGAATTTGGGCGGTACGCGGAACCATGACTCTCGCTGAGGCCCGGCCGCTCGTGGCTGGAGTGAAGCCGGAGAAGGCCGTTGTCGAAAATCTTTTGGCTATAAATGTCAAGTTTCTTAGTAATAAAACTTGATTAACGGATTACGGAATACCGCTGCTATCCACCATACAACACATAACGTCTCTTCCCAGAACGCCGTTTCATTCCAAGCATTTCGACAACTCTCCCTCCAATCTGACCCTAGGTGGCTTCGCACCTTTGTTCCACTGCGCCGCTTCCGGGTGGACGCCGCTCAGCCGCGGCTCGCACGGGCGTTTCAGCTGCGCCGATCTCGTGCCAATTAAAACCAACCCCACCTTGTCACTCACCGCGCTTTCACTCGCGCCCTGCCGCCCTCCCTCGGCCTCCGTTCTGTCCTTTTCCCCGTCCCGATTGTTTTCCTCCGCTGGCGATTTAAGTGAAGAACGAAAACAAGCCGGCAACGGCAGAAAAGGAAAAAACCATGAAATTAGTGTCTTCGCACGCGGCAGGGGGGTCTTATGGAAAAGTTGTGTCCCCAAAGTGTCCCCGCTCTGGAATTGGCGAATGACGTTAAATTACTGAAAAGATTTGGCGTCCCCGACGGGATTTGAACCCGTGTTACCGCCGTGAAAGGGCGATGTCCTAGGCCAGGCTAGACGACGGGGACGACGACACGAGGCGGGAGCCTGCGGCTAAGTTATCGATGGTAGCAGCGCCTCACCGCAGTGTCAAAAATCAGGAGATTCATGCGCTCGCATTCTTTTCTGCTTCTGCTCTGTTAATGATTTTCGCTCCGAATTCAGCGCCCGAGCATCTAAAATCAGAATTGTATTTCTCGCGAGCCCGCAATAGAGCTCGCAATTTCTATGTCCGATTGTCTTTATCTGAGTCTCTGGTTCGATGATTTCCGTGGGCCTCGCATGATGGCCTACGCGCTTTCCGTCATGCAGCAATTTCAATTCTCAGCACTGCAGCCGGGGATGAGATATTTGGCGCTGCATCCCGTTTCCTGGAACGAACCTACCATCCTCGAACGGCGATTTCGTCCCGGAATTGATCCAGAGGAAGCGGTGCAGATCGCGTCTGACCTGCTCCACGACGATTACGCTTATCTCTTCGAGACCCACTGGGACCTGTGGACGCTTTCTGACTCGAAAGAATGGGTGCAGCAACCCTCGCAAGTAAAATTCCTGATTCATGGCGAGGAATTTGACGACCGAGCCTCTGATCAAGAGGGACACATCCAAGTGGACTTCGGACTCGACTCCCCGTTTCTTCACGAGGGAATACAACTCACCAGTGCCGCCGAAGCCAAAGTTCGGGCCAATGTTCAACAGTTAGTCGAATTCACCACCAAGGTAGAGAAGAATTCCGGCGCTAGAAGTCGCCTGCTCTGGTCCGAATCGGAAGAGAATCTGGCGCAAAAGCTGATAATGAGACTACAAAAAGTGCAGTAACTGCTCGCGACTTTTCCCTACTCCGCCGTTGAGTTACTTTGTCCTTCCTCCCTCCACCTTTAGCTTGTCGCTGGCCGCGGCCTGTGCCGCCGCCAATCGTGCTGTCAGTACACGGAATGGCGAGCAGGAAACATAGTTCAGGCCTACATGATGACAGAACTCCACTGACGACGGTTCGCCTCCGTGCTCCCCGCAGATTCCCACCTTCAGACCAGGACGCGTCTTGCGTCCCCGTTCAGTAGCGATGCGGATTAGCTGACCCACTCCCTCGCGGTCGAGCGCGGCAAAGGGATCTTGCTTCAGAATCCCTTCCTCGAGGTAGGTGGGTAGCACCTTGTTGATGTCATCGCGGGAAAAGCCGAATGTTGTCTGAGTCAGGTCATTGGTTCCGAAAGAAAAGAATTCTGCTTCTTTGGCGATCTCATCGGCCACCAACGCCGCCCGAGGCAACTCGATCATAGTGCCCACCAGATAATCCACCTTGGTCTCTTTTTCCTTGAAGACTTCCTCGGCAACTCGCCGCACAATCGCGCCTTGATTCGCCATCTCTTTCAACGTTGCCGTCAATGGGATCATCACTTCGGGAAAAACTTTCACTCCTTCTTTGGCAACTGTGACGGCCGCCTCGAAGATGGCGCGCGCTTGCATTTCAGTGATCTCGGGATATGTGATCCCCAGGCGGCAGCCACGATGCCCGAGCATAGGATTAAATTCGTGCAACTCTTCCACCCGCCGCAGGAGCGCTTTTAGCTCTTTCAATTTGGGTGAGCGCGGCTTGGTTGCTTCCAGCACAGCGACCTCGACCATTAAGTCTTCGCGGCGCGGCAAAAATTCATGCAATGGCGGATCGAGCGTACGGATGGTTACCGGGAATCCATCCATCGCCCGGAAAACGCCGATAAAATCCGAACGCTGCATGGGCAGTAACTTCTTGAGTGCCGCGCGGCGATCTTTCTCGTTGCCTGCCAGAATCATCGCCCGCATGTGTTTTATCCGGTCTTCGCCGAAGAACATATGCTCGGTCCGGCATAGGCCAATGCCCTCGGCGCCGAATGCACGCGCCTGAATGGCATCACGTGGAATATCGGCGTTAGCACGGACTCCCAACTTGCGGAACGGCTCCGCCCAGCTCATCAGCTTCATCAATTCAGGATCATCCGGCTTCGCTGCCACCGTGTTGAGTTTGCCCTTCATCACACGGCCAGTAGTGCCGTCGAGCGATATCCAGTCGCCTTCCTTAAATACCTGACCCTTGACACGCATCTCGCGGGCTTTTTCGACAACTTCAATGTCGCCCGCACCCGCCACGCAACATTTGCCCATACCGCGAGTGACTACCGCTGCGTGGCTGGTCATGCCGCCACGCGAGGTCAGAATTCCAACTGCCACCTCCATACCGTGAATATCTTCGGGCGTGGTTTCGGCGCGCACCAAAATGACCGGTGTCTTTCGGTCGTGTCCAGCCTTCTCTACCGCTTCGTCAGCCGTGAATACGATTTGGCCGACTGCCGCGCCCGGTGACGCGGGCAGCCCGGTGGCCAGCACTTCCACTTTGGCATGCTTCTCATCCAGGCGAGGCAACAGGAACTCATAAACTTGATTGGGGTCCACTCGGAAAATCGCTTCTTCCTTGCTGATCAGCCCTTCCTCTACCATCTGGATGGCGACTCGCACCGCTGCCGGCCCGGTTCGCTTGCCATTGCGCGTTTGCAGCATGTACAACTTCCCATCGTGGATAGTGAATTCGAAGTCCTGCATGTCGCGGTAGTGCTTTTCCAGCCGAGTGGTGATTTCACGCAGTTGCTCGTACACGTTCGGCATGATCTTCTGCAGTTCCAGGATTGGCACCGGCGTGCGGATGCCCGCGACTACATCCTCTCCTTGCGCATTCATCAGAAATTCACCATAAAACTCCTTGGCGCCCGTGGCAGGATTGCGCGTGAACCCCACGCCCGTGCCGCTAGTGTCGCCTAGGTTGCCGAACACCATGGCCTGCACATTGACCGCGGTCCCTAACATGTCGTCAATATTGTTTATCCGGCGATAATGTTTGGCGCGATCGTTTTGCCAGGAGCGAAACACCGCATCCCGAGCCATTACCAGCTGCTCATGCGGATCCTGCGGAAAATCGCTCTTAGTATGTTTCTTAACCACCTTCTTGTATTCCTCGATCACTTCCTTCAGTGCCTTGGCGTCGAGATCAGTGTCGAGCTTGGCTTTCTTGTGCTTCTTCTTGGCGTCGAATACTTCGTCGAATGCAGACTTCGGAATTTCCAGGACCACGTTGCCAAACATCTGGATCAGGCGGCGGTAAGAGTCGTAGGCAAAACGCGGATTCTTGCTGCGACGGGCCAGCGCTTCGACGCTCTCATCGTTGAGCCCGAGGTTCAGAATTGTGTCCATCATTCCTGGCATGGAGAACTTCGCGCCCGAGCGGACGCTTACCAGCAGCGGGTTCTCGCCCTTGCCCAGTTTCTGCCCTTGAAGTTTTTCCAACCGCTGCAACGCTTCTTCCATCTGCTGATCCACTTGCTTGGATACTTTTTGACCACGCATGTATTCCCGGCAAGCCTCCGTCTGGATGGTGAACCCCGGAGGCACGGGAAGGCCGGCATTGGTCATCTCTGCCAGACCCGCACCTTTCCCACCTAATTCGTCCTTCATCTTGCCGTTGCCGTCAGCATTGCCGCCACCAAAAAAGTACACGTACTGCGTAGCTGGTCGCTTATTGGTGGTTGCGAGCTCGGTTTCTGGGAGAGTCTGCGTCGCCATTGATTCAGTCCTTTATGATTTTATGTAGCGCCGGCGTCCCGGCGGCAATTCCTGTTAACTCCAAGCAAACGTAAAACACGTTTGCACTAGAAGGTGGTCGCGGGACCTCACCCTCTTATGCCTTGCTTTCGGTCACGATCTCCGAAAAATCGGCGATGGTGGAGAAATTCACCAGCAGCGTTTGCAGAACGGCGAGCCGATTCGCGCGAATTCGATCATCGTCGACCATCACCATCACCTTGTCGAAGAACAAATCTACAGTCGGCCGCAGCTTGGAAATTTCTGCCAGAGCTGCTTCATATTCATGTTGCACTCGCAGTTCATCCACGCGCTTCGCGACCTGCGGAATGAGAGCGGCCAACTCCCTTTCCGCGGGTTCCTGCAGCGCAGCAGGCTCAATCGCGCCAGCCGCATGTTTACCCGTGTCGCTCGCTTGTCGGAGAATGTTCTTAATACGTTTGAAGGCGACTGATATAGATTCGAAATCTGCCGAGGCATGAACTTTGGTGACCGCCTGTGCCCGTGCCACCGTATCCACTACGTCATCAGAACCGGTCGCCAGCACCGCATTCACCACGTCGTACTTGTAACCAAGCACGTCGCGCAGATAAAACTCCAGACGTTCGTGGAAGAAATCCCGCACCGCGCCGGCGAAATCAACCTTGGCGGAAAACTTCTTCTCTGCCCCTGAGTTCTGGTACGCCTGGCGTGCATCGGCAAACAACTGGCTCAGGCTCAAAGGGAATTTGTGCTCCGCGATTATTTTCACAATGCCATTCGCTTGCCGCCGGAGCGCGAACGGATCTTTCGATCCGGTCGGCTGCAATCCCAGCGCAAACATTCCCGCGATACTGTCCGCTTTGTCGGCGATTGCAAGTACCGCCCCTTCGAGTGTGCGCGGGACTGAATCTTCCATCGATTCGGGTTTGTAGTGATCGTAAATAGCGTCTGCAATGGCGCGGCGCGTACCATCTGCCATGTCTCGATCCAATTGCTGCACCCTGACGTACAATCCGCCCACAATCCCTTGCAGTTCGGTAAATTCCTTTACCAGTTCAGTAGTCAGATCGGCCTTCGCCAGCAGTGCCGCTTTATGGATAACACCGGGCCGAATCTGCCGCCCGCGCTGGCGAATTAGTTCCGACAACCAACTGCACAGGCGCTGCACCCGTTTGGTCTTTTCGTAGTAAGTCCCGAGATCCTTTTGAAAGGTGACATGCTTCAGCAACTGGACGCGTTCCCGCAGCGGGTGTTTCTGATCCGTCTGCCAGAAAAAACGCGCGTCGTTGAACCGCGCCCGCAGTACACGCTCATGTCCATGCCGGATGATGCCCTTCGGATCACCATCAGTATTCAACACCGCCAGAAAATTGGGGGACAACTGGCCATTAGGATCTTCCACCGCAAAATACTTTTGGTGGTCACGCATGACCGTGACCAATACTTCCTCCGCCAATTCCAGGAATTCCGGGTCGAAACTTCCTAGCACCGCTGACGGAGACTCAGTCAGGTTAACAACCGTCTCCAGAAGACTCTTGTCTTCCCGCCAGCGCGCGCCTGGGATGGTACGTGCAGCGGCATCAAGCGCTTTGCGGATCTGCTGCTCTCGTTCGCCGCGACCCAAAACTTTGGCTTCCCGCAATCGTTCGACGTAGGCGTTGGCCTTAGGAACCTGCACCACGCCCTGGGAGAGGGTCCGGTGCCCATGGGATTGATTGCCAGCCCGAACTCCAGCGAACGCAAGAGGGATAACTTCTGAATCTAACATTGCCACTAGCCACCGCACCGGCCGCACGAAGCGTTCGATGGGCTTATGCCAATACATGTTCTTGGGCCAATGAATCGACGAAAGTTCCTTTGGCAAACTTTCCGCCAGGATTTCCGCCGCGCTGCGACCCTTCTTAGTGATCTTCGCAGCAAGGTACTCACCCTTGGGCGTAGCAATTTTCTCTAGTTGCGATACGTCAACCCCAGCCTTCCGGGCAAACTCGTGCGCCGCGCGTGTAGGTTGACCATCTTTAAATGCGATTTTTACTGCCGGACCGGTGACCTGTTCGGTGACATCCATTTGACGATCAGCAATAGTGGACGCCACGCTCAGACGCCGCGGAGTAGTAAGGGGCGCAGAAACTCCGGCGGGAAGCCCCAAAGATTCACGCGCTAACAGTTCACCCACGCGAGATGCCAGTTCATTCTGCGCCGCGTCAATCATGCGCGCCGGAATTTCTTCGCAACCGATTTCCAGTAAAAAATCAGGCATGTCTAGCTGTTTACTTTACTCACGATGACACCGACATCGTCTCTTTTTTCGCCGTGAGCACCTTCTGTTGCTTCGAAGATTCGTCCGCCGTCGTGTTTCCCTGCTGCTGATCCCCGTACGCTTTCGCAATCCCTACCGCCAAAGCCCGCACCCGAGCGATCACTCCCACGCGCTCCGTCACCGAGATGGCGCCACGAGCATCCAAAATGTTGAAAAGATGTGAACACTTTAGACAGAGGTCGTAGGCCGGAAGCAAAGGAAACCGCCTCTTGTCTCGAGCCAAGCCATCCCCTGCGTCTTTAGCTTTAGATAGCAGCGCATAGCCCTCGAGCAACGCCTTACACTCCGCCTCACACAGCTCGAAATGTTTCCACGCCTTCTCCACATCGGCTTGTTCAAAGTTGTACACGGAAAATTGCAGCTCTTCCGCCAGTCGAACGTCTCCGTAGCTTGTGATCCGATCCGTCTCAGGATCACGCGCCCAGACAATGTCGTAAATACTGTCGACATCCTGCAGGAATGCGGCAATGCGCTCCAGACCATATGTCAGCTCCGCCGAAATCGGATCCAGATCCACGCCTCCACATTGCTGAAAGTAGGTAAACTGCGTGATCTCCAACCCGTCCAGCATTACTTGCCAGCCAATTCCCCAGGCCCCGAGCGTGGGCGATTCCCAATTGTCCTCTTCGAATTTGATATCGTGTTGGCGCAGATCAATTCCCATCGCGCCCAACGAATCAAGATAAAGCTGCTGCACGTTTTCCGGAGGCGGCTTCAGGACGACCTGGAGCTGCAAATGTTTGTACAGCCGGTTCGGATTCTCGCCATAGCGCCCATCAGCGGGACGCCGAGAAGGCTGGACGTAAGCCACTCTGTACGGCTGCGGCCCCAGCACCCGCAAAAATGTTTCCGGCGCCATGGTCCCCGCGCCGACCTCGACGTCATAGGGCTGTTGCAACACGCATCCCCGTTCCGCCCAAAAGGTCTGGAGCCGCAGGATGAGTTCCTGAAACGTAAGCGAATTGGATTTTGCTCGAGTCAAAGGGTTCTAAAGGGCACTCAGCATTCAGCAATCAGCATTCAGCCCTGAAGCTGCGGTTCAGCCACCCACCACCGGCCTGATTGGCTGAGTGCTGACTGCTGAGTGCTGCCGTCTAAGTGCTGATCTTCTCCAGCATGCCCGCTGTAACCAGCTTCTTCTCAATATGTCGCTGAAGCGTATGCAGAAGAAACTTTCGTAAGTCCGCCGCGCGCGTTTTCGGCCACGAACCTCCGCGAAAACTTTCTGCTGGTGCATGGAACATTTGTGCCGCGACAGCCCGTGATTCCGCAGAGATTTCGGACGATGCCAACCGCTTGTCGTCCGCACACATCAGTCCGTCGGCCAGCACATGAAAGAACGCACGGCTTCCGTTCAATGTGCGGCCGCAAACGATGCACTCCGTCAACTCCGGCAGATAGCCCATCAGCCGCGTCATCCAGAGCTCAAAGTAGGTGATGGGCATCCAGACGGCGGATCCGCGAAGTTCCGACAGCGTTGACAATGCCAGACGGAAGACCGCATCGTTGGCCTCGCGGTCTGGGAGCAACTCGTCCAGCACTTCCGCCACGTGGCTCAGCGCCACGGCTCGCGGATACCCCACTTGATTCGCCAGTGGCGACTCGAGAACATCACAGGAATCCAACCGTACCAACTCCTGCCGCTCGCGATCGTCGTAATAAACCCGGACGTAAGTAAGCGGCTCCAGCGCTCCACCAAACCGGCGCCTGGATTTCTTCGCCGAACGCGCTACGCCGCGCACCTTGCCTTCAAGCCGCGTAAAAAGTGTGACCAGCAGGTCGGCCTCGCGCATCGGATAGGTGCGCAGGACAATCGCTTCCGACTCCTTCAGCGCCATGGAAGGCCAGCAGGTAATCTTTGATTGTAATGGACTAGTAAGGAGATGGAAAGCTGACGGCGATGGAGCTTCAGGTCTGAGGCGGCGGCCTTAAAAGCAAAAGGCGCGTCACTGGAGACACGCCTCGATTGTAACCAGATAGATCTAACGTTACCGTCCAAAATACTTCGCGTTGCGCTCGGTGAAGCTCTTCCACTTCTCCGGCAGATCGTCGAGTGCAAAGATCGCGGACACGGGGCATACCGGCACGCAAGCGCCGCAGTCGATGCATTCCACCGGATCGATATAGAGCATCTCTTCCTCCCCAAACGCCGGCTCGTCCTTCTTGGGGTGAATGCAATCGACCGGGCAAGCATCCACACACGCCGTGTCTTTCGTTCCAATGCACGGTTCAGCAATCACGTAGGTCATAAAGGTCCCTGTCTCCCTAATATGTGCGGAATGATCAGAACTCACTATTTTAGCAAGAATGTCGGCGCGGGTATAGCGGCCTCTATGCCGGCATCAACTCGCGCTGCTCGCTGGGCTGATATTCCACAATGTAACCCGCCACCGCGCTGGCGGCCACTGTCAACGGACTCGCCAGATACATCTGCCCCGGTCCGCTGCGTCCGGGGAAATTCCGGTTCTGCGCGCTGATCACGATCTGATCCGCACGTGTGGACACGCCTGGCCCAGCATTAATGCAAGCCCCACAACTCGGCTCGATCACGTGCGCACCGGCCTTTTCAAAGATTTCGAGATAGCCGTTTCTAACACAATAATCGCGCGTCTCCTGCGAACCAAACTGGATGTAGAACTGCACCGATCCAGCAACCTGTTTTCCTTGTTTAAGCGCGTCGGCTAGCACGAGAGCATACATGTCCATGTCTTCGTTCTTGCCCGCAGTGCAGGTACCGCCGTAAGCCAGTTCAACCGGCACCGGAGTATTCAACTCGCGGATGAACTTCCCGTTTCCAGGATCGCCAGGCGTAGCCACCATCGGCGTAATATCCGCCGCATCCATTTCGATGACGTAAGCGAACTGAGCCTCGGAATCGCTGTAGAGTCCACCTAACATGGCTTCTGCTTTTTCTCGATTCATGCCGCGACGCTCTACCAGGAACTCCACAGCCTTTTTATCCGGCGCTACGATGCCGGTGAATCCGCCGATCTCGGCTGCCATGTTGGTCATGGTTGCGCGCTCGTCCACGCTGAGTTCTTCAATCGCTTCGCCAGAATACTCAATGACTTTAGCCAACGCTTTTCCACTCTTGATGTAGTCCATCCGAAGCAAAGCCAGGATAAAGTCCTTGGCGGTGACGTTCGGGTGCTTGCGTCCCCGAATCACCACCTTCACGGATTCCGGCACGCGCACTCGGATGTCTTTGGTTATCCAAGAATTGAAAACGTCAGTAGTGCCAATGCCAAACGCCACACAGCCAATCGCGCCGGAATGCGGAGTATGCGAGTCAGACCCGACGATCAGCTGCCCCGGCAACGCATAACTTTCCAGCACCACCGAATGGCAGATTCCTTCAGAACCTTTACGGTCTTTCAGCTCTCCATGCAGTCGAATGCCCCGCTGACGCGCAAAATCCTCCTGCTTGAGCTTGAGCTGGGTGGCTAGATCAAGAAGCCCCATCTTCCGCTTCTGCTCGGACAACACATCATCGAGAAACGTAAGGTGATCGCGGAAAAACAGCACTGTCGACGCGTCATTCACCGGGGCATCGCGCCCCACGAGTTGATCGAAGAAGATTGCCGCCATGGGTGTGACATACTCATGGCTGAAGCGAAGGTCGGTCCGGGCGAAGCCCGCGTCGCCGGGCTTAACCGCGTCGACACCAACCTTCCCGCTCGCGGCAATCATGTGCCGAGCGAAGATTTTCTCCGCCAATGTCATCGGCCGTGGTTTCGTTTCGATTGCTGGCAACGATACTTTGCCTTGCAGACGCGCCACATTGAAGTTAAACAGCCCGCCATGCTCGATAATTTGACAGGTAATCTCGTCCTCGCCCTGGGTAAATTCAGAAAGAGGAATTTCCTCGCCCGCCCGGATCTTGTCGATCAAAGAAAAATTCGTCGAGGTAAGTACGCCAAGATTTTGGCAATTTTGCTTGTAGATACGTTCAATATTCTCCGCGATCACAATCTTGATTCCAGCACTCCGCTCAGCATAAGGTGATTGCTCCCGGCTCGACCCTTTCCCGCGCCGCTTGCCACTCACGGCGGCCACGAATCCACCCTTTTTCACGTCGCCGCGCTGGATAGGCGTTTCGGCGCCGCATTTCAGTCCGGTGTAAGGAAACTCACCCAAAGTCTCATCGAAGAAAAAACAGATGTGCGCGGGAGTGATTTCGTCGGTAGAGATATCGTCGCGCAGCTTGGGATTCTTCTCCGGATTCCTGGTATCCCAAGGCAGATCCTCACCCGCGAGCTGACGCCGGATGAGCTCCGGATCTTCCGTCAGGAAAAGAATCCGCCCGGGCAGGGGTACTTTGTCTGGACGTTTTTCAATTTTGCGCTTTAGAAGCGATTCGATCACCAGAGCACCCGAGCCGAGACCTTCCTGCGGCAGTCCGCACGCAGCCACTACCCACTACGGTAATTCTATCGCTACTTCCCTCGTATGCGCGCGTATTCGGCGGGATTTGGCAACTCCTCCAAACCTTTCCCCTCAAAGATGGCTTCGAATTCCCGCAATAACGCCGCGTGAATAAGGCCATTGGATGCCACAGTTTCCCGGCTGTTGAGCTGAAAGGCCACTCCACTGAAATCGCTCACCATTCCGCCCGCCTCCTCCACCAAAAGCACGCCAGCTGCGGTATCCCAGGGATTTAAATTGAACTCCCAGAATCCATCGAACCTTCCGCAGGCGACATCACAAAGATCCAGCGCTGCCGAACCCGCACGCCTGACTCCATGACTATGCAGCGTGATCTGGTGATAAAAGAAGATATTCGGGTTTTTGTGCCGCTTGTGGCTGGGAAACCCCGTGGCCAGCAGAGATTCCGCCAGATTCGCGATTTTGGAAACATGGATGCGCTCTTGATTCAGATAAGCTCCGCGTCCCTGCTCCGCTGTAAATAATTCGTCGCGCGTGGGATCGTAAACCACGCCAGCGACCAATCGCTTCTTATATTCGAGCCCCAGCGACACACAAAACACTGGAAATCCATGGGCGAAATTGGTGGTTCCGTCCAGCGGGTCGACATACCAGCGATAGTCGCTGTTGTTATCTACCAGACCACCCTCTTCCCCCAGAATGTCATGCGATGGCCAGCGCGTCCGGATCCGCTCCAGGATCAGGGCTTCTGACTTTCGGTCAGCAATCGTAACCAGATCAACGTCACCTTTGTATTCCACCTTCACGTGCTGATGAAAATATTCCATCAACAGCGCACCCGCCTCCCGCGCAATCTCTGTCATCGCGGGAATGAACTCACTTTTGTTGGTTGGAGAAGCCATGGTGAAGAAAACTGACCCTGGATTGATGAGTTACTCGAACGGATTGACGTTTACTTCCGCTTCGCCCCGTCCTCGGCAATGTACATAATCTCGTGTTTGAAAATGAAAAGGTTGGGCTGGCCGTCACGAGTGAGCCGCACCATATTCTGATCGTAATACTCGATCCAGCCACTCACTACTTCACCATCCGCCAACTTAATGTTGACCGGCGTCTGTTTTTCACCCAAGGCCCTTAAATATGTTGCCTCCTGCGATGTCTCCACAGGAGGAACCGATCTTCCTTTGTGCGCCAAATTCGGGGTTCCCTGACCATGAAAGGGCATAAGCTTTATTCTACACGCCGCTTCGCGCTGCCCTGATCGACATTGGCCAATGTTTTCTCTAGAAGGTCAGTCTCAAACCAAATTCCAATTGACGCGGAGCACCAAGACCGAAGACCCCGGTCCCAACTCCAATCCGCGTATTCCCCGCCGCGCGCAGGCTTGCTGTCGTGCCATTCGCAGTCCCATTCGAGCCATCGAGGATTCCGCTCAATTCACTGCTGGGACTATCAAAGTTCGCGAGATTGAACGCATTAAAAAATGACACGATGGGTTCGATGATCAGTCCCTCACGCACCTTGATAGGCCAACTGAGTTTTAAGTCCAAAGCACGCAGCCAACTCATTCCAACCTGGCCCCCGTTCCCAACATTTGGACAAGCCGGGTCAGTCCTGGGTATCGGGGGAGCCGGGCAAAGCGGCTGCTGCACTGCTCCCAAGGCATCCAGTTGCGCTTTTGTAAAAAGATTCGCAGTGATGAGAGCCTGACCCGCTGGTGTAGGCGTGCCGGCGAAGTTGGAGTTGTAATTACTAATCAGATTATTGATGTCCCCTGCCGAAACGCTTCTGCCAAAAGCCCCCAGCTTGGTTCCAGGTACCAAGTCACCAACCCCGCCGTTGGATACCGCCGTCCCATCGCCGGTACCGTCGCCGGTAACGTCGGTGATGAAAATGCCGCCCGCCAGACCGCTGGTCGGGAGCCTGAGATTAAGAGGCAATGGACTATAAAAGTGAGAAATGACGCTTAAACGTAGCGAGTACGGGAGCTCCACAGTTCCGCCGAACGAAATCTGATGTTTTCGATCCAGCCCGTTGGGTCCAATAAATTGGGTGGGATGGTTATTGTCTTCCGCGAAGTTAATAAAGTCTGTGTCCTGCGCCGTAGCTACGTATCGCGAAAAAGCATAGGAAAGTTGCAGGTTGGCCCGCTTAATCCGGCCATTCGCAAGATTAAGGTTCTGCTTCAATGACATCTGCAGCCCGTTGTACACCGAGCGGCCAATCGGAAACAGCATTTGATTGGTGCCCAGATTCTTATTCTTTCCCGGAAAGGCTGCAGCCGGCTGTTTCACCAATGAGCACGGGAAACCTCCACACAGCGAATTACCCGAGTCCAGTCCATTGATAGCGAAGTCCGCAATACTGGCATTGGAAGGACCCGAGGAGCCGAGATAGCAGCTAATGGCGGCCTGGGAGTTTGCACCAGCAATCGTCGCCGCCGGACACCCAAACGGAGTAACCGTGGCAGTGATCGCATCCAGCGCAGCCTGAACGTCGAGGAAACCCGCATCCCCCACGTGGTTCACATCCACCGTGAGCTGGGCATGAGTTCCTACGTTACGAACATAGTCAGCGGTAAGCACCAATCCGTGACCGAACTCATGCTGCAGACCAATATTCATCTGAACTGAGCGCGCGGTCTTGTAGTCCGGAGCAAACAGATTCGTGCCTGTCGCATTAATCCCGGAGGTCAGCGTATTTCCGATGAAGACACTGTTCACCGCTGGTCCTGCGGCGATTGTGGCTGCCTGATACTGCGCCTGTAACGCAGCAATATCGTGGACCACGGCTCCAATCGGCTGATTACAAAAAGTCGGAGTCACAACCGTGCCCGTTCCAGGGAGCGTAAAAGACTGCGCGTTGCCATTGCTGCAAACCGTTTGTTGCGCCAGGAACAATCCCTGTTGCAGCCGTGGCGGTCGGTTGAACAGATTGTTGTTCCAAATGGAATTTTCGTAGAACAACCCAATTCCCGCACGGATTACAGTCTTGCCACTCTTGCCCGGGTCCCATGCAATCCCGAGCTGCGGGGCAAAGTTAGTATTGGGCTGTCGCACCCGATTTCCCAATCCTGGCCCGAACAGATCCAGGATATTCCCCGTACAGGGCGTACCTCCTGCGACCAGGTTCGCGGCCAAAGTAGGATCAAGTTGTGAACATGGAATCGGACCAATGTCGCTGTCAGTGCGTCCAGTGTCGCGAACATAACGCAGGCCGGCATTCAACGTGAGGTTAGGCCAAATCTTCCAGGCGTCACCGATGTACCACGAAACTCGATTATCGGGACCGAGTCGTCCACCAGGCAAACCAAATGCCGGCAGCTCAGAAGAGAATCCCTGCCCGTTGCCCAGAATTACTTGCTGCACAGGATAGTTCAGCGGGTTCCCAGCGCCTCCCGGAAATCCGCCCGTCGCTAGTGACACATCAGAAACAGAAGAGACAGCCGGCGCGCTTCCCAGGAACTTGGCGAAGCCGCCGCCCAAAAGCCGGTTGTAACCGAAACCGTAGCGCAGAATGTGGGAATGATAGGTCTTGCTGCCGTCATACTTAAATTGCTTGTCCGTCTGGTAGGTTCCTTGCGGGGCGAGAAAATTTGGACCCGAGCAGAAATCATCCTGCCCAGCGTTTAGACAGGTTGGATCGTTGCCGATTGCCAACTCCAGAGCGGGAGCGGGATTCAGAATATTGCTCCCCGTCACCGCATCTGTGATTCCGTTCCGGAATTTGGTGTATCCCACGCGAATGCTATGGGTGTAGCTTCCGGTATTGAAGTCCAGTCCCACCGCATGCACCGGTGTGTGATTATTATTTGCAAAAGGTTGAAACGTGTTGGGAATGAAACCAGAAACGTTGCGGTTCTGGTCAAAGGAAAATCTGTAAAACAATCGTGCCGAACCTCGCAATTGATAATCGAGGCGCCCGATGGTTTGCGTCTCGCGAAAAGGGGAATTAAAGTTCCCTGACAGCGAAGCAAATTGGCCTCCCGAAAGCACAGGCGCCAATAGGTCTTGCTTGGTGCGCTCCCCGTCTAGGAAAAAGAAAAGCCGATCCTTAATTACCGGCCCGCCGAGACGGCCGCCAAATTGATTCCGCTGAAATGGGTTGGCCTTACCTCCCGGAAGAGCTGCCGCCACGCTGCTGTCGCGGAAAGCATAGAAAGCCTCGCCATGCCAGCTATTGGTCCCCGATCGCGTGACCACATTCACCGCGCCCGAGGAGGTCAATTCGGTCGATAGGTCGAGAGAAGATTGTCCAACCTGAAACTCTTGGATCGCTCCCTCGGGAATGTTTTGTGTTGTGGTTCCGACCGTCTCATCGCTGATATCGATGCCGTCCACCTCAATCCGCGCGGTTCGTCCGAAACGTCCTCCAAACGAGATGGAAGAGAATCCGTTCTTGGTCGGATCAAAGTTGCCTCCATCTTGGATCTGCACTCCCGGCTCAAGCTGTGCCAAGTCGAGGAAATTGCGCCCATTGATGGGAAGATTGTCGATCTGATCTGCGTTGAGCACACCTTGAACCGTGGCCTGCTCTGTATTGACGTGCAATTCAGTAGCAGCAACTTCAACTAGTTCTTTGGTGTTCCCCACCTGCAGCTTCAAACTGCCGGGTGCAGTGACCCCGACCTCGACCTTAATCGGCAGTTCGACGCTCTTGAAGCCACTTTGCTCTACGCGTACAACATAATCGCCAGGGATCAACGCGCCCGAGGTATAGGTCCCAGCCGAATTCGTCGTGGTGGTGAGAACCTGCCCGGTAGCTTTATTGGTGATGGTGACCTTGGCCCCACTTACCAGTGCGTTACTGGGATCGAGGACGGTGCCTTGAATGCTTCCCGTCGAAATCGTGGTTTGGGCGAGTCCGCTGGCTGTAAACGTCAGCAGCAGAATCCAAATCAGCTTGAATCGCGTCACAATCTCGGAATTGCGAGGGGACACCATTTCATTCACCAAGCCTTTCCTACTTAGTCTGGTTTCCAGTTTCTGGTTACTAGAAAACCCGAAACTCGAAACTATGCCCTACAGACAATCCGCCTGCTCAGGAAATGAGTACGGAAAGAAACGGTGGCCTTGCAGTTCCTCATTCAACAGAATTCGTTCCCTCATCCCAGCCAGGGGACAACATACTCTGTTGATCAGCCTACCCGATGCGAAAGCGATATGCCCCTTCAGCAGACTAAAGCAACCAAGTATCCAAAATAGCGGTGAGACATTCTATTCTGCCTTAAGCGATTTAGAGAAGCCCATTCACGCCGGCGTTCGGTTTCCAAATCTGGAATTCTGAATCCGGTTATATGGAGAATCAACTTTCGTCAAAACTGAGTAGTCCTGACGTAGATACTGAGTATCGGTTGTGTTGAGAATCTCAGCGCGACTTCGAGCTGTAATATCCAATCCGGTGCCGCACTTTGAAGTTGGAACTCGCTGGAAGCCCGTTCACCGTCACTTGGATCCGCCGGAATTCCGAATCAGACAGCCTTTGTGAAGGATAGTAAGCAAGCATATATTGCGTACGCAGTTCGTCGCTGATCTGCCGGAAGGCGTCGTCCAACTGAGGCAGCGACTTGGCATAAAAATATTTCCCTCCCGTATCGTTCGAAAGCTGGATCAGCGCATGCTCCCCGCCGGTGTCCCGCCCCGCGCTGGCTTCGATGGGAACAACAATGATGCTATACAAGATGGCTTCCGCTTCCTCGGCTGCCCGCACCGCGTCTTTATAGTCCACTTTGCTCATGGTGTCGCCGCCATCGGTAATGATCACCATTACCTTTCTCCCCTGCCGCGGCTCCAATGCTTGCGCTCCCAGGTAAAGCGCGTCATACATTGCAGTAGCGGCACCCATACGAATGCGATCCACGCCGTGATCAATTCTGCCAAGGTCAGAAGTAAACGGGACGACCTCATTCACAATCTCGCTGAATTGATAAAGTGAAAGTGCGTCAATTGGCCGCAGAATGGCATGGGCAAAACGCCGAGCCGAAGCCAGCTCGAGCGGCAAGTCTTTGCGTGTACTTAGACTCGTATCAACAGCCAGGACAATCGACAGCGGTAGCGCCGATTCCTTGTCAAAGACCGAGATTTTCTGATCCTTTCCATCCTCTTGCAGCTCAAAGTTATCTTTTTTCAGGCTGGCAATTGGCGCTCCGTGCTGGTCAGTCACAGTGACGAACACATTCACCAGCTTCACATTAACTTTGAAAGTGGTGTCCGGTTCCTGCGCGCCAGAAGTAAGGCACACTGCTGCAGACAAAAAGAGCAACAGACCAGCGGTAGCAGCTTGTCTCATCGGGAAGCTGGTCACTTAGATGCGCGCTTGATTGCCGGGGTGCCTTGGGCGCGAGGAATCTCCGCTGGAAATGGCTCCCCATCTGCCCAAAGCACGCCGTCCTCAAAGTATTCCTTCTTCCAGATCGGCACCGTGCGCTTAAGGGTATCGATCAGCCAGCGGCAGGCGTCAAAAGCAGCCGCCCGATGCGCCGACGCCACCACAATCAGCACGCTGGTCTCGCCGATTTCCAGCCTCCCCAGGCGGTGAAGTATGGCAACATCACGGATCGGAAAACGCGACACTGCCTGTTCGCTGAGCTCTTCCATCTGCTTCAACGCCATGTCTTCGTAAGCTTCGTAGTCAAGGTAGAGCGTTCGCCGCCCACGCGTGTTATCGCGAACGACCCCCTCGAAGACCACCGCCGCACCGTCCTGCGCTCGCTTGATTCCTTCCAACACTGCATGAGTTTCAATCCGTTCGCGCACGATCGCGGCATGCATGGGACGGCCTTTCGGATCCCTACCCTTCGCCTGCTCTGATTCTCCAGCACCCCCGCTGACCGGAGGAAGCAAAGCGATCTCATCACCCTGACTCAACTTCGCCTCCGGACCCGCGTATTCCTGGTTCACCGACATCGCAATTGCAGACACCCATTCCTTCAGCCGAGGAATGCGCGCCTCATAGTGACTGAGCACATCCCCCAAAGTGGCATCGTCCGGAAGGTCGAGCGACTCTCCTCCCTGACCCGCAAGGTCCTTGAGGATGCCGAAAAACAGTATGCGTACCAACATGAGGAATCTGATGAGCTTATCTTTATCGTAGCGCCAGCGTCCCGCCGGCAACGCAGGCCGCTCCTGTGACGCCGACGTCTTCCTGGGATTGAATTGCCGGCGCGACGCCAGCGCCACAGGTATTAGTCTATAGCGCATCGCCTTCGCGGCTGCAATTTCCTCCAACTTTGCACCCGACGTCTATATGTCGGGAACCCTCATTTTTGTTACCCTATTAATTTGTCCCCGTAACGAGGTGCCTATGCCAGGAGCGTGCCGGTTGTTCTGGACTTTAACTTGCCTGTTTCTTTTTGCCATCGCGCTCTGGGCGGATGATAGTTCATCCTCCAGCACAGCGACTGCTCCCGCGACTCCTCCCAAAGCCAAGACCGAAGTTGTCGAAGACAACATTCACGGTCACAAGATCGCCGATCCCTACCGCTGGTTGGAGAACTCCCAAGCCTCGGACACTCAACAATATGTCCACGACGAACTCGCCTACACCCGCAGCATCCTCGACCCGCTCCCCGGACGCGCTCAGACTCATCAGCGCCTGACGCAACTCCTTTCCATCGGCACCATTGGCACACCACAACTCGGTGGCAACTTTTATTTCTATACCCGCCGTGAAGGGACACAAAACCAGCCCGTACTCTTTGTACGCGAAGGAATCAACGGCAAAGATCGCACCTTACTAGACGTGAACCAACTCGCCGCCGACGGCACGGTCGCCCTCGACTGGTGGTTTCCCTCGGAAGACGGCAAGTATGTCGCTTATGGCACTTCCGCCAGCGGCTCGGAAGAAAGCACATTGAAAGTGATCGAAACCGCAACCGGGAAACAATTGCCTGACACCATCGAGCGTACCCGCTTCGCCAGCGTCGCCTGGAAAAAAG
>Ga0137381_10000781_pt1 | contig 20632 bp, 16 predicted proteins | sample SagtaG_16_FD_104808 | JGI IMG/M metagenome (GOLD analysis project Ga0137381, IMG submission 104808) | Vadose zone soil microbial communities from Sagehorn Ranch, Mendocino, California, USA - Sage2_L_115_16 metaG | ecosystem: Environmental > Terrestrial > Soil > Vadose zone | place: USA... | reverse complement strand
TACAGGGAACGAGTCGCGCCTCGGTTCCGTCATGGACGGCGTAGGCGGCCTGCTTGCTTGGTTCATAGCCATTGCGCCAGAGAGAAGCCGCGCCGTGCGCGCCCTCTTTGTTGATGGCGTAGAAATAGATGTGGAAGGTCGTGAGTTTTTTCTTGTCGCCCTTATAGTTGTGCGCGATGCGGCCCATTGCTTCGAGGCAGGCGTCCGTGGGCGATTTGCCCTGGCGCATCATTTCAATGATGGTATGGCCGCCAGAAATCTTGATGTTTTCCTCGCCTTTGCCCGTCGAACCCGCGGCGCCCACTTCATTGTCCACGCAGCAGCCCGCGCCGATGATCGGGGAGTCCCCGACGCGGCCGGGAATTTTCCAGGACAGCCCGGAAGTCGTCGTGGTAGCCGAAATGTCTCCGTTGGCGTCCACGGCCATGCAAGGAATCGTGCCCGTTGGCGGGTACGCAATAACCCGCTCGGCATAGGTGATCTGTTCTTCATCGTGGTCAAAGATGGCGGAAATGTGTTCTTTCCATTCCGGCGAGTCGATACCCGGGCGCCAATTGAATGAAGACTTGGCCTTCCACGCGAGCCAGATCTTGCGCGAGTGCTCGGTGAGGAGATTCATCTCCTCGAAGCCTTCCGCGACCGCAAAACGCCGCGCGCCGTCACCCACGATCATGACGTGATTGGTTTTCTCCATCACCGTCTTCGCCAGGCGCGAAACGTTCTTGATGCGGCGCACGCTCGCCACCGAGCCGGCGCGGTGCGTGGGCCCGTGCATGACGCTAGCATCCAGCTCCACTTCTCCTTCTTCATTGGGCAATCCGCCGTAGCCCACGGAGTCATCGTTCGGGTCGTCCTCAACGACGGTGACAACAGCTACTGCGGCGTCAAGTGTATCGCCGCCTTTCTTGAGGATGTCCATGCCCTTATCGAGGGCATGAAGTCCATTGGCGCTGGAAATGATGAGAGGACGCTTGCCCTGTGCGGCTGGCGCAAGGTTCGCGAGAGCGGACACATTGCTACCGTTTGGCAATGCTCGGCCAAAGAGTCTGCCGGCGCTGGCAACAGCGCTCCCGACAAGCGAAGTGAGGAAGAATTTGCGGCGTGACCATAATTCCATTTAAAGAACCTCCGGAGTATGCGCAGGGCACTATACAACAGTTGACACTCGATCGTTGGGCAAGGAGACCGTGCGGGCTGAAACCACGCTTGCAGGGAGTGAGGCGCGCTTGACGTTGGCCTGGCTGGTTGTTGTACCGAAGAGCGTGACAGCCGCAAACACACGTAGGAAGGATTTCATGAGGACACCCTCCTTGCCGCTCAGGACTTTTGTGGCCAGGCCACCCTGCGGCTGGCGTGGTCGCGGCCCACTTGGTATCGATTGTGCGGGAAGTCTATGGCTGGCGAGGACACCCTGTAACTGGACACAAGAAGAGAAAAGTGCAGATGGCGCGGCGATCGAGGGTTCTGCCCGGCGGGGAGTGCGCCGCAGGAATTCAAACGCCGAGCGGCTGCCCTAATTGGAAGTGGCGGGTTTGGCGGGGAATTCACCTTCCCAGCGAGCAATGACCACGCACGCGACACAATTACCCAGAACCGTCACTGCAGTGCGGCCCATGTCCATGAGTTGATCGATCGCGAAGAGAAGAAATAACGGTTCCATGGGCAGATGAAACGAAGTCGCCGCGCCGAAAACAATCAGCAGCGAGGCGCGTGCCACGCCGGCGGTTCCTTTACTGCTAATCAGCAGCGTCAAGATCATCAAAACTTGCTGACCGATGCTGAGATGCAGTCCTGCGGCCTGGACAACAAAAAATAAAGCTAGGGATTGATAGAGACTCGCGCCGTCCATATTGAAGCTGTAGCCGGTGGGGAGGACAAAGGCGACGATCTCGCGCGGGACGCCGAAAGACTCCAATTGCTCGATGGCGCGGGGCAGGGTGGCCTCCGAGCTCGCGGTGGCAAATCCAATGGTGACGGGCTCGGCCACGGCGTTGATGAATCGCTTGATGGGGATGCGTGCCCACAGCGCGATCGGCAGCAGAACGCACACGATGAAAAAGGCCAGAGCGACATACATGGTGGCCAGGAGTTTTAGGAGCGGAAGAAGGACTCCCACTCCCAAGTGGCCGACGGTGTAGGCAACGGCGCCAAAGACGCCCAGCGGAGCGGCGTACATGACCAGGTTGGTGAACTTGAACATGGTTTCCGAAAGGCTTTCGGACAAGACGAGCATGGGACGGCGCTTCGCTTCGGGCACCAAAATGAGCGCCATGGCGAAGAGGACGCTGAAAACGACGATTTGGAGCACCTGGCCCTCGGCGACGGATTTGGCGATGTTCTCCGGAAAGATGTCGGTGATGAGTTGCGTGGCACTGTGGGGCGAAACATTGAGCGCTTGGGCGGCTGAGGCGGGAGGCAGATGAACACCTTCTCCTGCGCGGCTCAGGTGAATGGCGGCATAGCCGATGAGCATGGCGATGGTCGAGACGACCTCGAAGTAGATGAGGGATTTGACGCCGAGACGGCCCACTTTCTTCAGGTCGGAGTGCCCGGCAATGCCGACAACGAGGACTCCGAACAACAGTGGCGCGATAATGACCTTGATGAGCCGGAGAAAGATGGTGCCGAGGAACTGCAAGTTGACCGCCACAGAGGGCCAGTCCTGCCCAAGCTCCGCGCCGGCGAGAAGCCCGACCAAGATCCAAGTCGTCAGCGAGCGGCGGGATGCGGCATAGGCACCGATGAGAAGGATCGCGAGCCAACGCAGGAGCGTTGGGACGAGCGCGTCGTGAGGCAGCATCGGAGCGCCAGCCAGGAGCGTCGCAGCAATAGCAGTCGTGGAAACGAGAACCGCAGCGAGGAGAAGTCTGTTTTTCATTGGAGCTCGACCAGGGAGCGCATTGTTGGCGAACGGTATGCTGCTTCGGTCTGTGTGTCAATGGAAGGCCATACCGAAATGAGTCAAGTCAGGAAGAAACGAAATTATGAAGCCAGACAGTAATGAGGTAAGGAACGGCGGAGCGATACGCGGCGAGGAGAAGGGAGAGTTTTTGTCCTCCAGGAAGCGCCCCATCCCCAAGCCTGCTTCATCAACAAGTGTGAAAGGATGCCGCTGAAAGAGGCGGAGCGAAAGACGGCGAAATTCCAGGTGGGAACCAGGGGCTCCGACCAAAAATGTCGAGGTAAACGCCAAACGCGGAGGTCGCCTCGAGAAGTGCAGATTTTATGACGGACTGGAGCAATTCGCGTGAGACGCGATTGAAGGGCACGGCCAAAAAGGGCTGTACCAAGCAAGCACAAAATTGAGGGGCGGGCACTTTCGGCGCAACCTCGGGCGGGGGAGGCGCATCACCCAGGCTGGGTCCGCGTAGAGCTGCGCGACGGCGCAGGTCTGCACGGGTCGCTGGCTTCGGCCGCCCCAGCTTCATCCTCAGCCGCCATCCCTGCCCGTTTGGTCCAGCCAATCCAACTAGGAGGGTCGTAGCATGCCAACACTGAGAGGAGCTGTACTTGCAGTATGCACTGTGCTGTTCTGCGCCACACTCGCCCCGGGCGCCAGAGCGGATCAGTGGGACAAGAAAACCATCGTCACCTTCGGCGACGCAGTGGAAATCCCCGGGCAGGTTCTGCCGGCGGGGACCTATGTCTTCAAACTGGCCGATACCCTAGCTGATCGGCACCTCGTGCAAATTTGGAATGCCGATGAAACCCAGATCTTTGCGACGATTAGGACCATTCCGAACACCCGCTTTGAACCACCCGATCAGACCATCTTTGAATTTGACGAGCGCTCGGGCGATTCGCCCATGGCTCTCAAAGTGTGGTTTTATCCAGGAGACAGCACCGGACAGGAATTCATCTATTCCCGTCATGCTTACAACCGCTAGGCGAAACTTGCTCCACGGTTGAATCGGGAAATTCTCGATTCGGCGAATCACTTGCGGCGGGGCTTCCACGCAAGAGAGGTGGGAGCCCCGCCGTTTTTCTGAGCCGCTCGTAACGCTCCACAGCACTCGCCCCGGATTGGAATCGAAGTGCGCCTGGAGTATGTTTACCATTTGGCACCGACCATTTGCGCTAAAATGCTTGGTCTCTGAGTAGATCTGGCGGGTGCCCGGGCTGCGTGGGCGGAGCTCGAACTTGGGTTCTTCATTTGGCGGCGCTAAAGTGGCAGGGACAAGACCTCTCCGCTCGCCAAATCACCAGGGGTTGGCTATTCGATGTGGCGTAAAATAGTTCACCGGGAGACGGGCCGATGAGAGATGAGAGCACCAAACAGGCAGCGCAGGAATACCTGGCCGCGAAGCTCACGGAAGAAGATCAGATATACGAAGAGAAACATAATATGGCCATGGCTGTCGCGCGCTCTCCCCGGGTTTGGAAGGGTGTTAAAGATGCTATTTTCGAGAAATGCCGTGAGTGGAACGCCGTGACGCAAGAACAGACTCTTACGTGCAAGGAAACTGCGATGGGAGATCTCCGCGTTTGGTGCTCAGCCAGATCGAAGCAGATGACCGTGCACTACGATTCCAAGAAGCTTTTGATCACCGTGAAGAACGCCGGGAGGCTCGAACATGAAAAAGACGTGATACTTCACATCCAGGGATACCGAACAGGCTCTGATCGGGCCGATCGGAACGTTCACTTGGTTCGAAACGAGCAGCCTGTAAACATCGATATGTTAATTGTGGGCGAGCTTCGCGTTCTGACCGGATTGAGCCGTCAAAGGGGCACGTAGCGACAGAGACCCACCATACCTTCCGCACGCCGCGCTCTCAGCAGCAGCGGTTGACTACGCTGTTGGGCCGGGCGAGACCGAGTCGCGCTGTAAAATACCAGTCAATTTGGCTACAATACGCTCCACTGAACGAATCTCGGGAGCTAAGTGCCGCATCGCTGCGGTCGCCAAGGAGCAATCAACTCAGTGTCCAATCTACTGGCCACAAAGCCGCTCGACGCGCTGCTCGAAGAGGCGCGGCAAGAAGGCCAGGGCGGACTGCGGCGCGCTCTTGGCCCAGTAAATCTGGTTACGCTGGGCATCGGCGCGATTATCGGCGCTGGGATTTTCGTGCTCTCGGGAACGGTGGCGGCGAATTTCGCCGGCCCGGCGATTGTGCTTTCCTTTGTCCTGGCGGGGACAGGTTGTTTGTTTGCCGGACTGTGCTATGCGGAGTTCGCTTCGCTGATTCCGATCGCGGGATCGGCCTACACGTACGCGTACACGACGCTGGGTGAAATCGTCGCGTGGATTATCGGCTGGGACTTAATCTTGGAATACGCGTTCGGCGCGGCGACGGTTGCCGCGGGATGGAGCGGCAATCTAAATGCCTTGCACCAGAGCTGGAATGTTCATATTCCGCCGCAGCTCACGGCCACACCAGGGGCGCTCCTGGTGTTTTTCGATGGCCGGTGGTCGCCGGTTGCAACCGCCGGGCCGGCTTTGGCGCAAGCGGGAATCGATCCGGGCAGCCTGCCTCACGCGCGGGGCATATTCGACCTCCCGGCATGCCTGGACATCGCCATCATCACGGCGATTCTGGTGATCGGAGTACGCGAATCGGCGAACTTCAATTCGGGAATCGTTTTTGTGAAAGTCGGAACTGTAATCACGTTCATCGCGGTGGTGGCAGCGTTTCTTTTGCGGCATCCAGGGGTCTCCGCGGCGAACTGGCACCCATTCATTCCGCCGAATCTTGGAGCGTTCGGCCAGTTCGGCTGGTCGGGGATAGCGCGGGGCGCGGGAGTGATTTTCTTTGCCTACATCGGCTTCGACGCGGTCTCGACTGCGGCCCAGGAGGCCAAGAATCCGCAGCGCGACATGCCCATCGGCATTCTCGGATCGCTGGCCATTTGCACGGCCTTGTACCTGGCGCTGGGCTGGATGTTGACGGGCGTGGTGAACTACACGCAACTGAATACAGCGGCCCCAGTGGCCATGGGGATTCAGGCCACGGGAGTGCGCTGGGGCAGTCTGGTGGTGATGCTGGGAACGTTTGCGGGACTAACGACGACCATGCTGGTGATGCTGCTGGGGCAATCGCGGGTCTTCTATGCCATGTCGCGCGACGGGTTGCTACCCGAGTGGGCCGGACGCGTCCATCCGAGATTTCGCACTCCGTGGATTTCTTCGATTATCGTTGGCCTCGCCGTTGCGCTATTTGCGAGTGTGCTGCCGATCAACGTTTTGAGCCAGCTCACTTCCATCGGCACGCTGCTTGCTTTCGTGATCGTTTCCGGCGGCGTTTGGATTTTGCGGGTGCGGAGGCCGGATTTGCCACGGGCGTTCAAAACGCCGCTCGTTCCGGTGGTGCCCATCTTGGGGATGGGAATCCCGCTGCTGTTGATGCTGAGCCTTCCGGGGAGCACCTGGCTGCGGTTGATTGTGTGGCTGATTCTTGGGATGGTCCTTTATTTCGGGTACGGGCGAACGCATAGCAAGCTGGCGCGTCAGCGCGGCGACACGAAGTGAAAGAGATTCAAAAGCAATTCCTTAGCGGCTAAAGCCCTGGTAGGAAGGCCGCTTTTGCCCTAGCCCATCGAAGCTGTCAGGTCGCGCCAAAGCTCCGACCCTCAAACCAATGGAGAGAAGAAGAAAACCGCAGTGCTGAAGGCCTGCGCCGCAACTTAAATTCTATTCGGACGTGCCCAGAGGGAGAAAGTATTGGGTGCCTTTGACGGGCTCTTGGAGGCGGCGAAGCAGGAGCTGGAGGTCTGCGCTGCGCTCGACGAAGTCAATGTCGGAGGTGTTGATGACCAGGAGGTCGGAGGCAGCGTAGCGGAAGAAGAAGTGTTCATAGGCGCGGGCAACTTCCTCGACGTATTCGGGGGGGATATGGGATTCGTCGCGGGAGGCTTTTTTGGCGATGCGGGCGCGGAGGACTTCGGGCTTGGCTTGGAGGTAGATGACCAGATCGGGAGCCGGGATGTCCGCGGTGAGGGCTTCGTAGTAGCGCTCGTAGAGCTTGAGCTCGGCGTCGTCGAGATTGAGGTTGGCGAAGATGCGGTCCTTTTCCATGAGGAAATCGGAGAGGACCGGGCCGGGAGCGTCAACGGCGAGGGCTTCGCGGAGGCGCTTCTGGCGCTCGATGAGGAAGTACATCTGCGCGCGAAGAGCGCAGCCTGGCTTGGCTTTGTAGAAATCGGCGAGGAAGGGATTGTCCTCGCAATCGTAGATGCGGCGGGCGTGGAGGCGCTCGGCAAGGATGCGGGCGAGAGTAGTTTTACCGACGCGCAAGGGGCCTTCAATGACGATGAAGCGGGGAGGCTCGAGACTGCGCTGCGGAACGCGAGCGCGCTTGGCTGCGGAGGAATTGTCGCCGGGCATCGTTTCGTGTGATCCAGGGTGACGGGGATCAATTATAGCAGAGTCGCGGCAAGAGTCATGGCGCACCGCGCGGCGTTTGAGAGGGCGGCACGGCAGGGTCAAGAATGTAAAAATATTTTCACTTTCATGGCCTAGTACTGCCGTTTGAAAAAAGTCAAACAGACGGGCTAGCGGGGCGTACTAATTCAAATGTGACCAACGGGCCAGTGTTACCTGATTGTTTGACCACTAGAGTGATCTCCTCGCGAGTGGGGACGGACTTGCAAGACCCACCGGTAATACGGAGGTGGCAAATAGTCATTGCAGCGCTTCTCCTGATCTGTTCCATCCCGCACATGGACGACACGGCAAAAGTGGCTAACGATTCTCCCGCAGTTGCTTCCGACAGCGCGACAAGTGATTCTGTTCTCGTCGCCTCCCTGCCGTCCGCGCCAGAACCCAAGGTGAAAGCCGATCCGAAGCTGATCGCTCCGCATCTGGCGACGCAGCCTTTTCTGCCGATGAAGCCGGTGTTTACTGGGCCCCGCGAAACGCCCCGACAAAGGAAGGTCTGGTATGGACTGGCGCTGGCGGGACACAGCGGCGCAGCCTTTGACGCCTGGACAACGCACCGGGCGGTCGTTGGCGGCTACGGCCAGGAGGCGAATCCGTTCCTGCGCCCCTTCGCAAACTCCAACGCCATTTATGCAGCTACGCAGGTGAGCCCGGCGGTGATGGACTACTTGGGCAAGCGGATGATGGTGAGCCAGCATGGCTGGGTACGGAAGATTTGGTGGCTGCCACAAACGGCGGGCGCGAGCATTTCATTCGTGTGCGGCGCGCATAACCTCGGTGTGGTGCGCTAAAGGTTCCCTCAATCCCCCAGGCCAGCAGCGTCCCGGAGAGCCTGCTCATCGGGACGCTGCTGTTTTAGCGCAGCAGCGCGCTCGCGCGTGCGATGGCTGGCTACTTGCCGACCACGACGATCACGAAGGAGCCCGGTTTCATTTTGCCGCGTCGCTCACCCGGAGCAGGTGGATCGAAGTCCGCGGCCGGGAGGAAGATGTTGTGGGTCTTGAGGTCTAGACCCATGGTGCGGGCGGACTTCTTCGTGGGTACATTCTCAACGACAGTGTACTTGTCCGGCGAATCCTCGTGGATGACCGTGAGGTTGCCATCGCCGCAGGAAGCGAACACGTAACCCGTCGAGGGCTCGAAGGCGCTGGCATCCGGGCCATCGCAGATTGCGGGTGTGGCAACGACCTTGCCAGTATCCGCGTTGACCACGGCCATCACTTTATCGTCGCAGACGGAAAACAGTCGCCGATTGGCGAGGTCCATGGAGAGACCGGAAGGCGATTTGCAAGGCGCAAGCGGCCAGTGGTGGAGCTCCTTGAGGCTCTGCGCATCAAGATGATGAAGCTCGGACGTATCTTCGTTGTTCACATAGACCGTGCCCTTGCCGTCGGCGACGGCGAATTCCGGTTTTCCACGCAGATCTATCGTGCCAGCCACCGTGCCATCCGCGGCGCTGATTGCGGTGGCGTTCTTGCCGCGGCCGTTGAAGGTGAAGACGCGTTTGCTGACGGAATCGTAGATGATGGCGTCGGGATTCGCATCTGTCTTGACGGTGCCGAGGGATTTCAGCGTCTTGAGGTCAAAGATGGTGACATCGTTCGAACGGCCATTGCTGGTGAAGCCGCGCCCGACTTCGGAAGCGACCGCGATACCATGGACGCCTTGGGTGTCGGGGATGTCGCCAACGACGGCGTAGGTGTCCGCATCGAGAACGACGACGTGCGTGCCGCGCGAGATGTAGACGCGGCGAGCGTCACCGTCCACGTAGACGTAGTCCCAGCCGCCCTCGCCGCCGACCGGGACGGTTTTGATGACGTGATAGCCGCTCGCGGCCGGCGACGGTGTGGCCGCCCGTGAGAATGATCCAGCACAAAAGAGGATCGCCACTGGGAGTGAGCCGACGATTCGAAGAAGCGTGAAACTCTTACGCATGATGTTTTCTCTCTCCGGCTTGATAGCCGTTGCTTTCTAGACTGCACTCGAGCATTACCTATAGAGCGACGAAGATAAATAGAGCATAAATCCCGGCCTCTTGGGGTGCGTCATCTCTTTGTCGCCGCGGCTACATCTTCGTTTTGTGCTGTTCGAACCAGCCTGCAATATACAGCATTTTGGCGATGTGGTGGCTGGGGCGGCGGCTGATGCCGTGGGGTTCTTCCGGAACGCGAACCAGGACGGTATCAATATTCAGGAGTTTGAGCGCCTCGTAGAACTGTTCGGCTTCGGAGATGGGTGTGCGGTAGTCGGCCTCGCCGGTCATGACTAATGTGGGCGTCTTGACTTTGGCGACGAGATTGGTGAGCGAGCGCTGCATGTAATTATCGGTGTTGTCCCAGGGAAGACCGGAGAACCAGTATTTGGCAATGAAGGGGATGTCGGAGGTGAGTGCGAAGCTGTACCAATTGATGACCGGGTAGAGCGAAGCCGCGGCCCGGAAACGATCGGTGTGCTCGATGGTCCAGCAGGTGAGAACGCCGCCGCCGCTGCCGCCGGTGACAAAAAGATTGTTCGTGTCGATGTAGCCCTTGGCGATAACCGCGTCGACCCCGCTGTTCAGATCGTAAAAATCGTCGCCGGGGTAGGCGTGATGAATGAGGTTTGAAAATTCTTCGCCATAGCTGGTGCTGCCGCGCGGATTGGTATAAAGCACGACGTAGCCGCGGGAAGCCAGCACCTGCTTTTCGAGATCAAAACGGTCGCCATAGTCGGCGAAGGGGCCGCCGTGAATCTCCAGAACAAGAGGGTACTTCTTGGCAGGATCGAAATCTGGAGGGTGGACGATCCAACCCTGGATCTTGCGCTTGTCCTTTGAGGAGTCGAACGAGATCTCTTCGACGTGACCGGGCTTTTTCTGCGTGAGGAGTTCTTCATTGAGGGAAGTCAGGACTCTCATAGCGCCGTTGTTAAGGATGGCGACATCGCCGGGATTGTCTGGACGACCGTAAGTTAAGGCGATCATGCCCGTGCGGGCCAGCGAGAAGGTGCCGCTGCCGCCGGCCCCGGTTGTGGAGGCGAGGTGATCGGCAATTTTCTTGAAGGTTCCGTCGACGAGATAGAAGCCAACTTTGGAATCGCCTTGATCGTCGTAGCGGAAGTAGATGCCCGTGCTGTCGGGCGCCCATTGCGGGTCCTGGACGTCGCGGTCGAGTTTAGCGGAGAGGGAGTGCGAGCCGGTGCCATCGCGGTTCATCAGGTAAAGCTCGGTGGTTTGATGACCCTGGTACCGATCATCGTAGCCGGTGTAAGCGATGAATTTTCCGTTGGGAGAAACGGCGGGTGCATTATCCGGTCCTTTGCGATTGGTGAGCGGGCGCACAGAACCGTCGGAGACATTGAATTCGTAGACTTCGTCATCGAAGTATTCGTGATCGGATTCGGGATGGCGATTGACGGAAACGATCAAATACTTTCCATCGGGGGTCCAAGAGGCACGCGAGGGACCGAATTCATTGCCGCCGTTGGGGAAGTCGCCGTTCGTGACTTGCCGCGGCGTGCCACCTTCTGCGTTGACGACAAAAATCTGCATGTAGCCGGGCTTCAGATAGCCTAGGCCATTGAAACGATAGACCAAACGATCGTAGGCGGTGGGAGCATCGGCCCACTTCGCGCCAGAAGGCGGGGCGGGCAAATCAGCAATATGCGGACCTTTGCCCGGAACGAGAGATGAGAAGGAGAGCATTTTCCCATCGGGGGACCATGCGATGGCATCGGGGGCCTGCTCGAGATTAGTGATGCGCGCGGTCTGGCCGGTGTCCATCCAGCGGACGTAGATCTGCTGTTTGCCGTCAGCATCGGAAAGGTATGCGAGTCGCAGGCCGTCCGGTGACCAGCGCGGAGAAGCGTCGCTGCGGTTGCCCGTGGTTAGCGGGCGATGGTCGGCTCCGTCGGCATTAATGATCCAGAGATTCGAGTAGCGCTTGTCGGTCATGGGATCGGCGAAGCGGCGCACGTAGGCGATTTTCTTTCCGTCGGGTGAGATCTGCGGGTCGGTCGGAAGCTGCAGTTGGAACTCGTCCATGGCGCTGAGTTTGTGGACCGCAGGTTCTTGGGCCGCGATGATTGGCGGAAACATAGGCAAGAGAACAGCAAGAATTGTGAAACCCATCAAAAAGCGCGGCTTGATCTTCATGTTCGGGCCTCCTCGCAGAACCGGAGTTAACACCGCAGGCTAAATCCTGTCAAGGAAGGTCGCCGTGTGGCTACGGACTTGCGCGACGGTCGCCAGATCGGCTGATAGAATATCCATAGGTAAGAATAACCGTATGAAAGACTGATGAGCCTTCTCGTGGGCGTTCCAAGATGGAAATACGTCTGGAGGTAGCAGAACTAGATTTTCGGGCTGGTTGTCGTGGGCGGTGTGTCCGCCGTGAGCGCATGTGCGGGGATCGGCGGCGCCTGAGTCCCGCGAGGTTAGCGAGAAGGGTGTTTTGTATAGGGTGGCAGCGTCTACGCTCATTCGGTCGTATGAATCGTGCCGGTCGCTAGGGGACGCGCACAGTCACACTGTCTCACGGCAGCTGCGAGGCCGCCAAGCCGTCGCTGGGGATGGCCGGCCATGTGGCCGCAAATCTTGGTTCACGGATCTTTGCGAACGAGCATGCCCAGTTTGCGTTCTTTGGAGGAGGGCAGAAGCTGGCGATTCCAGGAGAAAGACTGACGCCCTCCGTATGCGGGAACTTTGGCGTTAAGTGAGGTTTAGTGGGCGCTTCAAATCGTATCCCCATGGTTGCAGGGATGCTCATCTTCATTCTTGCGGGATCGGCTGGGCATGCGCAGAACTTTACGGATATCAAGCCCTCGCCTCAGCAAGTGGCCTGGCAAGATCTCGAGTTTGGTGTGCTCATCCACTTCGGCACAAACACCTTCTTGGATCGCGAGTGGGGAGACGGTACGGCCAGTCCCAAAGTATTTGCTCCCTCACAGTTTGATCCTGAGCAGCGGATGCGGGCGATCAAGGCCGCAGGTGCGAAGTATGTGGTCTTGGTAGCGAAGCACCACGATGGTTTCTGCCTATGGCCGACGGGGCAAACCGACTACAGCGTGAAGAGCAGCCCCTGGGAGAACGGGCAAGACGATGTGGTGCGGCGAGTGTCACATGCGGCCCGAAAGTTCGATTTGAAATTCGGCGTTTATCTTTCTCCTTGGGACCGTCACGAGCCGTCATACAAGAATTCCGGTAAGTATGATGATTACTACATCGCGGAATTGTCCGAACTAACCGCCAACTACGGGGACCTGGTGGAATTCTGGCTGGACGGAGCTGGCAGTGAAGGCCACGTCTACAATTTTCCTCCCATTATCGATAATCTTCGCATCTCCCAGCCGAACACGCTGGTATTCGCCGACGCCGCTCTATTTGAATATGGAGACATCCGCTGGGCTGGGAATGAGGATGGAACTATTCCTTACGAAAACCGGAACGTACTCGACCGGCACGGATATCTTCGCTGGCGGCCGGTTGAAGCAGACACCCCGCTTCACAAGAACCACTGGTTCTGGCACCCCAACGATGAAGCCACACTCAAGTCAGTGGCCGAGCTGGTGTCAACCTATGAAGAAACCATCGGCCGAGGCGGCCAGTTGATGTTAGGCCTGTCTCCCGACCGGCGTGGGATGCTGCCCGAAGCAGATGTGAATCGCCTAGAACAATTTGGCGCAATCATTCGCAAACGCTACGGAAGAAATCTGATAGCCAAGGAGCATATTCGCGGCCAAGGGGCGATCGAGGCGGCGCTCGACGGCGATCCTGAGACGTTCTGGTCGGCGCCAGCCGGCTCGCATCATGCCGTTCTCGAAGCCAATTTCGCCAAGCCACTAACTAACATTTGACCACGCCTTGGTCATGGAATGGCTGAACGATGGGCAGCACGTGGAGCACTTCCGGATCGAGGCGTGGACTGGCAAGGATTGGAGCTCACTTCTTGAAGGTAACGCAATCGGTCACAAGCGCATCGACCATTTCGGACCCGTAACCGCTTCCCGTATCCGGCTGAACATCCTGGCCTCTTCCTCAGAAGCGAATATCAGAGAATTCCAGGTATTTAGCGCCGGAAGTGATGTCCGGACGCACTAATTTAAGTGTCACGGATTAAAGTGCGCGGAGTGTCGCGTCAACCAGACGAAGGTCTGAGGAACCTTCACACCGAACTGGACACCTCGCGAATTCTTGAAGGCAGGCCTGGCTTGCTTTTCCCCGGCACAGGAACCGGCCTTGCGAATTTTCACGTCTGCCATGGTGTTATCGTTTTCGGTCGCTTTGATTCTCGCCACGACGACGGAACTTCAAGCAAAACACCGGCCATTTTCACCGGTCCCGCCGCGGGAATAGTGGATACCAGTCGCGGCCTGGGAATTCCCTTCGGCCGCATTGGGCGGTCTTCCGTTTTCGGCAAGCTTGAAAACGAACTACTTGGCTAAGGTGATGGTTTAGCTTACTGAAAGCGACGGCCAACTGGACTTCGGGTCGGCCGTTCGTCTACCGGCTCGATGCCATTCAGTTAACGCGGGTTTGATGCGGCTTGCCGGGCACTCTGCTTAATCATTGCATCGTTCTGTTCGATGCTGCCCTTCACGAGCTCCGTCTTTACTTCCGATTTCTGTCCTGCCAATAGGTTTACTTCGGTCTCGAACGTTCGGTAGCCCGGCAATTCAATCTTAATGCGATGCTTTCCCGCCGCGATCAGCAGCGAATGAAACTTCCCGCCAAATTCGCCCACATGTCCTACATACCATTCGTCAAGAAACACGGCGGCTCGATTCGGTTGTACCGTCAGCTTCAACGTCGCAGTTGTCGATGGTGTCTGCCATCCCACGCTTTTTTGCATCGCCACGTGCACCGTTTGTTTTCGACCAGGTTCGACCACAATCTTGCGAACAAAGTCCTCAAGTCCCGCCTGCCGGACGTTGATTTCGTGCTCTCCAGGCAGCAGCATCACTTTCTTGTCGCCTCTTAGCTCTTTCAGATAGCCTACATACTGTCCATCGATCCAGACCCCCGAGTTCCTCTCCACTCTGCTCGCGCCTTCAAACTGCACTTCCCCCATCACCCGATTGTCGGCATAACTGTCTGCCGCGGAGAGCAAGAGGATCAATGCCACAACGGGGACAAACCTCGTCAGCCGGAACAGCTTCCCATCTACCATTGCTTCACTGCGTCTATTGAACATGCTTCCCCCTTCACCAACCCCGGTGGTCAAAACGAACTGCATTTATCCAACCAACCGCAACTTCCAGAGAACGGCTCCAAATCTAAGAAACAATTAGGTTTGTCACGACCCTCCACACGTTGCCTGTATTTGTTCGCTAGTACTAGAACGCAAAAATTACTCACCACCCGCCCTCCTCCACCTCTCGGGCTTGTTCTCGATGGTGTCCCTAGATATTCTCGAGATGCCTTTGGTTCAGAGAAAGGTGAGCAGCTCCTCCCGAGGGGGGAGCGATCAGACTCGTGACGATGCAAATACTCTTCGGTGTTTAGGAGCCGGAGGGCATTCACCAGTTTTGCAGCGGGCACTCAGCTTGTTCGTTCACTTGGGAAGAGATGGCTCTTCCCATCACCCATCAGAAGGATTCCCAACAAACCGCAAGGCAGCGCAAGGCAGATTCTCTTCATAAACATTTCCCAAGCGCGTCAATTATAGCTAATCCATGACCGGAAACGCGCAACGGTCGCCAGGAATGGCGCAACACCCCTGAGAACACAAGAAGCAAGAGCAGCTGTTCAGCGCTTGGGCGAAATGAGTTTCGCTAGGTTGATGAATTGAGGATCTTGAACCGGCACGGGCGTATTGAAGAACCGGTTTCCGGTGATGATGTTTCCGGAGGAACCGGTCTCTTTGAGGATGCCGATGGCGGCCTCGGTGATCACGTTTTCTGTAACGAAGTTGTTGTTGCCGGAGAGAAAGATGCCGGACTCAGCGCCGTTGAGAACATGATTCCGACGGACGCGGGACTGATCGCCCTGCACGCGGATGTCATCGAAAACGACGGCAGCGAAAGTTTCGTTGCTATCGATCGCAGCATTGTTGCCGTGAATGAAGATGTCCACCTGGCTGATGCCGGCAGTGTTCCCGGACACCTCCACGCCGTCGCACTGGGTGACGAGAATGTTAGTGGCGACAGCGGTGCAGGTGCCGATGGCGGTACACGGCGCCCAGACGTTGTTGGTCACCACGTTTTCGAGAATCGATCCCGCGGCGCCAAAGCCAATCTGAATGCCATTCTGGACCGCACCGGTGGCTGGGCCGATGCCCGTGACAACATTCCGACGAATGACCGTGGTGGTGCCCTTTTCATCGGCAGTGATGCCGTTCTTCTGAAAGTCGTGAACTGTGCAATCGTCGATTTCGACTTTCGAGACGCCACCGTTGCCGCTTTGGACGAAAATGCCAGTGCCGCTCTGGCAGCCATTCAGTGACGCAGCGAGCTTGAAATTGCGGACCGCAATGCGAGCGAGTGCTCCGGAGGCATTTTGGAACGAAATGCCGATGAGGTCTGGCGTGCACTGGGAGATGCCGTTGTTGGCGCCATCCACGGTTAGCCCGGAGATAGAGACGCCGGTTGTGCCCGCCACGAGCAGCGCGGTGGCGATGGGAGCAGCGTTGAACAGGCTGGTAGTGTTCGCCTGCATGGCGGAGGGCATGAGGATGGCGCCGTTGTCGGCATCGATGGTGAGCGGCTTGCCGATCTTAACCTGCTCGACGTAGCTACCTTTGCAAATGTGAATCTCGTCGCCGGGAGAAGCGGCCTCGATAGCGTCCTGGATGTGAGCGAACCCGGCACTGGGACACTCAACTTTGTCGTCATCCACAACCAGTCGGGCGCCGCGGGCCGGCCAAGCCGTGGCCGGCCACACGAGGGCCGAGAAGAGACTCACAGTCAACGCGAAGAAGTATGCTAGCTTTCTTTTCATGGCAACGTGCCTTTCTTTCTAGAGCTTTAGGAACGCAGATACCGTGCGAGGATGCAGCGGCTGGAGGTTGCTCCCGAGGACACGGGCCTGACTTTCGACCACGCGCAAAATCGTAAGTTGGGGCTGGAATGCCGGGAATATAGCAGGCTGTTCCGCTCAGGGCAATAGACCGAGGGGGCAGTATCGAGGGCCGAGATTGCGACGACCCGCTTCACTCGGACTTGATGGAGCGGAGAGTTTTCGGGTGTTCTCGCACCGAGGCATAGAGCTTGGCTCGGATTTCTACCTCGAATTGTTCCCATCTTGAGCGGGTGTCCCTTGCTTGTAAAGGAGTGAAGAAAACCGGGACGCAACGATAGAATGAACTTCCCAAACAAGAGAGCGTGGAAAGCTGCCGGAGCGGTGGCACGGTCGACTTCAAAAGCGAGTCCGCGGGCATATCGCGTCGCTCCCGAACCCTGCCAGAAACAACAGATGCTTGACTTTTACCGGCTTTCACAGGAGACTGCAGTTCATCGGTTTCTCGAAACGTGGCTTGTACCCCGCACGCTTCAGCAGTCTTCGAATGGCAAATCGCTTTCGCGCCAACCGTCTCTGTCCGATGCGAGTGTGACTGATTGCCGGCGGGATTGAACCGGTCCAGGAACTCTACCGTCAGCCTAGGAGTTTGCATGAACCTGTTCGTCCAGTCTATTTGTGCCCCAGCCGTGTTCACAGTCTTATCCGCGTTGCTCATGCCAGCGGCGTCGGTGGCTCAGGTCGCGGGACAAAACGTCAACATGGTTTCCGGCACACAGTGGCCGACGGGCGACCCCTTCTTGCAACGGCAGAACGAGCCCTCCATGGCCGTCTCCACGCGCAATCCCATGCACATTCTGGCGGGCGCGAACGACTATCGAACAGTGGATCTCGAACTCGTGCTTAGCGGCGGCGCGGAAACCGGCGATTCCTGGCTCGGAGTGTTTAAGTCCTTCGACGGGGGACTGATCTGGCAAAGCACGGTGCTGCCAGGCTGCCCGCAGGCTGTACCGCAGTGTACGGACAGCGGCGCCCTTGGAGGGCAGTATCAGGCAGCATCGGATCCAGTTGTGCGCGCGGGCACAAACGGGATGTTCTATTACGCGGGCTTGGCGTTTGATCGACCGACGAGTTCGACCTCGGCGAGTTCCTTCAGTTCGATTTTCGTGGCACGCTACAACGACCTAAATAACAACGAAAACCTGGACCCCATCACCTATATCGATACCCATCTGGTGGCTACCGGGAACAGTTCGCAATTTCTCGATAAGCCCTCGCTGGCGGTCGACATCCCCCGCTCCGGGGCGGCCACCTGTTCGTTCACCGCAAGCGAACCGGGAGCGGGAGCAAACGGAGGAAATCTTGCGGTCCAGCAATCTTTCGCGGCTGGCAACGTGTACATTGCGTATACCGATTTTCTTGTGGCAACCAAGGCCAATTCTACGCCAACGCATTTGATGTTTAGCCGTTCGACGGATTGCGGCGTGACCTGGAGCGCGCCGGTGCAGATCAACACGGGCACCGCCACTAGCCAGGGTAGCGCCATCGCGGTGAACCCATTGAATGGAAATGTATACGCGACATGGCGACAGTTTGCGTCGACGGGAGTGCCCGACGCCATCATGATCGCGCAATCCACGAATGGCGGAAGGAGTTTCAGCGCGCCGGTACGAATCTCCACGTTTCAGCCTTTCGATCAGGGAACCACTGGCACATCGTTTCGGACAAATGCTTATCCCGCGATCACGACTGACTTTTTCGGGTTTGTTTACGTGGCCTTCTCCGCCCGGGGATTGACGGCAAGCGGTGATGCGCGCGTCGTCGCTGCCGGATCCATCGACGGCACACACTGGACACCGGCCTTCATGGTCGACAATCCGCCACAAAATGCGCAGACGAACCCTTCGGGCCGCGGCCATCAAATTATGCCTGCAATTACGTTTGCCAATGGCAGGCTCACGCTGCTCTATTACGATCTCCGCCTCGATCATTACGAAAACGATTACACTCCAAGCACCAACAGCCCGGGTACCTATTCCCCGACGCTGACGCCCCAGGGCGAGCTTGCGCCGCCCAGCCCGATGCCCAGTAAGGTGTTCACCAACTACGTTGACGATGCCGGATTGACGTTGCGCCGACATACGATCGACCTGCGAGTACTCCAGCTGGGAATCTTTCCTACCGTTGTGCTTGGGCCGTCCGTGTCAGTCTCGCAGTACGCCTACGGGTGTTGCGTCAATCCGAACCTTCCCGATATCGAGCAATTGAAATTCAACGTGCCCAATTTGCCGCTCTTCGCGCAGGGCCAAGTGCCTTTCCTAGGCGATTACATCGAGGTCGTACCGTCACCCTTGTTTGTGCCGCACGGCAGCGGGTGGGCCTACAACTTCACACCGAGCGTAAATCCGCTTTTCCACGCTACATGGACCGACAATCGCGACGTCGTCCCTCCCGCCGACGGCAACTGGGGGAATTACACCCCGGCCGTTCCGTTGGGCACGCAGAGCATTTTACAGCCGGGCCAGACAGTTTCTGCATGCCGCCCCGGTCAGGAAGGGATGCGCAACCAGAACATCTATACCGCGCAGATCACCGGTGGGCTTGTTGTGGGCGCTCCCGGCAACGCCAAGCCGCTGGGCACAACCACTTTCGATGGGAAGACCGTGCCGTTTCAGCGGGCCTTCGCGGTCGAAGCTCAGAACGTAACGAATCAGCCTCTCAATGTGCGCTTAACCATTGCCAATCAGCCGCCCGGCGGCGCGGCCTCGTTCCTGCAGTTCTCGCAGTTGACGACGCTGGACGTCACCATTCCCGGCTTCTCCTCGGTGTCCCGCAGCGTCTTCGTCACGTCCAGCAATCCTCAGGCCACCGTCACCGTGAACGTCACTCAAATCAACGCCATCGGCGGTTCCATAGTCACCAACGGCCTCAACTCTTCGGCGGTTCTCAACCCTGACATCACCAACCCCAGTATCACCAATCCGAGCATCACCAACCCGAGTATCACCAACCCCAGCATCACCAACTTGGAAGTCACGAATCCTAGCATCACGAATCCCAGTATCACCAACCCGAGCATCACCAACCCGAGTATCACCAACCCCAGCATCACGAATCCCAGTATCACCAATCCCAGCATCACCAACGTCAGTGCGACCAATCCCAGCATCACCAACCCCAGTATTACCAATCCAGATATTACCAATCCGAGTATCACCAATCCCAGCATAACCAACCCGGATATCACCAACGGCTCGATCCAGGATGTAATCTACCCCTTGTCCAGCAACGCCAACACCACGGCGACATACACGGTGAAGGTCGCAGCGCTCAATCCCCCGCCAGGCGGCATTGTCTTGCAATTAATCGTCAACAAGCTCTACCAGACGCCGGTGGCCAACAATTGCCAGTTGGGCAACGAAACCCACTGGGTGACGGTATCGAACATCACCAATCCAAAACTTTTCACGGCGACCGATCCCCAGTTGGGAAATCCGGACATCACCAATTCCGTTCCCAATGAAGCCTCAGTGACCCTGGCGCCCGGTGAGACAGCCTACATCACCCTCCGTGTTGTGAATCCCACGCCAGCGCAAACTCCGTTTAATCCGTTGACCGCCATCACTCCCGTGACCATCCCTCAAGCGGTGAACACGCAAACCGTCCTCTCGAATCCCGGGAATCCTAATCTCACGGCGCCTCCTGTATTTCCGCAGCTCACGATTCTTACCGCTTCGTCCTTGGCAGCGACCGATCAGGCCGACCCGGGTTACTCCTTCCAGTTGCGGTCTACTGGTGGCAAGCCCGGAACCGACACGTGGTCCATCATCGAGGGCGCCTTGCCAAGCGGCATGAGCCTGAGTTCCTCTGGCTTGATTACCGGCCAAACTACGGCCTTGGGACCCAATTCCGTCACCATCCAAGTTGCGGACAGCGCCGTTCCTCCAAACACCGCCTCGAAGACCTTCTCGATTCCAATCAGTCTCGCATTTCAGAAGAACGTCCCGGGCTTCATTAATGACGGCGTGGTAGGCCAATCCTACGTTGCTTTCCCGTTCACAACGACCGGCGGAACCTCGCCGATTACTTGGGCAGCGGCCAATCTGCCGCCCGGATTGTCCATTAACCCGAACACAGGACAGATCAGCGGCATTCCCACGGTCGCGAACCCGGCAGGCTCGAGCGCGCAAATTACGGCAACAGATTCGGCGTTTCCGCCCAGCGTGCTCGCTGCGCAGATAGCGATTCGCGTCGGTGCGGTGATCGTCATCGCGCCTCCGACTTTGCCGAGCGGCACGATCGGCGTTCCATACGCGGCGCAG
>Ga0137381_10000774_pt1 | contig 20755 bp, 26 predicted proteins | sample SagtaG_16_FD_104808 | JGI IMG/M metagenome (GOLD analysis project Ga0137381, IMG submission 104808) | Vadose zone soil microbial communities from Sagehorn Ranch, Mendocino, California, USA - Sage2_L_115_16 metaG | ecosystem: Environmental > Terrestrial > Soil > Vadose zone | place: USA... | reverse complement strand
CTCACCCTGTCCAAGACACTCGGCGCCGGCCTTCCGCTGGCCGCCGTGCTGACCAGCGCCGAACTCGAAAAGGCGGCACACGACCGGGGATTCCTGTTCTTCACCACGCACGTCGCGGACCCGCTGCCGGCCGCTGTCGGCATCACCGTTCTCGACGTGCTGCAACGCGACCGGCTCGACGAGCGCGCCCTCCACCTGGGCGGCATCCTCCGGCACGGCCTCGAACAGATCGCGCGCCGACACGAGATCGTGGGCGACATCCGGGGACGCGGCCTGCTGACCGGCCTCGAACTGGTCGTCGACCGCCAGACCAAACGCAGTTCCGACGAGCTGGGCGCGCTCGTCACCAGACGCTGCCTCGAACTGGGCCTGCACATGAACATCGTGCAACTGCCCGGCATGGGCAGCGTTTTCCGGATCGCCCCGCCACTGACCGCCACCGAGGACGAGCTTTCCCTCGGCCTGGCGATCCTCGACCAAGCCATCAGCGACGCCACCGGGCGGATCACGGCCGGCATCCCGGGCATTCCGTGCTAATACGGCGGCTTGTTCGCGTGCGCGCGCCATACTGTGCTGATGAGCACGCCGGACATGGTGTGGCGGCCGCCTCCCGGGTGGCCGGAACCGGTGCCGGGATGGGTGCCGCCCGCAGGCTGGACGCCTCCGCCGGACTGGCCCGCTCCCCCGCCCGGTTGGCAGTTCTGGGGCCCGGCGCCCGCGCCCCAGTCCCCGGCCCAGTCCCAGTCCCTGACGTCGCCGCTCCAGCCGCCGTCCGCGCCATCGGCCCCGCCGCTCCAGGTCGCGGGGCCGTCCCGGCGTGACCTGGTGCTGGAGACCTGGTTCGTCCAGTTGGCCTTCCTGGTACCCGGTGTCCTGGCCGCGGTGGACACGCTCGCCGCCCGCCGCGGCGGGGCAGCCATCACCCGGTTCCCCAGCTTCACCGCCAACCCGGTGGCCAACCTCATCCTGGGCATCTTCACCTACCTGACGGTCGCAGCCACGGTGCCCATCGCCCTGCTCCTGCTGAGCCGGACCGGCCAGCGGCCGGCGACGCTCGGCCTGGGCCGTCCGGGCTGGCGCGCGGACGTGTGGCCGGGCCTCGGCCTAGCCGCCGCCGCCTTCGGCGTGAGCCTGGTCGCCTCGCTCTTCCTGGCCGGCCTGATCGGCCGGAACAGCAAGCTGCTCGTCCAGATCCCGGTCGGGCACGTGCCCGCCTACTACGTCTTCTACGGGATGGCCATATCCTTGGTCAGCGCGGTAGCCGAGGAGACGCTGGTCAACGGCTACCTGCTCACCCGCCTTGAACAACTGGGCTGGGACCCGCGCCGGGCCCTGGCGCTCAGCCTGATCCTGCGGACCAGCTACCACGTGTACTACGGGCTGGGGTTCCTGCTCACCATCCCGTTCGGCTACCTGGTCACCCGGTCCTTCCAGAAGAACCGGCGGCTCATGCGGCCCATCCTCGCGCACTTCCTGTACGACGCCGTGCTCATCTCGATCGCCGTGCTGAGCTCTTGATGCCGGCCAGTAGCTTCGCGCCCTCGCGCCCACGATGTCGTTGCTGAACATGCCCTGCACGTTGTTGCCCGCCGCCTTCATCTGCGCCGCCATGTGGGCCGAGCCGTACAGGCCCTGCTCCTCCCCGGCGACGGTTTGGAACATCGTTGTTCGTCATGCCCCGACACAACGCCACAATAAGTCAGGTGTCAACCTATTCCACCTTTTAGCAACATATACCCGAAGACCGCTGTTCTTGGACGATCCGCAAGCTCCCGCGGCACGACACGGGCGGTGCCCACTCTGGCAGAGGCACGGTGTCAACCGCTGCGCCGTGCCGTGACGAGAGCCGCGACCGTGCTAGCGCGAATCCGTCGCCCGAGTCGTTCATAAATGGCCTCGTGTTCACGCTCAAGGGCTTGACGTTGGCCCGGTGAAAGCTGAGCGTAAAACGACATCGTACGAACGAGAGCATTGAGCTCGTCAGGAGTGTGCTCGATGAGCTTTGGCATGACTGCCACCTGAACATCACCGAACAAGCGGCCGGCATAATCTTGCCCTATGTCGTAGCTGCCGAGCCAGGCCCATACCTCTGAGACGTTGCCACGGCGTTGCTCCATCCCAGCGAGCGTGGCGTCGAGATCCCTGTAGGCCGGCCAATTATCGGCAATGTCAGGGGCGACCTTTCTTATGGCCGCGAGTGCTGCTTCCTGATCTCGCTTGCTACGCGGCTCCTCAAGTCCGAAGTATTGCACGAGGGCGAGCGTTCCACCGGGAACAAGTACGTCAGCGGTCTGCTGCCAGCTAACCTTAGGATCAACCCAGTGAAACGCGGACGCAGAGAACACGGCCTGAAACTGCTCGCGGGGAAGCAATGCATCCTCAAACTGAGCGTTCACAAATTCCACCTCTCCAGCACCCTCCAGGTTCTGCCTGGCCAGTGCTATGAGGCTCTTGCCGGGTTCGAGTGCCGTGACGTGCAGGCCCCGAGCGACAAGGCCGCGCGTCAGCTGGCCGCTTCCACACCCGACCTCAAGCACATGATCACCGCTCCCGATCCCTGCGACCCGGCAAGCTTGGTCGACGAGTTCGTCAGGATAAGTCGGACGGCGGCGGTCGTACTCAGCCGCTATCTCATCAAAAACCTTGCCGTAACTACGTGCGGTAGATTCTGGTAGCCGTGTCATTCATCGGCCTCCGTTCATGCTCGTGGACAATCGGGAGCTAAGGGCGCGCTGGCCCGGCTGGTCATCACCGAGGGAACAAGCGTCGGCCGCAGCCACCGCCTCCCGCTGGGAGGAAACGGCCTGAAACGTATCACGTGACGAGAACGACCCCCGCATGATCTCATAAGCCAGATGAGTCATGTGGTGGTCGCCCCAGACAAGTCCATCGGGTTAGGTTCACAATCGCCTGACCTGCGAAAGCTGCCCCCTTACCGAAGCGTGTGCCCGGCGGGGCGATGCCGGGCGGCTGTAGCGGCAGGTGCTGATCCTTGCAGGCTCGACGCGTCGCCGACCCGGAACCGGCAGGGCCGAGCGATAACCTAGTTGTCATGAGCGCTCAGCCTGTGCAGGAGCATGATCCGGATGACCCGGTAGAGATCCTGCGCGTGCTGCCCGAACGGTTCCGTGAGCAGTTTCTCAACGAGTATGCGGCCGCGGCGGAAGCTGCCCGGAGGCCTGAGGGCTACCGGGCACTACATGACCTGCTCAGGCTGTGGCGGCTGACCGCAGCCGCCTATTCCGAGCCGGGTTTTGAGGCCCGTCTCGCTAGTGTGCGGGAGGCCGCGCTGGCCGGCAGCCTGGAAGGGTCAGTGCCGATCGAGGAGATCGTCCCGGACTGGCCCGCCCGCCTGCACCGCCGGTGACCTATCGCGTCCGGTTCGAGGCCTACGCCCTAGTCCAACTCCACGGCCTGCCCAGTGAGGCTTTCGACGCGCTGCTGGACCGAGTCGTGGAACTGGTAGAAGCGCCCTGGGACGCAGTCGTAATGCAACCCGGCGACGATCCGGCATACCGTCGGACCGTGTTCGGCTCCGGCTGGGGCCTGCTGACCTTCCACGTCGATGACAATGCCGAGCTGATCCGGATCTTCGACCTCACCTGGATCGGGTAGGCCGCGTTTCGCCAGGTTTGATGGCCATGGACCCCGCAGACCATCTGTCGTTGCCGAGGGCCGTCAGCGAGTGTCGAACGGCCGTATCTGCGAGGCCACGGTAGCCCGCGCCTACCGCCAGCTGACCGAGATGGGCATCATCTACGGGGTGCCGGGACTGGGGTATTTCGGGGACGCGCAGTGAACGCAAGCCCGGAACTGGACACATGGCTGCTTCGGCAGCGCGAGGAGCGCTTCTGGAGCCGGACCGAGATGGCGCGGCGGCTTATCAAGGCGGCCGAGAGCCACGGCGACACGACCATGCCCAGGACACCCGCACCGGTTCCGCGTAGCCGGCCAGCCGGCTACGCACGTACGGCTGAACATCTTCCCTGACGGCGGCGTGGCCCGGCTGCGGCTGTACGGATCGCTGACCGACGACGGCCTCGCGGCCGTCCGGCGCCGTTGGGAGGAAACGGCCTGATACGTATCACGTGACGAGAAATGCCCGCGCATGATCTGATAGGCCAGATGAGTCACGTGGTGGTCGCCCCAGATAAGTCTATCGCGTTAGGTTCCCAACTATCTGACGTGCGAAGACTGTCCCCCGTTACGGGAGGCGTCACCACATGCATCACGAACTGTCAGACGGCATGCTCGCCGACGAGACGCCGGTCTTCGTTCGGTACCCGCGCACGTCTGAAGAGGAGAGGGGCGACCGGGCCAACTGGCCATGGCTGCCCGGGACGATCGTCCAGCAGTGCGGCCCGGATGAGTGGCAGGTCTGCGTCGAGGACATGTCCGTGGCCGTGCGGAAGGACTGCAGCAAGCCGACTCCGCGTACGCCACAGCACAAGCTGTACTACCCGCTGTGCTTCCGGGACGCCTCCGAGATCAAGCTGCGGGATGCCCGGTGAACCGGCCGCTTCCCCGGTGGCCGCTGTTCGTCATCGCGGCCCCGGCCGCCGCTGCGGTGTGGTCCGGGTGGGTCGGGCTCGGCACCTTGTGCGGATTCGGCATCGTCCACCCGCTGCCCGGCATCGCCGACGGGTTCACCATCAACACGGCGATCACGCTGCCCGTCGGCGTCGAGGCGTACGGCGCGTACGCGCTGCGGGCGTGGCTGACGCCGGATGTCTCCGACCTCGCCCGGAGGTTCGCCCGGTGGTCGGCCGTCGGCAGCCTGGCGCTCGGCATGCTCGGCCAGGTCGTCTACCACCTGCTGAGCGCGGCGCACGCTACCCGGGCACCGTGGCCGGTGGTGGTGCTCGTGTCGTGCCTGCCCGTGGTCACGCTTGGGTTCGGGTCCGGGCTGGCGCATCTGCTGCGCGACGCTGCGGCCGACGACGTGCCCGACGGTGTGCCTATCCCCGCGCTCGATGAGGCCGCTGGGACAGTGGCACCGGGCGTGTCCGACGCTGTGCCTACCCCCGTGCCCGAGGTTGCGGCCGGGGCAGTGGCGCGGCGTGCTCGGCGTCGGCCTGTCGACCACGCGCGGAAGGCTGAGCGCAAGTACGCGGCCGACCTGGCAGAAGGCAGGCTGCCGAGCCTCCGGTCTGTCATGCGCGACCTCAGCCTCGGCCAGGACAAGGCCCGGGAGGTCCGGGCACACCTCGCCAGCCTCGCGACGGCCAACGGGGAGGCATCATGACTGACGTCATCCACGCCCCGGATACCCCGTCGTGCGAGACCGACCTCGGGACATTGGCAGCCGTGCACAACCGCGCCGAGTTTGCCGAGGCCATCAAGGGTGATCATCAGCGTCAGCCGATCGTGTGCCCGAGCAGTGGCAGCCCCGCCAGTGCTAGCTCACCGAGCCAGTTAGCAGTCTGCCAAGAGTCTCAAAATCCCACAGCCCAGTACAGGCCTGCCGACAATGAAAGCACTCGATCACATGCATATCGGGCGGTATTTCGGCACCACCCATCAAGCTACTCATCTGCTCCGTCGTATAAGAAACAGCCTGGATTCTGGCCAGCGGATCACGAGGCCTGGCAACCCATGAAGTTTCCTCCAAGTCAGCCTCATTAATAATAACTGTGGGATGGACTTCGATTACGGCACCTACGTGATGTCTGGTACAGTTTTCGGATCCACAGGGACAACGGACGACATCCTCAACCGTTACCTTATAGGTCTGATTGAGCATATGCGGACAATGTTCAGACATTATCCCTTCACGGCATATGGAACATATGCGCTTCGCGGTAAAGCCTGCGGACTGACCAAAGCGCAAATGCGCCAATATAACGGGGCACGACCAGCGCCACAACCCATCCTTTAGCACAATTTCACAACCAAAGTGGCGAGAAACAAACATACCCAATTCATGTATCAGCCGATGAGCGTCATCCGCTTGCGGGAAGTCTTCCAATAGATTGAAGGCCCGGACCGCGCTTGACAGCGCGTCTCGGGCCAGTCGTTCGGCCTCGCCACCTGGCCTGCCAGCATAAGAACAAGGGACCGCGCTGCTTATAGTGATTGGAGGATAAAACCACCATGGAGCGTGCGGAGAGTCCAGACGATGTTCCATCGGGCAGCCCAGGCGATCCCGTGCCTTGCTGTACAGGTTCTTCGCGGACCGAAGCTCGTCGGCGCCCATGGCTTGGAGAATAAGCGATCGCTGAGATCCCACTGGTGGCAGTATCGGGCCGAAATGCAATAGCCTTCCCTCAATCCGGCCCGTGAACATTAGCAGCGATATTGCGATCTCGGCACTCGTGAGATGGAGCACGTGCCGATTCATTCAGGCACGTCCTGAGAAGGCTGGTCCGGGTGAGCGTTTTCTTCGATTTCCGCATTGGCGCCACCGGCATTTCCGGCAATATAATCCCGTATGATCGATTCGGCGAAGTCTAGCACCTCTTCTGCAGACCCGGAAATTTCTTGCCACATAAGGGAAGAGTCGTCGGGATATTTAACTAGGCCCAAGAACACCTTGCACTGCGGCTCAATGCCAGCGCTCTTGGTATCGCGCGCGCGGTACCGTATTTTAGACAGGAGGGATTTGAAGCCATCCCAAGCTGCATTGCTTCCGATATTGACGAGGACGGCTAGGAGGATATCCGAAACAGCGCCGTAATGACTCTCGAATGTCTGATCAGGCGTGTCCAGGAATCGGGCATCGAAGCCTTCGCTTCGTAGCCACTTCACCAGCGGGCCAACATCGTCGTCATAAATCGCCTTGCCGTTCACGATACGGCGAGGCAACACTGTTATAGCGGAAGGATCACCCACGTTAAGCCATGGTGACACCTGATCCAGCCACTGCCGGTCAACCGGGCCCACTGCCGGGTCTACGGTGTGTTCATCGCTCATACGTAGCAGGCTACCTACATCTTGTAGCGGCCGGGACCGGCTCACCGGGAACCAGGTTCTAGGAACCACCGCACGAGATCGGCCACAACCGTCCGCTTAGCGGCTGGGTGACGCGACCGGATGCTTAGCGCTTCGGACACGACGGCCCGGGGCGACGCCCATGGCCGAAGATCGATGGGGGCCGGGCCTCACCACACCCAGAGACCTCAGAAGGCCCAAGATCCACGCAGGTGGGTCGGGGACGCCGACCTCGTTCACGTGCCGGTTTCGGCTATCGAGGTGCGCGACCTGCTCGACGACCTGGACGCCGTGGTCGGCTCCGACCGCGTGCGGCTCGCCGACGTGCCCGCGCTGCTGCGCGACCTCGCGCCGACCTGGGGACCGTACCGGGCGCTCACCGGAGTCCAGCTCCGTGACCTGCTCGACGACGGCGGGGTGCGTACCACGAACGTCGCCAACGTCCCCCGCCTCGACCCTGCCGACCTTCGCCGCGTGCTCGCCGGGCGGGGTTAGTTAGGTCGCCCTGGTCTGTCCCGCACGCTGCTATGAGCCTCGCCAGCCAGGCCACCTAACCCCCTCCAGACGACCTAACTCACCTAACTTCCGCAGGTCAGAGGCCAGTTAGCTGGTGACCGGCGACGGGTTAGTTTCCTAACTCGCCCTTCGGTCACCTAACCCCGGACGGACGGACAAACAGACCGCGGACAGACAGGGCGGATAATTGTGTCATGAGCGAAATCAGGCGCGGGTCGTCGGAGCGCCTTACGGACTCGTCGTCGGAGGGCCTTACGGTCTCTGAGCACGGCGAGCCGATGGCTCACAAGGCAGAGCACCCCTCGGGGAACCTAGTGCCCCGAGCCCTCCAACGAACGGCAGTACTCCGTACCCTCCTGTGAAACGTACTCCCGTTGTCCGCCGGATGCGGCGCAAGTCGAACCGGAGCAACTCAGGCACGAACGTTCTGCCCGACTCTGAGGCGGGGAACCAGCAGCAGGAGAGTTAGCGCACGGAGCCGGACGCAGGCCCGGTTCCTCGGATCGACCGGGGCCGGGTCTCACCATGCCCACGGACCTCAGAAGGCCCAGGAGCCACGCAGGTGCGCGGGCTGCCTACTACACCGGCCCAAGTCCATGAGGCGCTCGTGGGCCATCGTGGGCGCGTCTGCGGCCAGCACGGTTGCTACCCCAGGAGTCCGGGCCATCGTGACAGTGGCTTACGGCAGCCAGTACTGCTTGCTGCGGCCCTGCGACTTCTCCATCACCTTCCCGGCGTCCACCAGGATCTTCATCGTTCGGGAGATGGTCGACTTGACCTCGCCCAGGGCGTCCGCGACCTCCTGCTGGTTGGCCATCGGGTGTTCGCTCAGGTACTCGATGATCGCCTTGGAGCGGTCGCCATGGCTGTTCGCCTCAGCGAATACGGCGTCGACCGACTCCAGGACCACGGAGTCCTCGGCCTCGACGAGCTTCATGTGGACCGGCTTGGGCGGCGGGCCGTCCTTGCGCTTCATCGACTTCACAGTGATCAGCGTGTGCGGGTCGGATGACTCGGTGAGGTAGATGCTGTCAACGCCAGCCGGAAGGGCCGAGGCCCCGCGCGCACGGCTCTTGTCGTGGCCGGTGTGGTGGACGATGATCATCGTCGTGCCGCACTCGGAGTGAGCGTCCCGCAGCTTGTACAGCTCGTGGACGAACAATCCCATGTCCTTGGTCGAGTTCTCCTCCAGACCGGTGGAGCACCGGGCCACGGTGTCGATGATGATGACGTCGGCATCCTTGGCGTCCTCCAGGAGCGCCTCCAGGTGCTCGGGCTCGCCAAACTGGACCGGGTTGATGATCATCGCGAAGTTGTCATCCGGCCGGGCCTTCGGGTGCTCGGACTTCCACGCCTTGACCCTCTTGGACTGGCCGTGCGCGCCCTCGGCCGACACGTACAAAACGCGGCACTGCTTGACCTCGTGACCCATCCACGTCTCGCCGCTGGCGATGGACAGCGCCCAGTCGAGCGCGATGAACGACTTGCCGGTGCTGAACGGGCCTGACAGCATGGTGACCATGCCAGCATCCAGGACGCCCTCGATCAGCGGCTCGGGCTGGGGTAAGTCCTCCAGCTCGGCCAGGGTGACCTTCCGGTAAGGCTTGGCGTCCCTGCCCTTTATGCCAGCGAGCTGGGTCTTGAAGACCTCCAGGTACGCCGGGATGTCGGTGACCATGCCCTTGTCCACCATCTCGGACAGGTCCATCACACCGACCTGCGCGGCCAGTCGGCGGTACCCCTCAGCGAAGTCCTCGATCAGCTCGGCCGGGGTGTAGTCCGACTCGGGCAGGTCATACGACACGGCCGGGAAGGACTTCTCGAACTGCTCGATCGTCATGACCTTGCCGTGCCGGTCCCAGTAGTCCAGCAGGGTGCCGTAGGCGTTCAGGTCTTCGGTCGTGAAGATCGTCTTGCCGAGGATGTCGTTGACCCGGGCGCGGGTGATGCCAGCGTCTAAGAACGGCTGGAGGGTGCGCTCGCGTAAGGCGCAGGCGATGATCTCGCGGGCTGTGTACATGAGTACTCCTTGTCGTAGCAGTGCCCGGTCACCCTGCCGCAGACCCTTCGTGCTGGAAGGCGGCCCGGGAGGCCAATCCCGAACCGCCTTCCTCCAGGTCTGCTACAACCAGGCGATGTCTATATTGTCCCACGACCGGCCGGGAGGATGCCACCGGGCGGGGGACCGGGGACTGACCACCGGGCATCTCATCACCACCGGGTAGTCCATCAGCCGACCGGGAATCATCCCCGGAACGTTCCACTGTTCCATCGTTCCACCCCATAGGGGGTGGGTGGAACGGAACGGTTAGCCCGGACTGTTCCAGATTGTTCCACTGTTCCAGCAGGGTCTTACTCCATGGTGTTTCTCCTGGTCAAAGGCTTGCCGGACTGTTCCACTGATCGTTCCACTGTTCCACTGGCCAGTCTGGAGGGGTCCTCGGAGACGACGACCGTTCCACCTGTAGTGGAACATGCGAGTTCTGTTACTGCGCAGCCCGGGAGCATGGCCGGACATGGATTCATGTCTGGATAGAGATGTCTGGGATAATCGTCTTGACGGGCAAAGACGGGCGTGAGGTGACATACATGGCAGTGGCCGAGGTCGAGTTAGACGAAGGCACCGTATTGCTGACGTTCCAGGAAACCGCGGATCTCTTGCGGGTAGGTCGACACACGTTAACGGACTGGATGGCGGAGAACTGGGGTCCGCCGTGCGTTGACCTGGCACCGCCCCACCGCACCCGGAGGACGCTCAGGTTCATCCGCGCCGAGGTGCTCCGGTTCATCGAGGCCCAGAAGCTCTGGGAGGCCGCAGCGTGAGCAGTCACGACGTAGAGCGCTCGTACGTCGCCGCCATGTGTGATATCGCGGCCGACCGGCTCAACGAGACCAGCGCAGCGATGTCGGCCGAGTTAGATCACCTCCGTGAGAGCTAGTCAAGTGGCGTCGCCCAGCAGCTTCAGGCGCACGACGAGCGCATGCGCAAGCTCGACGAAGACCATCAGGCATGGCTGCGGAGCCTGTACGCCGATGACGGCGAGGAAGCGCCGACACAAGAGCCTGGTCAGCAGGGGCATTCGGATGCATCGCTAGGGGAACCTGCCACCCCGGGGCGTGCCCCTGCTGGCCGGATCGATCCCCATGCGGCCGATCTGGAGCGTGCCCGGGCCATCCGCGATATGCCGATGGCCGAATATGCCCGCCGCCGGGCTGAGCTTGGCGTCCGCAGCGGGACCGACATGAGCCATCTGTTCGACCACTAGGAGAACATCATGACTGAGTTTCACGAGGAAGCACCCGTGTCGGCTTACGGGGCCGCTCGCAGGGCCGCGTGGTTAGCCGACCTTCGCCGGAAGACCGAAGCTGCTGCCTCGATCTCGGCGCACCGGGCCGACCATGACGTCATCACGGCGGGGCAGGCTGGCATCTTCGGCCCAGGCGCGACCGGCGAGCAGATGGCCGCTGACGTCGCTGCACGTCGGCCCCGCGTAGGCGAAGACTAGGGCGGCGGCGGTCGCGCACTGGAGAGGTTGGGCGGCACCAACTGGGAGTCGCAGGGTGCAGGAGCCGTGGCCCCGGTGCCCGCCCGGGCTGACCTGAGGTTCGTTAACCAACAGGGCCAGCAGCCCGGCATAAGCCCCCTGGCCGCGTACGTGCGCGGGCACGACTGATGGCCGGGGTCGCGGGCCTGTCGAGGCCGCTCCCTTCCCCCAACGGAAGTAGCCAAGATAACTATCAGAAGTCGCTGATCATGCGGCTGTCCGGGCTGAACGCCGAGTAGGAGACCACCATGGAAGCCGACGACGCCCGCAACACCTTCCCGAAGGTCGGCGACGACTCCGACCGGGTGGTCGACACTTCGGGTGCCGATTGGCCGGGCGCTGAGATGGCCGCACGACCTCGCACGATCACCCAGCCGCGCCCGGGCCGGGCGCTGCCGCATCGCAGGCCGACGACCATCGACGCTGAGAGCGGTGAGACCCTCCGTGCCGACACTGAGAGGGGCAGCAGCCCGGGCTGCTCGACGCCTCTCAATCAGGGAGACGGCGGACCAGTCGCACCCGTCAGCCCGGCCGATGCTTGAGCACCTGTTTGGTCTCAACCTGCCCGGGCGCGACCGGGCGTAACTGTGACACCACCTGGGATCGGAAGTGTGACCCCGTGGAAGCTGTGACGTCCGAAGTGGCACGGTCATGACAAGGTGCGCGTGGTGCCACGAGCCGATGGACGACACGAAGCGCCGTCGCAAGGATGCCGTGACCTGCTCGAATCGGTGCCGGAAGGCGCTCAGCCGCGAGGCGAAGCACCACAGGGGTAGTAACTCGACCTATGACCGAAGGGTGACACCGGGCAATGACCCGTATGTCGATCCCCCGCGTCCAGGTGAGACCGGTCCTTTCGCCGCAGACCGGGCCACTCGGCGATTCCGGGCACAGCTCTCACGCAACGCTGTAGCCTCGCAGCCTCTCACTGCGGACGAGCGACAACTGCTCGCACTCCAGCGCAGGAATGTAGGAGTCATGCTCCCTGATCTGAGAGACAAGCTCCTGGAGCGAGAGTTTGAGCGCATGCGGCAAGAGGCCGCTGAGACCTCTCAGGACCAGCCTCTCAAGGTCCAAGATCCTATTCACAACCCCGATCCCACGGTGGTAGCACGCCGGGCCATCCAGTCGAGGCTCATCAACAAGCCCGTCGACCCCTACGCCCGCATCCTGCGGCCGGGCCAACCCGGGCCTCATCCGTTCGACGACGCCCCTGAATGCTTTGATGCACCGTGGTCCCGTAACGCACGGTGGTAGCCGTGGGCCAAGGACCGGACCATGGAACACACCAGGAAAAGTCAGGTCGTGTGAGTGGCCGCTTGGATGGCTCCGAATGACAGTGACATTCCGAATGGGAGTGTAGTAACTCGGTAATTGCTTAAAGTATTCAAACCACTCCGCAAAGCATTCAACGGCACTGGCCAGCCACTCCAAAGTGGAGTGGTATCACTCCATAGCGTCAAGGGCTTGAGTGTCAGTCGCCACTAACGTTCGACTTGACTGCCGCCCGGGCTGACCGGGCCTACTGGTCGTCAGCGGGCCGCCACGCTGACGCGCCGCTGTCCCACCGCAGAGTCTTGCCGCGTAGCTCCTCAACCGCGTCGGCGATGTCGAACATGGCGAGCCATGCCTCGTCGGGCATGCCCGGAGTAATGACCACCTTGGCCACGCATCGCCAGGCAAGCCGATATGAGCCTCGGTGGTCACGCCGTTCCTGCGGATGTGAATGAGGTCTGCGAACGCTTCCCCGGAACGTCTGCCCAGGGTCTCCATGAGCGCTTTGGTGTAGATAGCGGCTGCGCCAGCGGCTGCGCTCAAGAGCGCCAGCAGCTCGGGACTAAGGCTGTTGTAGACCCGGACCCCGTGCTTCTCGAACTCGTCCTTGAGTGCCATGAGTTCGTCGACCGTCAACTCGGTGAGCGGCCGATCCAGCCTCGCGGCCAGCGGATCTACGGCCCCCGGCTCAGCGTTCGCAGGTTCGTCGATCATGTGCTGAGCCTACGGTGATGGCCCGGGTTACTCCATGCACGAACCGCAGTCCCGGAACATCGAGTTGGCCCGGATCGGCGCTGACCTCGCTGCGCTCTCGGAGCTATAGGGGCCGTGCCACGTGCTGGCGCGCTCATCCCGGCTGCCCCATTGCCCCGCCCCGTGGTTACACGAACGGCAGTCGCCGTGGTGAACGGTAGCGGTGTGCACGGTCTTGTCCTCGTAGACGTAGAACTCGCTGTTCGTCTCATACATACGGCAAGCGTGCCCGGCTGCGAGCGCTTGTACAAGGTTTACCTGGAATATCGTCGAGCGCTCACGAGAGGTCTCAGTGATGTATCGCAAACGGCCGTCTGTGCCACACTCGCGGCCAGCTCCCAGCGCGACGCATCAGCCCAGGTCGTGATGTGAAGAAACTATGTGAAAGAATCTATGTGAAGCAAACCTCTCTGACTGCCATTTGCGATACACTAGGGGCATGGGTAACGGAGAGGGGAACGGGATGAGGTTCGGCTACGGGCGCGTGTCCACCAGGGACCAGCACACCGAGGCGCAGCACGACGCGCTCGTCGCGGCTGGCGTCGACCCGAAGAACATCTTCGTGGAGAAGGCTTCCACCAGGCTCGCGCAGCGCCCGAAGCTTGAGGAGCTGCGGAAGGTGCTTCGTGATGGTGACACGATCGTGGTCACGAAGGTCGACCGGCTGGCCCGTAGCCTGCTCGACCTCATCACGATCGCCGACGACCTGCGCAAGCAGAAGGTCACGCTTGAGGTGCTGAGCGGCACGTTCAACCGCTCCGACCCGATGGGCGAGGCGTTCTTCCAGATGACCGGCGTCTTTGCCCAGCTTGAGCGTGACCTCATCCGCCAGCGGACCCATGAGGGCCTGGCTGCTGCCCGTGCCCGTGGCCGCAAGGGCGGACGCCGGGCCAAGCTCACCGACGCCCAGGCTGCCGAGGTGCGGAGGCTGTACGCGGCCAAGGACAAGACGGTCAAGGAGATCGGCGAGCTGTTCGGCATCACGCGCGAGAGCGTGTACCGCTACGTGGGCAAGAAGGCCGCGTGATGACGATGGTCACCCTGGACCCGGGCACGGGCATCTACCTGGTGACGGTGCAGCTCGCCGACGGGCGGACGCTTGAGTACGCGGGCGCTGAGGACGAGTACACCGACTGGCTCGGCGAGCTGGGCAGCGTCGAGACGGTCGTCGGGCTCGACGTCCACGAGATGACCGACGCCGAGCTTGAGGCGTACGGCCCGATCATGGACAGCCCGGGCACGTCACCCGAGGAAGAGGGCGCGTAACCGGCACGTATGACTGAGGCCCGGTCTCCACCAGGAGCCGGGCCTTCGTCATGCCCACAGACAGCTCCTTAGCCAGGCTAACGATGGCTTCGACGTGGACCTGAACCGCGCGGCCGGGCATGTCAACCGTCGTTACGCAATCGTTCTATTCTGACCGGCCATGGATCTGGCGATTAGCGAACCGGACATACACGGACAGACCCCCCATCGTTAACCAATCGTGATATGCGAATTGCACCTCCTGACCACGCACGTGGGTGGGGGTACCCCATCGGGGACAGTGGCACGGCACCTCCTACCCGCGCGACTCGCGGCAGGCCGGGCATGCGGACAGTGGCACCCGCAGCCTGACAGCGCTCAGGTGGGATCGTTCGTGCTGGAGACCGCTAGTCTCGCGCGAAAGCGGAATCGCTGTCAGACACCGTGATGACCTCTGACGCTCGTGCTAGCTCGGCCAGACGTGTCAGGTCCATCGTGTTCGGGGGATTGGTGATGGGAACGACCGGCGCGTAGGAGGCAAACGCTCCATCCGTTGAGACCGCACCGCCGTGGTAACGGGACGGCGCCATGAGCACCATGGGCGCTGGCTGGACAGCAGGTGTCTCTGCGGGTGTTGACGTCGCACGGCGGACGACCGGTCTGAACAACCAGATGGTGATCACCGACGCCGGTATGCCGAGTACGATCCCGATGAAGCCGATAAAGAGGACGGGGGTCCCCGTGAGCCAGGCCCAGGACATGGGCTCCAGGATACCGGGACCGGGCGCGAGCGGGATCATGTTGCCGAGGCTGGGCACAGCGAAGGGGCACCCTCAAGACGCGAAAGTGCCCCCTACAGGCGTCGGCAGACCCGGTTGGATCAGGCGCTAACGACCGCTTCACCTGGTCGGCGAACCTGCGCCACGCGACCGGGCTGAATCGCAATACCGGGCCGGTACGGTCCTTGGTGTCCCGCACCAGCACGCGGTTACCGTGGTCGCGGGCAGCCGCCTCGACGCAGTTACCCGACGCCGAATAGCTGCTCTTGATCCACTTCAGTGACTCACTCATCGTGATCACTCCTGCTGTAGCTTATCGATGAACCGCGCGGACTCTGCCGGGGTAAGGGCTCCCGCGCGGAGATGATCGAACATCATCACCAGCCTAGCCATGTCGGCTGGTGCTTCGATGATCCTCCCGGCCTGGTACCCCTCGGCATAGCCGACGCTCGCGGAATCAGCGAAATCGAAGATGGTCACGGGGCCTTCCGACCCCGGGCAGTCCGGCGAGGCGAACGGGAAGACCTGCACCGTAATGCGCGGACGGCGGGCGTACTCGGCCAGCCTGGCCAACTGGCCGCGCATGACTTCCGGGCCGCCGTACGGGGTCCGCAGCGCAGCCTCACCGATGACGAACCAGCAGAACGGGCAGTCGTCACCGTCGAGTATCTGCTGCCGTTCCATCCGCGCTGTGACGTCGCGCTCGACGGCATCGGCCGACAGGTCCGGCCTGCCTGATGTGATGATCGCGCGGGCGTACTCCTCTACCTGGATCAGCCCGGTAAGGCATCGCGCATCCCAGTTATGGATACGGGTAGCCCGGGCCTCGAAGTCCACGAACGGCGTGAACCAGGACGGGAAAGCCTCTTTGGTTATCCGCTTGTGCAGGCGCTTGAACGTGCCCGGTGTCCCTAGCGCCTCGTCGGCCTTCTTGGCGAACTCGAATGTAGGCGTGCGGTCCATCCTCTCCACGCTGGACACGTGGGAACCGCTGTAGCCCATCCGAGCGCCGAGTTCGGCTTGCGACCACCCAAGCCGCTCACGCCATGCCCTCAGCTCGTCGGCGAAGTTCTCGACGGCCGTTGAAACCGGTTGCTCAGTAGTCACTGCCATCTCCGCAGGCTGGCCCGGAATTGCTCACGCTTCCCGCCGGGGTGCTCAATCCCGGTGGGCGCGCTGATGTACTTCTCAACGGTAGTCCTGGCCTGGCACGTTGGACAGCGGGAACCGCGTACCAGGCGTATCAGCGCCGGGTGCGCGGAGTCCCGTCAGGACACGCCAGATGCCGATAGGACGAGCCGCCCATGACTGCCGATGCCGTAACCGTCGAACCGCCCGGGCACCCGTTGCATGCGCTGGCGACGTTCGAGCTGCGTGATTACCGCCGCGAGCTTGAGCGCGCCATCGGGTACTACGACAAGCACCATCCCACAGCGCCGGTACTGGCTGACCTCCGCAAGGCGCTTGATGACGTGCTAGCCGAACAGGAGTCGCGGAAGAGGGTCTACCGTGCCTGACCGGGATCACGACGTGACCGCGCTGACCGCTGCCGAGCTTGAGCGTGCCAGGCGCGACCTCCATGTGTCCCTTGCCCTGGCAATGCCCGGCTCACCCGTGTCCGTGCCGATCCTGGCCCAGTTGAGCGCCATCGACACGGAGCTGGCAGGGCGTACCGGCAGGCCGATCCCGTGATCTACGTGTGCTCGTGCGGCTTCGCCACCGACGACCCGAAGTGGATCCAAGGGCATCTGTTCGACCACCCGGGCCACCACGGGCGGGACCAGCCCGGAAGGCTCCCCGTTGGCCCGTAGATCCTTGGCGGGGTCTGAAGTCCATCGGGTAGAGGAACACCCCCGGTTACCTTGTCTCGGCCACCGGGGGTGTTCGCATATCCGGGTTACGCGGCGACCGGCATGCTCAGGCCGTCTCTGGTTCCGTCTCGAACTGCTCGACGTCGGCGTCTGTCCACTCGCGGGCGACGTCCGTCCAGTGCTTGTCGCCCTGCTGTAGCCGGATACGCACCTTGCCCGGGCTGGCCTTCCTCGCCATGATCCTGATGCGCATCGACCGGAGCAGCGCCCCGCGATCATGGTCACTGGACAGAGACAGCCACCGGTCGGTCATGAGTTCCTCCGTGTACCGCACCTCGCGCCGGGCTTCGGTCCTGATACCGGCATCGATCAGCACCCTGCGCTTGACGTGCAGTCCATCAAGGATGCGCATCACGGACTCGGCGGTGTCTCCCGCGATAGCGCGTGCTTCCCAGTTAGCAATCGCGGTGTCGAGCTTCTCCAGCTCTGCCGTGTGGTCCTCCGCGGGGATCTCGATGACCTCTGGCACGTAGGTTCCGTCGAACACGCGGAGTACGAGGCCGGGTATCTGGCGCTCTAGGTCATCGGCCCGGACGCGCGCCCGGCAGTCGACCTGCTGACGCCGCTCGTGCCGGTAATAGCTGAACTTCCGGCCCTGACGGTTCGTGACCACGGTTCGGTACATCGTCGCCTTGCACTCGTCGCAGTAGATGACGTGGAGCCACGGCACAGCATCGTGGGGCACCCCGGCCCCCTTGGAGTTCGCCTGTAGCTTCGCTTGCAGCCGGTCCCATGTCCGGGCGTCGAGAATCGGCGGGCGCATCACGGGCAACCCTTCGTCGTCCCGCACGATCTCATCGTTGTAGGTCACCCAGCCCTTGAGTTCCACGCGCTTGAGCCGCTTGTGGAGCGTCGGGGGGTAGATGCCGTGCTCGACTGCCACGCCACTTACCGACTGGCCGGCGAGCACCTTGTCAACGATCACGCGGATCTCGGCCACCTGGTCGGCGTCGGGTTCAAGCTCCAACCGCCCGGTCTGCCGGGTGGTCTTGTATCCCCACGGAAGGCTGCTGCCGCCGTTGTACCCGCCACGCGAGTAGAGCTTCCTGGAAGCCTCCGCGCGCCGCTCGGACATCCTCTCGCGCTCGAACTGAGCGAACATCGCGAGCAGGTTGGCAAACATCCGCCCGGTGCTCGTGGACAGGTCCAGCGACTCGGCCACCGATGCGATGGTCTTCCCGTGCTCGTCTGCCCAGATGCGCAGGTCGTCGAAATGACGCACCGAACGGGTCAGCCGGTCCAGCTTGGCGACACAGAGGATGTCCCATTGCGCGAGCTTGGCCCGGTCGGTCAGCCACGGGCCGAGGTCGTCACGGTCCTGCGGAGCGATGCTCCCGGACACGTCGGTGTCCTGGGTGAGGGCCACCACCTTGTGCTCGTGTGCCCTGGCCCAATGTTCGATCGACTCTCCCTGACGCTCGATTGACGTACTAGCGTCAGTGTCGTGCGACAAGCGCCGGACGCCGAGGACTCTTCCCATCCCGCTTCCTCCGCTTCGTTGATGCCCCAGATCAAAGAGGCTAACATGGGTTGTGTTCTTATAGCACCGGACAAGTTCAAGGGAACACTCACCGCCGCCCAGGTAGCCGCGCACGTGGCCGCCGGGCTCGGCCGGGCCTGCCCTGGACTGACAACCGCACTGGTCCCCGTCGCGGACGGCGGCGACGGTACCGTCGACGCGGCCGAGGCAGCCGGGTTCCGCCGCGTCGAGATCGGGGTCCGCGGACCGACCGGCAAGCCCCTGACCGCATCCTTCGCCCTGCTCGACGGGACCGCCGTCATCGAGTCGGCGCAGGCTTGCGGGCTGACCAGGCTCCCCGGCGGCGCGGCCGCCCCGCTGACCGCGACCAGCCGCGGCGTCGGGGAGCTCATCTTGGCCGCGGTCCGGATGCGTGCGAAGCGGATCGTGCTCGGCCTCGGCGGCGTGGCCTGCACCGACGGCGGCGCGGGCCTGGTCACCGCGCTCGGCGGCAGGCTCCTGGACTCGTCGGGGACCGAGCTCCCGCCGGGCGGTGCGGCGCTGGCCCGGCTGGACCGCGTCGACGCCTCCCGGCTCAGGGACTTGTCCGGCACCGAGGTCATCGCGGCCACCGACGTGGACAACCCGCTGCTCGGGCCGCACGGCGCCGCCGCGGTCTACGCGCCGCAGAAGGGCGCCTCCGCTCAGGACGTCGTGTCCCTCGAGGCGGGCCTCGCGCGCTGGGCGGACGTGGCCGAGCAGTCGTTCGGCTTCGCCAAGCGGGACGAGCCCGGCGCCGGGGCGGCCGGCGGCCTCGGCTTCGCGGCGCTGGGTTTCCTCGGCGCCACCACGCAGCCCGGCATCGAACTGATGCTGGACCTGCTGTCGTTCGCCGGTCAGCTGCGCGGGGCGCGGCTGGTCATCACCGGCGAGGGCGCGCTCGACACCCAGACGCTGCACGGCAAGGCCCCGGCTGGGGTGGCCCGCGCGGCCGCCGCGGCCGCACCGGACCTGCCGGTGGTGGCGGTGGCCGGCGTGTGCTCGCTCACCCCGGCCCAGCTTCGCTCGGCGGGCATCGCACGCGCTTACGCGCTCGCCGACATCGAGCCCGACCTGGCCCGCTGCCGCGAGCAGGCCGGCCCCCTGCTCGAGGAACTGGCGGCGCACATCGCCCGCGACTGGCTCGCGCCCTGACGGGCCGAGGCCGAGTCATGGAGGGGCGCGCATTCAGCCGCGCCCCTCCACGTGGAATGGCCCGGCTACTAGCAGATGCCTAGCCCGGGGAAGAGGCAGGCGTTGAGGTCGGGCTCAGGTGAGGTGTCACCTGCCAGTCCGTTTAGTACGACGTGCGTGTACGACACGAAGACCAGCACGACGGTCTGCGGCGGGCTGCACGGCGGGGAGAAGGGGCCCGCCGCAGGTGGCCCGACCGAGATGGAGCCGGTGGTCGACCCGTTGCGGACGGGGAAGGACTGAGTGTTGCTCACCGGCGTGGTTGCGGATTGCTTGTTCGAGGCCTTGGGGTGGTTGCCGCCGCCGTTGACACAGGCATAAGTCGCCGTTGCGGTGGCGGAAAGGGTGATCGGCTCGGCCGTCGCCGTGTTGCCAAGCCCGGCTTCCTTGAAGTTCGAGACGAGATAGGCACCACTGCTGGTGATGCTGGCGGTCCCCTCGCTGATGAAGTGAGGGCTGGCGGCGGCCGCAGGCCCGGCGGCAAGCACGAGTGCCGACAGTCCCACTGCCAGAGGTCCCAGGAGCAGGGATAGAAGTCGTCGCATTTGTTCCTCCTTTTGCTTTCACCCGGATTGGGTGACGACTTCGCTTCCGGATTAGAGCCCTACGCATCACCTTCTCTCAGCCAGAGCTGGAAGCCCGCTGGCCGAGTGACGCTCGATCGCAGCCGGGGGCCCGGCACCGCACGTTCCTGCGTCAGATGCTGGCGGGAAGCAGTTCAGCGGTGTCTCACATCATGAGAGGTCACGGGAGCGCTGTCATGAGCGTGACCTGCTCATTTTCGCTAGGGGTCGTTGCTCACTGGCCTCTTTAATTCCTCAGCGACCGCGAGTAGCTTGGGGTCTGTGGGGTGGGCGCTTGTGGGGCGGGAAGCTGAATTCGCTCGGGTCTGTGCTCGCCTGGCTGCGGGGAGTGGCCTGCTCATCGTGGGTGAGGCAGGCCTGGGCAAGACCTGCATGGCGCGGGCGGGTCTTGATGCGGCGCGTGCCCGTGGTGCCCGCACCGAGTGGATCGCCGGCGCAGCGGGGGCGGCTGGAGTGCCGTTGGCGGCGGTAGCGCGCCTGGTGCCCGACGCCGGGGACGGCGACGGCTGGCCGGTTCGGCCGTTCCGCGGTGCCGTCCGGTCGCTAGCGGCACCACCCTCCGGAT
>Ga0137381_10000752_pt1 | contig 21137 bp, 16 predicted proteins | sample SagtaG_16_FD_104808 | JGI IMG/M metagenome (GOLD analysis project Ga0137381, IMG submission 104808) | Vadose zone soil microbial communities from Sagehorn Ranch, Mendocino, California, USA - Sage2_L_115_16 metaG | ecosystem: Environmental > Terrestrial > Soil > Vadose zone | place: USA... | reverse complement strand
CGTGGATTATGTCCTGCACGAAGCCGCGATCCCTTCGGTTCCGAAATCGGTGCTGGACCCGCTGGGCAGCAATCGCGCCAATCTGGATGGTACCGTCAATCTTTTGATGGCGGCACGCGACGCCAAAGTTAAACGCGTAGTTTATGCGGCTTCTTCGTCCGCCTACGGCGATACGCCGACATTGCCCAAGCAAGAGGACATGACTCCGAATCCAATCTCTCCCTATGCGGTGGCGAAGTTGGCCAGTGAGCACTACATGATTTCCTTTTATCGCTGTTATGGACTGGAGACTGTCTGCTTGCGCTATTTCAATATTTTTGGACCGCGTCAGGATCCGACTTCGCCGTATTCGGGTGTTCTAGCTAAATTCATAACTCAGATGCTCAAGGGGGAACAACCCACCATCCTTGGAGACGGCAAGCAGAGCCGGGACTTTACCTATGTGGACAATGCTGTCGAAGCCAACTTGCTGGCCTGCAAAGCAGCCGCGAATGAAGTAGCGGGACGCGTGTTCAACGTTGCCACTGGACGGCGAGTCGATCTCAATGAGACCTTTCAGATTCTCAAGAAACTTACTGGCTACCCCGGAAACGTGAGTTACGGGCCGGAGCGGGCCGGGGACGTAAAACACTCGCTGGCCGACTTGTCCCGAGCGAAAAAGCATCTTGGCTACACCCCCAAGGTCGATTTCGAGGAAGGGTTGCGGCGCACCATCGACTGGTACCGAAATCAGGAAAGAGCGGCGAGAGCATAGCCCTGCTTGAAGGAGTTTCCTGTTTCTAGTTTCTGGTTTCTGGCTCTCAATTACCTTGGTTATCTAGGGCGAACCTTACAACCACAGCTAGAGTGGAGGAATGACACTCTCTTCTATGCTTGTTTCACGCGACTGGCAGGAGATCAGCGTACTGGAATGCATTCTTGGCGGGCTTCACATTGGGGTGGACATCGAAGCCCATCCGGAGCGCGCTCGCGCGAAGCTATCCCGATCGAAGATCGATGCGGTGATCGTCGATTGTGACCTGGATGGGGCTGGCGATTTTTTGCGTGAGTTGCAGAACGATCTCATCAACAAGTCAGTGCCGGTGGTTGTCCTTCGTGGCTCGCATAAATCCAGTTCAGGAAAAATTCAGCCGCCGTCTTTTGAATTTCAAAAGCCGATCTCGGTGGAGCAGGCCGTGCATACGCTGTCGGCGGCGCGGAACATGATTCTGGATGGGAGGCTGCGCTATCATAGACAACCGTTGCATGTACCAGTAGCGCTCACTTGTGGACCCCGCAAACGCATCGCCGCTAAACTCCTGAACCTAAGCCAGGGTGGCGTGGGTATTCGTGCTTCTAAAAGACTAGCCGCGAGCGGCCCGGTCAAGGTCAGCTTCGCCTTGCCAGGGACCAAGCTTTCGATCAAACTCCAAGGAGAGCTTGCGTGGACCGATAAGCAAGGCAATGCAGGCATTCGATTTCTGGAAATGGATGGCGGGATGAAACGCGACCTGCAACTTTGGCTTGAGCAGCAGTACCTCACTGTCTAGGTTACTTGCACATTCTGGGCAATCTCAACGAAAGCGCGGCCTCTCTAGTTCGCGCAGACGAACACTTTCCGAGACGCAAGCATGTTGCACTAAGCATACCCCAGGTGTGGCACCCATCCAGATGGTGAACAGGAACCAGTAAAGCGTCGTGAAAAGGCAGGCCACCCCGAGGCCTAAAGCTAAGACTACGGTCCAAGCGGGGAGAGAATGAGTCATAGCCAACGAGAGCATTAAGAACAGCAATACGGCGGATACCAAAATCAAACTATCTATCAGCCACGAAAGGCTGCCGGCTGAAATCCCAACTGGACACCATAGAAAGCGCACCATCGCATCTTCGTCGGTAAACTCGGAATCTGTCGCGCCGCTCACCTCGGGATCGAGAGAGATCGTCGGGCGGGTATTCGGCGAAAAAAGAAGCTTAATTTCGCTTTCCGGTTGGACGAAAATCGACTCCTTCGAACAGCGGTAGCTGTCGGCCAGGACTTGGGTGAAAATCCAATCTTTGAGCAACCGCCGCGTCCGCTCAGGAAGATCGAGAAACTGGACGCCTGCCTGGCCAAAGTTGTCGGCCCAACGAATGCGGCCCAGGGCTTCGACGCGAACCCGAGGAGATATCAATTCAAAGCGAACGTGAACCTGCTGATTCTGACGCAGGGGTGCAACCGCCTGCAGTGCGATGCCCGTTTCATTAAGATTCCGGAGAATTCCAGCGTTAGCATGATCCAGATTTACGTACGACAAGCGGTGAATCCCATGGCGGTAGCGGCGTGGGTTTCTGAGCGGAGTTTCTAGCCCGCGGATCTCGACTGACTCAACCAGATTGGGCAGAGATTCCATTGCCCAAATCTTAGCTCTGACTGCGGAAACCTCTCAGTAACCGGGCTGGTTCTGGAAACCTCAGGAGGCAGGACGCTGAGCCGAAGTAGTGGCTTGGCGTAAAGCTTTTTCGTGCTGGGTTCGCTGCCAGATAATGAGTCGGTTCAGGTCGTAGCTGTAAGGCCCGAAGGCTCGAAAGTCTTGCTCATCGAATAGCCTCTTGATCCCACAGCCCAGGCAAACCTGATAGGAGTGTTCCTGGACGCGAATCGGCCAACTCATCTTGCCGTGCCAGCAACCGCGCATGACGACAACGGCAGCCCCGGCTATCCCGGTAGCCACCACGCCCAAGGGCCACTTCCAGCGCGATTTTTTATTCTCTTTGCTCACCCAACACAGCCTGTAACTACTTCCAAAATCTAAGGATATGCTGAACTAAAGGGTAGTGCAAATGGACTGAGCTGTCACGTCCGGAAGCGATCCGGACCTTCGCTTACCAAAGAGCATTCCATGATCCCAACCTTCGTGCGCGTAAGAAGATTGCGACTGTCTACGAAGAGCTGTAACTTACAGACTGCAAACGGTTGCACATGACGTCAAGTCGGACGTACGCAACTGGTGAATTGACAAGCGCTTCCCCGGCGTTAACACTGGACAAACATAGTAAACTACGACGATTTCCACAGCTTCCATGAGCACCATTTTGACCAACGCGAACCTGGACCCAGCCATCGAGACACTCGAGTTGGGAAGGCCTCGAGAGTGGGTAACTGCTTCATCTCCTGCAACAGGACGCGAAGCTTTACAGGCGCTTTTGGCTTTTTCTTCTCTGCACGAGCAAATCCGGCAGCGTCGTGCCCGCGAGGTTCAAAGAGGAGTCCAACTCAGTACTGATGATGTTTGGGAGTTAGAGCAATTTGTCCTGGATGAAGTTCTTCAGCTGGTGGCGGAACGGGCGTTAGCCATCACCGGCGCGGATGGCATTGCCATCGCTTTGGCGGAAGGAGAAGCGATCGTGTGCCGGGCATCGGCAGGAAGCATTGCGCCCGATGCCGGAGTTCGCCTGGATCCAAATTCAGGTTTCTCGGGAGTGTGCCTGCGCCGCGAAGAAATTGTGCGTTGTGACGATGCGGAGACGGACGCACGAGTGAATGTGCAAGCTTGCCGCGCCTTGGGCGCACGCTCGATGGTGGCCGTGCCTCTCACTGGACGGCACAGCGTCATTGGTTTGCTGGAGGCTTTCTCCACCGAGTGCTACGGCTTCAATGACAGCGATGTGCGCAGCTTGAACCTGTTGGCTGAACTGATCCTTTCGGCTTTGAAGCCGGAAGAGGAAGATCGCCTGGCTGAAATTTCCCAGCAAGTGGTGGGGAGGAAAGAGCAACCGGTCGAAACCTCGCCGACTGAAACAAGGGATACAAAGCCTGAGCCGAAAGCACAGGTTCCCGCTGAATCCAGCTTAGAACAGCATGGCGTTGCAGCGATCGTTAGCGGGAGCGATCAACTCAACGACTCCAGACCAGGTCTGAGAGTCGTGCTTCTCATGGTTTTCGTGGCGCTCGCCCTGGGAGTGGCGGTATGGTGGAACATCCAGCGCACCGCGAAGCCGGCCACGCTCACCATGTCGGACGCGGCGGATCCATCTGCCGGAACCCAGCGAATTGCACCGTCAGAAGAAACTGAGCAGCAACCGAGTGCAGGTTCGGAGCTACCGATTGCAAGCGAGGATGCTCCCGCTTCAAACATACGGGAAAAACTTGCGGTGCTTCCGCAGGTGACCGGCATACGACACTGGTCTTCGGCGACCTCCAGCACGGTAGCCATCGATCTTAAGGATCAAGTGCAGTACGAAGCGCATCGACTCAGCCAGCCGGAGCGAATCTACTTCGATCTTCACGATACCGCCCTTGCCCCTGGACTTTTCGGGAAGACGATCGAGGTTGGGGACGAACTGCTACTCCGGATTCGCGTCGCACAGCCTATGCCAGGGGTGTCACGAGTTGTCCTCGAGACCAAGGGAGGATCGAATTTTTCGGTCAGTTTCGAATCGAATCCGTACCGTCTGCTGGTGGAACTGCGTCAGCGCGAGGCAATAGCCCAGCCTACGACCAAGATAAATCTGTTTTTGCCAAGTCCGATCGCGCAACCAAGTAAGCAATTGTCATCTCTGAACCAGGAATTGAGCAACCGGCGTGCTGATCCGGTACCGTTGCATGCTCTCAAGTTCCGTATTGCCCTGGATGCCGGACATGGAGGCTGGGACCTTGGGACAGTAGGACGCAAAGGATTGATGGAGAAAGATCTGGTGCTCGATATTGTGGAGCGATTAGGGAAACTGGTAGAGAACGGTTTGGATGCTGAAGTGATCTATACGCGCAATGACGACAATTACGTTGCATTAGAAAAACGCGCGGAAATCGCGAACCTTTCGCGGGCAGATCTGTTTGTCTCCATTCACGCCAATTACAGCGCTACCTCAACGGCCCGCGGAGTAGAAACTTACTACACCAACACCTACTCTTCGCTGCATGCAAGGACTCGAGAAACGGATTCTGATTCAGGGGCAGCACAGAACGTAAGTTGGACCAACGTAGACATTCGAGAGAAAGTGCAGCAATCGCGCCGAGTCGCAAGCAGTGTCCAACGGGAGCTATATGAGATGCTCAAGGCCAGCACCTCGGGCATCCGTGATCGCGGCGTTAAGGAAGCTCAGTACGTAGTGTTGACTGGGACCTCAATGCCGGCGATTCTGGCGGAAGTTTCGTTCGTCAGCAGCCCGACTGACGAGAATAATCTGCAGAACTCAGCCTACCGCCAGCAAATAGCCGAAGCTCTGTACAAAGGGATTTCCCGCTACGCCACTGAATCCGGCCGCGTGAAGCTGGCCAGCACCTCCGCGAAGCCGACGGGACGGTAGCCGCAAGGTCGGGTATTTCATTCCGGCTTGGAACCCACTCCACCGTACTTTTGCAGCCACTTAAGTTCTTCACGAACCTTGATCTTGCCGTGCCAGGGATTTTTCGAAAGCGAGTGGCCTTCACCGGGGAAGATCAGCAGCGTGCTTGGGACGCCCAGGTTGTGGAGAGCGTGGTCGAGTAAATAATTTTGCGAAACCGCCACGCGGATATCGTTCGCTCCCGCGACAATGTGGGTAGGAGTACGAACCTTGTTGATCTGGAAGATCGCCGCTTCATCGTGGTAACGCTGCTGCGCCGCCCAGGGAAGGCCGCCCAGGAAGTAGGCATCATCGAAAGTAGTATCGTCATTGCCCCAGTTCGCCACGTGCTCCACTGCGCCTGCTCCGGTTACTGCGGCGTTAAATCGTATGGTTTGGGTGATAAGCCAGTTGGTCATGTATCCGCCATAGCTGTAGCCACCCACAGCGAGGTGCTTGGGATCAGCGACTCCATCTTTCACCAAGGCGTCCACTCCTTCCAGAATATCCTTGCCAGGGCGCGAGACAATCTCAGGAACAATCTGCATCAGGAATCTGTCGCCGTAGCCACTGGATCCCCGGTAATTGGGTTCAAAGACCAGCCATCCTTGACTAGCGGCCAATCGATCCCACTGATACCAGTCCGCCTCGAAGTGATTGCCATCGGCAGCGGCCGGCCCGCCGTGAATGAACACGAACGTCGGCAGGTTTTTCGCTTCGAATTTTCCCGGCGGGTAGATCAACATGCCTTCAACCGTCGTGCCATCATCGGCCGTCCATCGGTACGGCTTCCCTTGTGGCAGATCGCGCTGGGTAAATAACTTGTTGAATGCAGTGAGTGGCTTGGCCTCCTGCAAATGGCCGACGCTTTCAGCTAAATAAACCTCGGTGGGTTTTTCCAGACTCGAATATGTGAAAGCGATTCGCGGGGAATGGTCAGCAGACGCTAGACGCTCGTACGTCCCAGACCAGCCTGTTTGCCGTGAACAGGATGCTGATGGTTGAGCCTGAGAATACATTTGAACTTCGGTGCCCAGAATTCCGGTAGCAAAAACGCCGCCGTTCGGTTTCAAGGTATAACGGGAAACTTCACCACCGAAGTCGCTGGCCCAGCGTTGAACCGCGCCACTATCGGCATCCACCCAGTAGAGCCGCCTCTGAGTGTCAATGTACTTCCCTTCCACCGAGCCGATGCCGACCTGAAAGAAAATGTGCTTACTGTCATTTGACCAGTTAATGTCGTCTTCCACTGCCTGGTTGTGGGTTAACTGGCGAGCCGGCCGGTCAATTGAGGCGCTGGTCAGATCAACCGAGAAAATTTCGAAGTCCTCTACCTTTTCTTGACGCTCGGAAATTGACGTCGTAACGAATGCAAGTTTCCGTCCGTCAGGAGACACCTTCAGCTGTTGAACCTTCCACGCGGTGCCGGCAAGAGCGCGGGATCCGGGAGTCGCATCCGAAGCTTTGTCATCTTCAGCATCATCTTTCGCTTTGCTGCCTGCAACTGCGTGGCGTGAGATGGCGTCAGCAACCGCCAGGCTAAAGATCGTGTCCCCGCGCTCGGCAGCGCGATACTGTGAGACGTCTTTCCAGTCCTTCTTGTAAGCAGCTTTTTGCGCCTTGGTCCAAGGCGCGCGAGTAGCGAAATAAAGTGTGCGGGAATCCGGAGACCAGGCAAAAGCGTGAATTTCCTCTTCTCCTTCAGTGACCGGAAAAGCTTCGCCACCGTTCGGCGAGATCAGATAGAGCTGGGCAGTATCGTTCCCCTCCGCGAAATTTTTTTCCTTGCTCTCAGCCGCTTTACGTTCGGAGAAAAATGCGATCCATCGCCCGTCCGGGGACCACTGAGGATTGGTGTCATGGCCGGACCGGGTGAGCTGGGTCAGAGTTCCTTCCTGTTGTCCGTTATCGCGGTAGAGCCACAGATCCTTGCGAAAGATGCTCTGGTCCCAATCGGCGTGCTCGGCTTCGATGACAACGGCATGCCCGTCAGGCGAAATCCGGATTGCGGGATAGTCGACATAATTAAAGAATTCGTCTAGTGTGAGTTTCGGTTTGTCAGCGGCGTAGGAGGAAACACAGATTACGGCAGCGAACATAATGATCGTCAGGTTTCGAGTTGTCATAGTTGCTAGTTCAGTAGAGTTATTGCGCCGGTTGGGCGTCTTTTAAAGCGTCATCCAAGCTCTGATTAGTTTTTGGAGCATTGCCTTCAATCAAACGCCATCCGTCGTCGTAGTGCTTGAAGACTACGCTGGAGCTGAACTGTACGCCTCCCGGATAGAGCGCTGCTCCCACTTCATTTACCGGCACCCATTTCCAATGGAAATCCACATCAGCGACTCTTCCATTTTTCATGATGCCGGTTACTGAAATCAGCTCCCTTCGCGCCACGATGACTGGAAAGTATTTCGATACCACGGTGTTGCTAGGGATTAAGTCGCGAAATGTCTCCACTCCGAGCGGGGTGAGAGCGACATCCCAGCACGGCGGCGGCGCGATGGTGGGAGAACATGGCACGTTCACGCCCGTGATCCAACCGCGGCGCTGCAACACCATATATTCAGGAGAGAGATAATCTTTATTGGAGACGATTCCTGTCCGCAGCCAGAACTGCTGCGTGTTCCTGAAAGTATCGGAGCCAGCGATCAGATCAGCTGCAAGCCGGCGCGTTAGATAGTCGCGAGGGGAGCAACCGGCTGCGAAACAAAGAAGTGCCACGGCACAGACAATTTGCAAGTTCCTCATGAATTCGACAGGTTGTTGCTAGTTGAGGATTGTAACCAAACGCGACGTCCGACGCGGCAAGAAAGGTCGGTCCGCGATCTGACCCGCAAACTTGGCCGCCCAGCGGCCGGGAATCGAGGTACCGCACGAAGGACACCGGCCCTCGGGCGTGAGGCGGTAATCCTGTATGAAGTAGCTGTGACGCTTAATCAATGTTTCAGCGCAGTTGTGACATCGCGTATCTTCGAGATCACCAACCATTCCGGGCAGATTTCCTGCATAGATATAACGAAGGCCAGCTCTTTTTCCGATCTCAACCGCACGTAAAAGGTCGTCCGGCCGAGTGTCGTCCGGATCGGACATCTTGTAATCCTTGTGAAACGCGGTCACGTGCCATGGAATGTACGGGGAAACACTAACCAGAAAATCCGCAAGACGACGAAGTTCATCGTCGGAATCGTTGAAACCTGGAATCAGCAAGGTCACGATCTCCAGCCACAACTCCATCTCATGCAGTCGTCGAATAGTGTCCAGGATGGGCCCGATTCGTCCCCCTAGCTCGTGATAATGGCGGTCGTCAAAACTCTTCAAGTCAACTTTATAGAGGTTGATCCAAGGACGAAGATATTCCAGGACTTGCGGCGTCCCGTTACCGTTTGACACGAAAGCTGTCAGAAGCCCGGCAGCCCTGGCGTCTTTGAACACAGCCACCGCCCACTCGCTGGTGATAAGAGGTTCGTTATAAGTGCTCACCAAAACCTTAGCGCCTTGTTGCAATGCGTCGCGTACCAGGTTTTCGGGCGAGGCTTGCAGTGGTGGCGAGATCGCACTCGGGTCACGCAATGCTTGAGACGTCACCCAGTTCTGACAGTATCCACAATGGAGGTCGCACCCCAACATTCCGAAGCTGTAGGCGAGGGCTCCAGGATAGGCATGGAAAAACGGCTTCTTCTCGATAGGATCGCACTGCACCCCGCCAACGTATCCCCAAGGAACATACAGCGTTCCGCCGCGATTGTAGCGAACCTTGCAAACTCCTGGCTGACCGTCCGGAATAGGGCAGCAGTGGCCGCAAGCGTAGCAACGCACACGATTGCGGTCGAGCTTTTCGTAAAGCTCGCCCTCACGCACGTTTTCGTAAACGATGTCACGCAGAGTAGGCACGACGAGTACGCCTCTTTGGATATTCTAAATCCTCTGAGTTGGAAGTACAGCACCGAGTCTACGGAGAGGACGGAGGCACGCTGCTGGTAAGTTGATGTCGTTTGATCCAGTCATTCGCTTGTTCCTGAGCGGCGACGACTTGGGCGTGGCTCATGCGCGAAGCCAGAACGGCAACGCGATACTTGCTGGCTTCATCTCCGCCAGCTTGGGCAAGGATGGACCAAAAATAGGCTTTGCTCAGGTCCTGAGGCACGCCCCTGCCGGCCCAATAGTAAGCCCCGAGCGTGGCTTGCGCGACCACATGACCGTGTTCGCCAGCCTTGGAGAACCAACGAACCGCCTCGGTGTAACTTTGACTGACTTCTTGACCTGTGGCATAGCGGGCGCCAAGTGCAAACTGCGCCGCGGGGTCGCCTTCTTCGGCTAACTTGCGTAGCGCTCCCAGGTCACTGGCGTCGGCTATGCTGGTTACCGCGTTCCTGGGAACGGATTGATAAGGGCTCGCCTGTTTTTGTGAACTTGTTTGACCTGATCCGTTAATCCAGCTTCTGACCCAAGGTGTAATCGTCCAAAGCAAAACCAGTGCGAAAGCAGCGGCGCCAGCAATCGGCAGAGTTCTGCGAAGAGAAAACCGTTTCGGAGCGACGATTTCTGCTACTGTCTCGGACAAAGGCTGCCGAAAGGGCTCCGCAGAAACTTCAGGCGAGCGCTTTGCGACCGGCGGCTGGCCAGCGCGTTTAATGGCGGCCAGGGCAATATCCGAGAGTCCCTGAAGAATCCTGTTTTCGTTTTCACTGAAGGCATTGGGTTCAGACGAAAACACTTCCAGAAGCCCGAGCACAGTATGGTCCAGGCGAATCGGTGTCGCGATGATGGAGCGGATACCAAGGACGCGGCATGCTTCACGGTCGACCCGCGGGTCAGTTCCCGTGTCATCGCAACGAAGTAGCTTAGCCGTGCGAATGCACTCCCCGGAAAATCCAGAATTCATCTGGAAGCGGGCGCCCCGCGCGGGGGCGTCCAGACCTGCGGACGCGACACATACCATCTCATCTTCGAACCATAATGCAATCGCCGCGCCTGTCGCGTGCATGAATGCTAAGGTTCGTTCGGCAACCAATTGCAACGCGGCGTCCAGATCGCTGCCGAGCGATTCCACTTCCCGCCCGACCGCCGCAAGCGCCGTCAGGGTGGATGTGTAGTCAGGAGGGGCGGCGGATTTGAAATCATTCTCTGCTGGCAAGGTGCCGACCTCGACAGTTGCCGAAGTAGAAGCAGCTCCTTTGGGTTGGGTCTCCGTCTGACGCGGTTGCGCCGATCCCCGCGCTACTCCGGCCATCGCGTTCAGGAAGAGCCATTCCTTTAAGTGGCTAACCGAGGCCTCTGGCATGTCGGCAAAACGAATCCCGGTCCTACCTGATCCATCAGACCAAATGACGTTCCCAGTGGTATGAATATACGTTTTCGTTTCAGACAAATCCAAACATAAGCTTACGGTTCGGTTCACCTCGAGCGCGGGTGAGGCCTGCATAGCCATCCCGTCTTGGCTAATGTCCAGGATTTCGTTCAGGTCCAGCACCATTCCTCCCGAAGCGCCATTCAAAGTGGCATACGCGGGAGTATGGACCTTGTGCCGAACTCGCCTCCGACGGTTTTGGGTAACGGGATCGGGTTCCCGGCTAGTGTCGGGCACCTTGGTCGCAACGGGTTCCATGAGGATTGCTTACATATTAACCCACGAGAGTGAGGATTATGAGCTGTTGTTAGGAAGAGGGCAATGACGTAAGGGAGTGGACCTGACTCTGAGGTTGACTATTTGAGAGACGTGATATAGCCGCGACGATCATACTGGCCAGCAGCTGCATAGTAGCAACGTCGCTGTGGTTAAAAGCGTACGGAGCAGAAGAGAGAACCTCGAAGATGCCCAATGTCTTGCGGAAATGGCGCAAGGGCGCCGCCAGAATGGATCGTGCACCAAGTCGATGGCAGCTGGCTAAATCGACTTGAGGATTGTGTTGTGCGTCATGGCACAGGACTACCTCGCCGGTTCGAACACATTCTGCGGAAATACCGGAATCGGTCTGCAGGCGAACACCAAGGTCCGGTGCAGTGCGACCGGTTCGCGCTCGACAGACGATCTCACTTCCCTTGCGCAGGGCAATGGCAGCGCCAGTGGCCCGGGTCAACGTCTGGGCACGTTCGGCAATCACATTGATAGCCGGCTGGAGGCTGATTTCTGCCGGTTGAGTCTCTTCATCAGAAAAAGTATCGCGCTCAGAGTTCTCGAAAGAACGAGAGCGAACGTGATGGCTTCCGGAAACCTGCGATGGAGAGGAAACTGGAGATGCAGATTCATTGGTGTGCAGCTCCGGTGATGGCACGGTGCGAATGAGTTCTCGCACCAGCCGATCCAGCTCTGAATCGGCAATCATGTGGGCTGTCTGCTGGTTCCGCAACGATCCGCCGAGAACACGCGAGAGGCTAAGCAATGCCTGGCTTCCGCAGGCCAAACAAGTGGCCGAATTATTTTGACTGATCAGCTCACACCCGATGCAAAAAACGCCGTTTGTAAAGCAAGGAAGTTGACTTCTCGCAGATTGACCCAGCCCATTCTTCAGATCCTCCACCCCGGAGCGAGGTGACAGACTAAATGGGGGAATTGTGCGGCGAAAGTAATACCGCTGGTTCCCAGGAAATAAAACTTTTCTTAAGGGCGAAGGGAAAGCGGTTTCTTTTTGCTGCCCTTTCATGGCAGCATAACTGCCCCGATGGATATCATGGTTAAACGTCGCCTGCTATTTTGCACCCTCCTGCTTCTCGGCACGGCGGCTTGGGGACCTGCCCGTTGGGCTCAGAAACCGCTGTATTTCGGCCCGCATAGTGACATCTATCCGCGATGGTTAGGATCGCGCGAATTATTTCTCCATGGGATCGATCCATATTCCGAAAGGGTGACCCAAGAAATTCAGGTGACCTACTACGGTCATGCATTGGCTCCCGGCGAAGATCGCGATGAACAACGATTCGCTTATCCCATCTATGTTTCATTTCTCTTGCTGCCAACCATCCTTTTACCATTCACGGCGGTGCAGGTCGTATTTGTAATTTTGCTCGGCTTGGCCATGATGGCGAGCGTCATTTTGTGGCTACGGGCCATTCAGTGGGAACTTTCCAAGAGCTGGCTATTGCTCATTTTGATTTTGGCACTTTGCAATCCCGCTGCATTCCGAGGATTAAAGCTTCAACAGCTTGGCTTGTTGGTCGCGGCGTTACTCGCCGGGGCCACTTTTTCCGCGATGAATGGACGACTGGCCTTGGCTGGAATGCTGCTCGGATTCGCGACTATCAAACCTCAGACAATGGCACTCCCTCTGATCTGGTTTCTCATTTGGTGCATGGGCGACTGGTCAAAACGAAAGTCTTTAGCCATAACCTTCTTTGCAACGACGATGTCTTTGTGTCTTGCCGGTGAACTGCTGGTTCACGGTTGGATGGTCGAATTTATAAAAGGCATGATCGCTTATCGCCGGTACGCTGGATACACGGGCCTCGAAGTCCTTTTTGGCAGGAGCTTCCTCGCCGCCCTCGGCACTGCGCTCATTATTCTGTGGATCGGTCTGAGGATGTGGAGAAATAAAGGCTGCGCTGCCGATTCTCCGCAATTTATGTTGCAACTCAGCTCGATTCTCGCTATCAGCCTTTTCATCGTGCCCGGCCTATTCGATCTCTATAATCTGGTGCTCTTGGTTCCGGGCGTTTTCATTTTATTGAGGCCGAGGAGCGAGTCTATGATTCCGGGCACGATTGCAATTGCGCGCACGTAATTTCACAGTAAATGCTGCCCCCGGATGACGACCTTCGCAATGCGCTCGGCAGCGTGTCCATCCCAGAGAGGAATGGGTGATGCTTTCTTGGTGTCGCCAGACAGGATGCGTCGGATTTCAGATTTCAGCAGGGAGATGTCGCGTCCAATCAATTGGTTGGTCCCCTGGCTAACAGTGATGGGGCGTTCCGTATTCTCACGCAAGGTCAAACATGGAACACCGAGAAAACTGGTTTCTTCCTGCATTCCCCCCGAGTCCGTAATGACCACGGTGGCTCCTTGCTGCAAGGCCAAAAACTCCAGGTAGGATTTTGGATCCATCAGGCACAGCCGGCCATTGGCAGTCTTGGGCAGGCCAAGCTCTGAAATACGCTGATGCGTTCGGGGATGAACTGGAAAGAATATTGCTAGATCCTGGCTACACTCTACCAGCGCCACCAACAGCTCACGCAGCCAGATCGGATCATCCACATTTGAGGGGCGGTGAAGAGTGACTAGGGCGTATCGCGCGGGAAGATCGTCTGGCTTGTATCTTAGGCTCCGCGGCAAAAGCCGGACCAAGGTATCGATCATCACATTGCCCACCCGATGAATTTTCGAAGCGTCTATCCCTTCACGCCGCAAGTTTTGGTCGGCGTCCTCGGACGGGGCAAAAAGCAAGTCCGAGAGTTGATCGGTAATTATGCGGTTAATTTCCTCGGGCATGCTGCGGTCGCGAGAGCGCAACCCAGCTTCTACGTGTCCCACTCGCACCTGAAGTTTGGAGCACACCAGTGCTGCGGCCACAGTGGAGTTGACATCACCGTAGACGAGGACAAGGTCGGGGCGGCGTTCAGCTATCACGGGCTCGAAGCGACTCATGATCTCGGCGGTCTGGCGAGCATGGCTGCCTGACCCCACGTCAAGATTCAGGTCTGGCGGTGGCATCTCCAATTGCTGCAAGAAGACGTCGGACATATTGCTGTCGTAATGTTGACCGGTATGGATCAGCGTCTGCTGCACGCCGCTGACTCTGGCCAGCGCAGCCAGGACAGGAGCAGCCTTCATGAAATTGGGGCGAGCTCCAACGACGTGAAGAACGTGCATGTGAGGTTGTTTCCCGAAGATGGATTGTACTTGGTTCCACGGGACAGAACGAAGATAGGGTCAGACCCCTAACGCGTCATGCGGAAGACGTCATGAGGATAATTCTGGTGCTGGCAGGCTTAAGATGTTCATCGGCCGCGTGAAATTGCTTTTCGGTAATCATCCGCGGTCGTGCGGTAGCAAGGCAACATGTTGTTTCGGTCACTCGCACTCAGTCCTGGGGAATCGGCTGAGTACTGCGACCCTGGGTGGGGATCGCCTTCAGGCCACGTCATTTGCAGCAGCGATTCGTCGCAACTCTGATCCCTTTTGGCGCGAAGCCTAAACACCTTGGTGCTGTTCAACGCATATTCGGACAATCGACGTTGATAAGGAAGTGACTCATAAACCAATTTTATAAACTGTAATTGGTCTTTTTTTAACCGTCTTTCTGCGATGAAGACCTCATAGTTTGCGAAATAAGACGAACTCGGCAAGGACAGCGCGGGTCCTATCAAACGCACAGACAACTCTTCCGTACCTGGCCCGAGCCCGTTTTCTTTCACAGGCTGGGGTGGAACCGTTTCGTGAATGTCAGTTGCGCCTGGGGCTCCAGAGGGGGAGGTTCCCCGTTCCTGAGTTGACGGCCCTTCACCTTGCGGACCACCACGGGATAGCGAACTTAATCGTCCATTTCCAGTAGAGTTCTCTGCGCCTGGAATGGACGGCGGAGGCGGAACAACTTGCGCCCCGACACCCGCCAACGAGTTCATACGTCCACTTCCTGGCGAATTGCCTGCACCTTGAACCGAAGGAGAAGGCGGAACAACTTGCGCCCCGGCATCCGACAACGAGTTCACACGCCCACTTCCTGGCGAGTTGCCTGCACTCTGAACCGAAGGAGAAGGCGGAACAACTTGCGCCCCGGCACCCGACAACGAGTTCACACGCCCACTTCCTGGCGAATTGCCTGCACTCTGAACCGAGGGAGGGGGTGGAATGACTTGCATTCCGGCACCCGGCAATGAGTTCATACGTCCACTTCTTGGGGAATTGCCTGCACCCTGAACCGACGGAGGGGGTGGAATGACCTGCATTCCGGCACCCGACAACGAGTTCGTACGTCCACTCCCTGGCGAATTGCCTGCACTCTGAACCGAGGGAGGGGGCGGGACAACTTGCGCCCCGCTGCGCGAAAACGAGCCCACGCGTCCGCCTGCCACACCTCCAAAGTGTTGAACTGACGGAGGCGGAGGCACGACTGAAACGCTTGCGTTACCCAGATTCGCGCGCTCGGTCCCCGACAGAGTTCGCGCGCTCATCGGGAGCTGCGGCGAGGGCTCCACGACTTTGGACCGCCCGATGGCGATATCTCCTACATTGCGCATCGAGGTTTCGACCTTGGGAGGCGGACCGATGATGGCCGCAATGGAGCCGGCTACTCCATTTCGTGAGGAAACTGCGCCGACCTGAGGTGGAGGGGCGACGACCCCGGTTCCAGGCAGTCCAAGTCCGCGGGAGGTCGCTTGGCTAACGGCGGGCGGAGGCGGCAGCACTATTGAACCGGGAGCTACGCGGGCAGGTGCGGTCAGGTGCAAACGTCTGGCGTCGGAATCCGCGATCGCGCTCGACGCTGGAATGTCCGCCGCGACGTCGCGCCGCTCAGACTCAACCCTCTTACGGCGGGACGGGTTGCTGGCGCTCCGGCCCCGGTGCCCCGCCAGTCCAGTCCCTGACCCGCGCGCTATGTCATTCCGTCTCCTAGGCCGGGACCGAACACGTGACGGACTGCCTCCCAGTGCCGGAAACGACGCGGGGGGCGTGTAGTAGCTGACGTACGATTGGAAGTTTCTCCGCGGCGTGAGACGTTCTTGTGTCGTCCATACCTCGGAGAGGCTCCACATGGCGGTCATCGCCAGTGTGTGCAGCAGGATCGATTCGAGAAGTCCCCACCAAGGCAGACCAGAATCGACAAAGACGTCGCTCCAGAAACGCCCGCGTCTGGCTGTGACCGGGATTTCCGGAACCGACCGAAACAAGAATACATCCGCCAAGTTCCGCAGAAATACGCGGTACGGCGATTCCCATTCGATCAAGAGTCTAAGACGAGGTTGGGCCTTAAGGTGGGTATTACTGTTATACGTCAAGAGTCCCGAACCTTTATCCATTAATACACGTGGGAAGGGTGGGAAAAACTGACTCCATTATAGTCCAGGGGGGCTCGAGGAAGGCTATTCACCGACTCAAGTAGGCACCTCGGTATACAATGTCATCTAGCTGGCAACTTAAATGAAAACCCCGGTTACCTCGCTGGTTGTGGCGCTGCTGACCGCCACGATTTTGGTTTCGCCCGTGAAGGCACAAATGCGGGGACCAGGCCTCGGAGTCGTCGCTCCGAGTAAAGTCGGTAACTTTTCCTCTCCACGCGGGATGGCCACTGTTTCTCGCCGCCCGCCCCACGAGCGCCGTTCTGGGAGCGGGCGAGGGCGGATTCCTTGGTGGGATCCGTACTTTTATAATCCGTACTTCTACCCTGACGAGTATTTTGAGCCCGCGAAAATCGAAGAAACCAAGCCGCCAGTAGTCGTGTCGCAGGCCCCGACGTTGCCGGTGAGCACACCCGAACCTCTGCTAATCGAATGGAATGGCGATCATTGGGAACGGGTTACGAACTTCACTCAGTTACCGGCCACTGCCCCGGGCGCGGCCAAGGAATCCCATTCGCGGTCCGGCGTGACTAAGCGAAACCAGGCAACGATCGCGTCTCAAGTTTCCCAGCCAGCCATCCTCGTTTTTCGCGATGGGCATAAAGAAGAAGTGAGCAGCTATACCATCATGGGATCGATAATGTTCACGAACGCGAATTACTGGACAGACGGCTCGTGGACCAAAAAGATTCAGATCGCCGACTTGGACATTCCCTCCACTTTGAAATTAAACCAGGATCGCGGAGTAAAGTTCGATCTGCCGTCGGGGCCCCATGAAATCGTGATCAGGCCGTAGTTTCTGCATTTTCAAACTTTCGAGTCGCTGCGTTATTAAGATCGGGCTTTACGGCGTATATCAGTGCCGCACCTGCGGTCGCGGCAATCGTCATCGTGTCCCACGCAAGATCATAACTGTGATAGGCCTCGAAGATTCGCCCAGTCAGCCAAGGCGCGAACCACTGCCCGAGCGAATAGCCCATGATAATCAAAGACAGCAGCTTGCCCAGCGTTGCCAATCCAAAACATTCCGCGGTGACGAGTGGGATCAACATGTAATCGGCACCCATCGCAAAGCCGAAAGCCAACGCAAATCCCCAAATAGCGGCAGGCCGGTCAGCCAGTAACAACAACGGAATCGAGAGTGCGAGCGCTAGATAGAACAATGCCATCACATTTTTCGCTCGGTAGCGGTCCGCAAAATATCCTACGATCACTCGACCTGCGAGGCTTGAAACCAGGAGAGCGCTTGACACGCGGGAAGCCGCACTCTGGGAATAGCCATGGTCTTTGAGGAATAAGATGAGGTGTTGCGTCACCGCGCCGATCGCGCCGATGGTCAATGTGCAGGCCATGAGAATCAACCAGAAATTGCGAGTACGAACGGCTCGGCGGAGATCCACAGCCTGGGTCGGGATCGTCGAAGATCCTCCTGTCGCACCAGCTTCGTTCGTGGGAGAGCTAACCGGCGTTCCCAAGAGACCGTCGGGGATAAGGTTCAAGTCGCGCGGATTCGAGCGTGTCACCCACTGAGCGACCGGGAACAGTACTACCAGGATCAGTATTCCGATAATTTGAAAAGCATGCCGCCAGCCAAAGGTTTGGATCAGCGCGTTAATCAGAAGCGGCGAAATTGCACCACCCAGGCCCAGTCCGAGGTACGCATAACCCATCGCTCGGCCTCGTCTTAGCCGAAACCAGCTGGAGATCAAAACCTGGTTGGGAATCGGCCCGGTGAGGACATATCCGACGACCTCCGTGACACAGAGCAAGTAGTATTGCCACAAGCGCGTCATGCCTCCCATTAGAATCAGTGGGAGACCGACGAACCAGATGCCGATGCGAATTACGCGCCTCGCGCCCCAGCGGTCAATCAGTACTCCGGCCAAGATTCCGAAGAGCAATGCCGCGACCACAAAACCAATCAGGAAGCCCTGAGTCAGCTGAGACCGGGTGAACCCGAGCGAATCGACCATCGATGGATAGAAGACTGGAAAACCGTAAGAGAGGGTCCCAACCGAGAAGAAAAGGTTGAGGGATGCAGCCAGAACAATCCACCACCCGTAAAAGACGCGCATCTTCACCTACCAGTACGAGGATGAGATTTTCACGCCAAAGGTCCGGGAATAATATTTCATTTATGCACTAAAATGGCAGAACTTCGCGGCACTGGCGCAATTCAGCAATTGAGGAGCGGATCACGAAACCATGAACACAACCCGGCGAGACTTCGTGAAGCAAGTTTTCGGCGCGGCGATGGCTACCACGGTTTTCGGTCGTCAGAAGACTTCTCGTCTTCCCATCTCGTTTTCAACTCTAGGCTGCCCCGCCTGGAACCTGGGCAAGATTCTGGACTTTGCCGAGCAACATGGCTTCGCAGCCGTCGAATTGCGTGGCTTGGAAGGCAATCTCGATTTGCCATCACACTCCGCCTTTGCTGCGCAAAACATCGCGCAAACAAAACGTGCAATCACGTCCCATGGCCTGCGCATTGCTTGTGTGAGCAGTTCAAGCAGCTTGCACGAATCCGAGCCCTCAAAGCGTAACCAGCAATTGGCGGACGCTCACCGGTTCATTGATTTAGCGGCAGCTCTGGACGCACCTTATGTACGAGTCTTCGGCAACAGCCCGGACGCGGGTAAGCCCGTCGTACCGAACCCAAAGCTGAAGGAACTGGTTGCGTCGGGTCTCCATGAACTAGGCGAATATGCAGGTCAGAGGAAAGTGACTGTTCTGATTGAATCCCATGATGATTTCACTTCATCGGCGGACTTGGGTGAGGTCTTGCAGCGGGCTGATTCCCCGCACGTTGGGTTGTTGTGGGACGCATTTCACACTTTTGTCAGCTCCAATGAGGACCCAGAATCAACCGTGCATAATCTGCACCGATGGATCCGCCATACTCATTTGAAGGATGCTGTTGGTACTGGAACGGACCGCAAATACGTGCTTACTGGCCGAGGGAACATCCCCATCCAGCGCCAGATTAATTCTTTGCGATCGTCTGGATATCAGGGCTTCTATTGCTTCGAATGGGAAAAGGTTTGGCATCCAGACCTGACCGACCCGGAAATAGCCATTGCCGACTACGCCCGTGTGGTCGGCGGTTATTTGCGTCAGCGAGCGTGAAATAAATGTGCGCTGCGCCGTTGTTATAGAATTCTCTGTTTCGGAAGTACGATCACTGTTCTCCGTGCCCAACGAACTGACAACAATCAGCACTACTCCTGTAACGAGTCGGCGACTCACTCGTCGGGAAATCGTGCAAAGCTTGCTCGCCAGCATGGGCGCACTCGTGCTGCCTCAGATTGCATCGTCCCATCCGGTCTTCAGACATTTGTCGGATGCTGAGACTCTAGCTAAAGCTGACACGAGAGCTGCCGCCGCAAAATGGACCCCCGAATTCCTCGACGCCCATGAGAATCAAACTTTGGTTTTACTTTCGGAGCGAATTGTTCCCGGATCCAGCCAGGCTCAGGTTAATCGCATTATTGACCTGTTGCTCACTGTTGACACTGCCGGCAACAGGCGTAAGTTTACCGATTCTCTTTCGGCCATCGATGCCGAATCTCGTAAACGGTGCGGCCTTCCATTCAAATCTCTCAGCCCGGATCGCCAGGACGAAATCCTCACAAGTCTGGCAACTGGAAAACCCAGTGTTGATCAGGATTCAGGGAGAAGGTCTATGAAGAAGCGACTTCAGCAGCCTGCGTTCACCCCTCGCGATCACTTCGAGAATGTGAAAACGTGGATTGTCGGAAGCTATTACTCATCCGAGGTTGGCATGCGCGAGTTAGGCTGGACGGGAGATGTCTATTTCGTTGAGTTGCCCACTTGCCCGCATCCGGAGGGGCACGAGTGACGGTTCGCTTCACTCAGCTGACTACCATTGACACAAAAACAATCATTTGACGTGCTGGTGATCGGCTCGGGCGCTTCCGGCGGCTGGGCTTGCAAGCGGTTAGCAGAGGCCGGGTTGAAGGTTGCGCTGCTGGAAGCGGGTCGCCCGCAATCCTTTAAGAATTTTACTGAGCACCAGCCCCCATTCGAACTGAAGTATCGCAATCTCGTCCCGGAGGTTGTCCGTAAGACGCGGCCAATACAATCCGAATTTGAAATTTGCAGCGAATATAACTACCGATGGTTTTGTAACGACCTGGAAGAGCCTTACACCACTCCCACGGATAAACCCTTCCACTGGCTTGGCCGCTTGCGTATGACCGGTGGCCGCACCAATGTGTGGGGGCGAGTTTCTTTACGCTTCAGCGAGTTCGATTTTAAATCCGCAGACTTCGACGGTTATGGAGAGAACTGGCCGTTAAGCTACAAGGACCTTGAGCCCTATTATGACTTGGTAGAAAACTACGTGGGAATCTGCGGTATGGCCGAGGGTATCCCTCACTTGCCCGACAGCAAGTTCCAGCCGGCAATGCCTCTTACCTGTCAGGAACTTCTGCTACGTAACCGCGCCAAGGAAAAACTGGGCTGGACGGTGACCCCCGCCCGCTCCGCCAACCTCACTCGTCCACTCAACGGTCGAGGAGCGTGTCATTACTGCGGTCCCTGCGAGCGCGGATGTCAGACTCGCTCTTATTTTAATTCTGCATTCACTACTGTCGCGGACGCGGTCCAGTCCGGAAATTGCACCCTGATTTCGAACGCGATGGTTTACCGGGTCTTGATGGATACTGATCGTAACCGCGCCCGGGGCGTTCTTTACATCGACCGAAATACTCGGCAGCCTCACGAAATTCATGCGCGCGCGGTTGTGCTCTGCGCCCAAGCCCAGGAGTCCGTCCGGATTCTTCTGAATTCCGCCAATGGGCAGCATCCCAACGGACTGGGAAATTCAAGCGGCGTGCTGGGCCATT
>Ga0137381_10000733_pt1 | contig 21316 bp, 18 predicted proteins | sample SagtaG_16_FD_104808 | JGI IMG/M metagenome (GOLD analysis project Ga0137381, IMG submission 104808) | Vadose zone soil microbial communities from Sagehorn Ranch, Mendocino, California, USA - Sage2_L_115_16 metaG | ecosystem: Environmental > Terrestrial > Soil > Vadose zone | place: USA... | reverse complement strand
GTGGCAACCCGCCAGAGCCGGAGCAGGATCCACATCCTTCGCGAAGACGCACCTCTCGGCACTGCCGGGGCGATTGCGCTCTTGCCTGCCGCGCTCGACAAGCCGTTGATCGTGCTCAATGGGGACGTGCTTACTCGCGTCGACCTCTCGACGTTGCTGGCCTTCCACAACCGACACGGGCTCGACGGAACGATCGCCGCAGCCCAGCACGAGGTTCAGATCCCATATGGAGTCGTCAACCACAGCGACGATGGACTGTTTCTCGGCGTCGATGAGAAGCCAAGCGTCATCCACTTCGTCGCGGCCGGCATCTACGTCCTCGGGACGGAGGTCAGGGCTCTGGTGCGACCGAAGGTGCCCCTGGACATGCCCGAGCTCCTCAACGCGGCGCGCAGCGCCGGTCTTCGGCTCGGTCTGTTTCCGATTCACGAGTACTGGACAGATGTCGGTCATCCGGGTGATCTCAGTGCCGCGCGCGAGCGGTTCGGAACGTCCGGTGCGGATGGGCCGTGAGGGACCGAGCGCGCTGATCGTGAATGCCAGGTTTTCGTCGACGCTTCGTGCGCTCGTTTGTGGATGCGGGTCCATCGGTAAGCGTCATATCCGGAACCTCCGAGCGAGGAACGTGCGGGACATTCGGGCATTCGACCCCGACGAGACGGTCAGAACGTGGGTCAGAGACAACCTGGATGTCGCAGTCGAGTCCGACTACGAGGGCGCTCTTGGGAAGAGCCCCGATGTCGTCTTCATTACCAGCCCTACCCATTTACACGCGCGCCAAGCCCTACTCGCGGCTCGTGCGGGCGCGCACGTGTTTGTGGAGAAGCCATTGGCTCACACACGCGAGGACGTCGACGATTTGCTGAGCGTCGTCGCGGAAAAGAACCTGGTTACCCTTGGCGGATGCAACTTCAAGTTCTATCCAATGGTGCGGAAGGTGAAGGAGCTCGTCGACAATGGAGCCATCGGCCGCATCTACTCCGCTCGTATCGAGGCCGGTCAGTACCTGCCGTATTGGAGACCCACCCTTGACTACCGAAAGAACTACGGCGCCAGACGGGCGATGGGGGGCGGGGTCATCCTGGACTTCATCCACGAGCTCGACTACACGCGCTGGTTCTTCGGGCCGGTGCGCGAGGTGGTCGCCTTCGCTAACCGCGTTGGTCCCCTCGAGATCGATACCGAGGACCTGGCGGAGATTCTCATCTGGTTCCGGAAGGGTGTCCTGGCGGAGATCCACGTCGACTATCTCAGCCAGCGATACCAGCGGAACGTGCGGGTGATGGGAGAGGCCGGGAACATCGAGTGGGACTGGCACGAGCGTGCGGTGAAGCAGTACAGACCGGACCTCCAGCAGCCTCAGGTTTTCCCGATGCCCGAGGGGTACGACCTCAACCAAATGTACTTGGACGAACTCGACCACTTCCTGGAGAGTATCGAACACCGTCAGGCGACACTTTACCCGTTCGCTGCCGCTGCCGAGGTATTGGACATCGCGCTTGCCTCGCATGCGTCGGTTGAGACGAAGCAAGTCATCCGACTCGGGAGCGGCGGTGCAGGCTAGGGGCGTGGCCGCCGGCACCTGGATCTTCGTGCAGGCGCGCATGGGATCCCGTCGTCTTCCCGGGAAGGTACTCGAGGAGGTCTGCGGTCTGCCCCTTCTCGAGCACATCATCCGGCGACTTAGGCGAGTCCGAGCGGCTGAAGGCCTTATGGTATTGACTTCAACGGCCGACCGGGACCTGCCGGTATGCGAACTGGCCGCCCGCGCCGGGGTGCCCGCCGTCCGCGGCTCTGAAGACAACGTCCTCGACCGGTTCTACGGGGCCGCCCGTGAAGCCCGCGCGACGACCATCGTTCGTGTCACGGGCGACTGCCCCCTCATCGACCCCGAGCTGGTGGACGACATCATCGCCTTCTTCGCGTCGGGCGGCTGGGACTATGTGAGTAACACCATTCTCCCTACCTACCCTGATGGGCTCGACACGGAGGTGTTCTCGTTTGAGGCGCTCAGCAGGGCATGGAAGGGGGCGTCTTCGGCCCACCAGCGGGAGCACGTCACACCCCATTTTTATGAGAATCCTGACCGGTTTCGCATCGCCAACTACCGGTCGGCAACCGATCATTCTGACCATCGCTGGATCGTGGATGAGGCCGACGACCTCGCAATGGTCCGGGCCGTGTACGAACGACTGTATCCCCAGAACAACGCGTTTACTACCGGAGACGTGTTTGCACTCCTTGAACGAGAGCCTGCCATCAGGCGACTGAACGACCGCTATGCACGCAACGAGGGTTTTTTCAGGAGACCGGATCCGGGCGACGACGGTTCAGCGCGAACCTTCGCCACCTGGAACGACTACATCTCTGACATCTTCAGGCGTAAAGGATGCTCGATAAGTGAAACCACAGGGGCGTAAACTCACGAGGTCATTGAGCCTCTGGGAGAAGGCGCTTGGGCTCATCCCGACTGGTACGCAAACCCTCAGCAAGGCTCCTAATCAGTTCGTTCAGGGCGTCTATCCCATCTACCTGCAACGGGGAAGCGGGAGCCACGTCTGGGATGTCGACGGCAACGAGTATATCGACTACCCCCTCTCTCTCGGAGCCATTCTGCTCGGCCATGCCTATCCGAGGGTCAATGAGGCGATCCTTCGGCAGCTCCATGACGGGATGATCTTTTCGCTGATGCATCCTCTGGAGGTGGACGTGGCCGACCGCCTCAAGGAGATCATCCCCTGTGCAGACCGGGTGCGCTTTTCGAAGACAGGATCCGATGTCACCAGCGCCGCGATCCGAATCGCCAGGGCTGCGACTGGCCGCGACAAAGTCGCGTTCTGCGGCTACCACGGATGGCATGACTGGTACGCCGCCACGACGGCTCGAGGGAAGGGGATACCGAAGTCGACGCGAGATCTGATTTTCCCCTTCCACTACAACGACCCGGCATCATTGGAGCGAGTGCTCTCGGAACACCGCGAGGAGATCGCGGCAGTGATCATGGAGCCCGTTGGCCTCGAGGCGCCTCGAGACGGGTTCCTTCAGAAGGTGCGTGACCTCACGACGCAGCATGGGGCGCGGTTGGTGTTCGACGAGATCGTGACGGGATTCCGGTTCGACAGGGGGGGAGTGCAGAGGAAGTACGGGGTGATCCCCGATTTGGCGACCTTCGGAAAGTCGATCGCCAATGGAATGCCGCTGAATGTCCTGGTAGGGAAGAGGGAGGTCATGGCTGAGTGCGAGGAGGTCTTCTTCTCGACCACGTTTGGCGGAGAGGCTCTTTCGCTCGCCGCGGCAATGGCGGTGCTCGACGAGATCCAGGAGCAGCCCGTCGTCGAGCACATTTGGAGGCAGGGCCAGCGGCTCCAGGACGGATTCAACCGGATGGCCGTCGAGAAGGGCGTCGCCGGATGCTTCACCGGGTTTCCGCCTCGAATGTTCCCCGTGTTCAAGGATCACGAGGGCGCGGTCTCGAAACTGCATAAGGCCCTCTTCTGGCAGGAGACGGTCAAGCGGGGGATCCTCTTCGGCAACGCGCAAATGATCTCCTTCTCCCACACGGACGACGACATCGCGCGGACGCTGGCCGCGTGCAGCGAGGCCCTCGATTTCGTCAAGGAGGCGGACGAATCGGGGGAACCGGAGCGCCATCTGGAAGGGGCGCTCCCCACTGAGATCTTCCGCAAGCCATAGATGCTCGGAATGGGCGTGATCCTATGAGATCAAACCAGCGTGCGTCTGTCGACCAGGCCATGAGGGTATTTGATCAGCAATACCGAGATCTCGGCATGCGTTCGCAGCGCACCTACCCAAACGAATCACTGATCCGGTTTTTGGCCTCGAGGTATTTCGACCGCCCGATTGGACACCGCGAGGCTATCCGCGTGCTGGAGGTGGGCTGCGGCTCTGGAGCGAATCTGTGGATGCTGGCGAAGGAAGGATTCGATACCCACGGCATCGACAGCAGCCGCGAAGGCATCGCTCTGGCCGAGACTCATTTGAAGGAGAAATGGGCTGTTTCGGCGACCCTTGTGGTGGGCTCGTTCACCGCATTGCCGTACGCGGATTCGTGTTTCGATGTGGTAGTGGATGTTGTTAGTCTCCAGCACCTGAACCTCACGGACTCCGCGGTCGCATTGGCGGACATCGCCCGCGTCATGAAGCCTGATGGCGCGCTGTTCAGTCATCGGCTCTCGGATCAATCGGTGATGCGCGAATCCGGGAGGCGAGTCGACAGCGCCACGCTGGACAACATTTCAGATGCCGGGATGCCGTTGGCGAATAACGGGCCTACATCGTTCTGGTCACCCGACTTGGCGCGGGGGATGTACGCCCGGGTCGGGCTTGCAGTTGAAAGCCTGGAGCGCACGGGAAGGACGTACCCGGATGGGATGTTCGTGGAATACCTAAGCCTGGTCGGTTTGAAAACGCGCTCGGCACCGTCAACATGCGCATAGCCCAGCGAGAACTCGGTCCGGGAGCAGCGCCGTTCATAGTCGCCGAGATGTCAGGCAACCATAACAGGTCGCTGGTGCGGGCGATCGAGATCGTGGAGGCCGCAGCGAAGGCGGGGGTGCACGGACTGAAGCTCCAGACGTACACGCCGGACACCATGACGATTGATCTGGATGAGAGAGAGTTTCGCATCAGCGACTCCGAGAGTCCGTGGGCAGGCACCTCGCTGTATCGCCTCTACGGTGAGGCCTACACTCCGTGGGAGTGGCACCGGCCCATTTTTGACCGCGCGCGGGAGCTGGGCATCGTCGCCTTCAGTACGCCGTTCGACAACACCGCGGTGGACTTTCTCGACAGCATCGATGCACCGTGCTACAAGATCGCCTCATTCGAAAACAACGATCTGTCGCTGATCCGTCGCGTGGCAGCTACGGGCAAGCCGGTCATGATCTCAACCGGCATGGCAACCGTGGGCGAGCTGGATGAGAGTGTCCGGGCGGCGCGCGACGCTGGTTGCCGAGACCTGATCCTCCTCAAGTGCACTAGCACGTATCCCGCCTCTCCGGAGCACACCAATCTCCTGACTCTCCCGCACCTGCGTGAGCGGTTCGGTTGTGAAGTGGGGCTGTCGGACCACACCATGGGTGTAGGCGTTGCCGTTGCCAGCGTCGCCCTCGGTGCCTCCGTGATCGAGAAGCACTTCACGCTCCGCCGGTCCGACGGCGGCGTGGACAGCACGTTCTCGCTGGAGCCTGAGGAGTTGGCGCAGCTCGTGGTGGAGAGTAAACGCGCCTGGCAAGCGCTCGGCCGAGTGAGCTACGGTCCCACGGAACCCGAGAAGAAGTCGCTCCAGTTTCGGCGCTCGCTGTACGTGGTGAAGGATCTCAAGGCGGGCGAGGTGCTGACGCGCGACAACGTGCGGGCGATCCGTCCTGGCTTCGGGTTGCCGCCGAAGCACCTGGACGAGGTATTGGGGAAAACCGTCAAGCGCGATGTGAAGCGTGGGACGGCCTTAGGGTGGGAGCTGGTCTGAGCGCGTCTCGGTTTCTCCGATCGGTCGCGGCTGAGCTGTTGGCACTACCCTACCGGCTGCGATTCGGACGTATCGGTCGGCGGCCCAGGATGTTCCCCCCCTTGTTGCTTGCGGGTACTCGTCGGATTCGCCTGGGTGATGACACCCGCGTCGAGTCGTTTGTCTCACTTTCGGTCGCTCGCGAGGGCAGCATCGACATCGGCTCGAATTGCGAATTGCGGTCGTTCGCCTGTCTGGAGGCTGATACCGGTCGAATAGTGCTTGGCGATGGGTGCAGCGTTAACCCGTTTTGCTCTCTAAACGGATACGGAGGCTTACAAATCGGGAGTGACGTTCGAATCGCCTCCCACTCTGTCATCCTGTCTTCAACGCACCGATTTGATGATATAGACACGCCCATTCGGTCTCAGGGAATGGAGGCAAAGCCAACTGTGATCGGCGACGATGTCTGGATAGGGGCGCACTCCATTGTTGTTGGTGGGGTGAGGATCGGCTCTCACAGCATCATCGGAGCTGGGGCGGTTGTTCTCGGTGATATCCCGGCGTTTGCGGTCGCAGCGGGCGTACCCGCGCGAGTTATTCGGCTGCGGAACGTAACGGCAGGAGAGCCTGTGTCTGGTGGCTCCCTCCCGCTCTAGAAGAGCGACGAATTCCGCCGTTGGTAAACCACTTGAAGTCTTTGATTCGGCGCTCCGTCGGAGACCCGGCCTATCTGTTTCTCCACGACATGAAGCTTCGCGCGAGGCATTGGCGCAGGCTATTGACGGGCGTTGATCCTTGGATCTTCCCACAGATCCGCGTGATGATCGAGAAGCATGGTGAGTGGTATCTCTACCCAACAGGCATCGCTGAGGAGAGCATCGTTTACTCCCTCGGGGTAGGGACGGATATCTCCTTCGACCTTTCGGTAATTCATCGTTTCGGAGTCCACGTTTACGCTTTTGACCCGACGCCGATGGCAACCGCTTGGATTCGAGCGCAGGCCGTCCCTGAACGGTTTCACGTTCAGCAGTATGGTGTCGCCGATTTCGACGGGGTCGCCGACTTCGGGCTGCCGGGCGACCCTGAGAATCCGTCATTCTCTTATCGCGGCCGACAAGACAAGGACATCCCGATCGTCAAGTGCGAAGTCAGGCGCCTTCGAACTTTGATGGAGATGTTGGGTCACACAAAGATCGACTTGTTGAAGATGGACATAGAGGGAGCCGAATACGAAGTGATCGACGACTTTCTCGCTGAAGACTTGCCTGTCAAACAACTCCTGGTCGAGTTCCACCACAGAAAGCCTTGGATAGGCGCAAGCAAGACCTCAGCCGCAGTGAGTTCGCTGACTGGCAAAGGATTCAGACTTTTTCGCGTCTCTCCAGGGGGAGAGGAGTTCTCGTTTCTTCAAGTCTCGTAGGTGCGGAGGGTCACAGGTCGGGCAATGCGCAGCGAGGGCGTCGTGTCCTTCTCATCATACCCTCACTTGAGCCTGGCGGTGCGGAACGGCAACTGATCGAGCTTGCCAAAGTTCTTAGCCAGGGCGGATATCAGGTCACCGTTGCCACTTTCTATCCCGGCGGCCTTCTCCGAAATGACCTTGTGCGACACGAGGGCATCACGGCGATCTCGCTTGACAAGAGACCAGGTCGCTGGAACCTGCCTTCCCTTATTCTCAAGCTATGGGCGTGTGTTCGGGAGGTTCGTCCGCATGTCGTTCATGGCTACATGGGCGGAGGACCGAATGAGTTGACGGTCTTGATTGGGAAGTTGCACGGAGCTAGAACCGTGTGGGGAATTCGTGCCTCCGACGTGGACCATTCGACGTACGGTTGGTATTCCAGCCTCGTGTTCATGGTCGGGGCCTGGCTATCGCGATTCCCGGACTTGATCATCGTGAACTCGGAAGCGGGTCGCCGACATCACATTGCGCGGGGATACTGCGGTGATCACATGAAGGTGATTCATAACGGTGTGGATTCTTCACGGTTCAGGCCCGATGAGGAGGCAGGCGACCGCTGCCGGCGTGAGTGGGGTATCAGTCGACATCTATTCGTCATTGGCATCGTCGCCAGGCTCGATCCGATGAAGGATCACCGCAATTTCCTGCGCGCAGCTGCCATGCTCGCAAGGCAACGTGACGATGTTCGCTTCGTGTGTGTGGGCACGGGTTCTCCCTCCGTTGCGTCATCATTGCGTGAGATTGCCGTGGAACTTGGAGTCGATGGAATAGTGACTTGGCTCGGCCAGAGAACCGACCTGCCCGCGGTCTACAACGGGTTTGACTTGGCGACGTCGGCCTCAGCCTTTGGCGAAGGCTTCTCGAATGCCATAGCCGAAGCCATGGCGTGCGGAATTCCATGCGTGGCCACGAACGTCGGTGACGCCGCCATCATCATGGGCGACACCGGAAGGATCGTGCCTCCAGGCGATTCTCAGGCACTATGCAGTGCTTGGAATGACCTGTACTCACTCGACGCCACCGAGCGGGCAATACTCGCTCGCAGGGCGCGAGTGAGAATCGTTGAAAACTTTAGCCTCGAGGTGTTTAGGCGAGAGAGTCTCCAGGCCATCGGTCGTCTGTGCGAATCGGATGAGACGAACAGAACACGCATGGTCCCGGTGCAGTCGTAGTCAACGTACGCTTCGATTTCTGAGTTTCTGCTGAGATTTCCTGCGCCTTTCCAGGATCCTTGAAGTAACCCGTTCCAACGACCTCTTCGTTGGCCGCCAAGGATACCTGTCGAGAGAGTAATCGATGAGGCGGCGAGCGACATTATGGCCTTCCTAATTCTGTTTGTGGGTGGATTCAACATGGCGCTCCCCGACATTGGCTGGGGGACGCCAGTGCAGCTCTTTCACGGCGTTTTCATCGATAATGTCGTCCTCTCGATATACCTTCTTCTGCTGGCCACCCTGGGTACGTTCGGCAAGATCCTTAGAGACAAGGGCGCGCTGCGTTTCGCGGGAACCGTGGCACTGCTCGGAAGCCTCGGGATCATTTCCGCCGGCGTCAACGCACAAGCGGCGAACGATGTTGGTCAAGCAGCACGGCTAATCTTGTTCGGCGCGTTCGTACTCGCGGGCGTTCACTGGTCGCAAGTCCGAGGGGAGACGTTTGTCCTTCGGTCGTATCTCTCCGGGATTGCTGCGGGCGGTCTTATCAACATTTACTACTCGCTTGTTCAGCCCAAGGCGCTCCTCGGTATACTCCCCGTCCTCTATTCGCAAAACGGTGCGGGAGGGGCCCTGGCAATCGCCATAGGTCTAGCAGCGTTGCTAATGCTGATCCGCCAGACTCGCGGCGACATCACTGTGGCGATCGGTTGCGCTCTGATCGGAACTGTGGCAGCCGCCATGAGTTTCTCCAAGACCTCGATGACGATCGCTGCATGCGGCCTCGTCGCCTGGATCGTTGTTCTCATTCGCACGGTCGCCTTGCGCAGGCTTCGGCTAATCGAAACGGCCGGTCTCGCGGTGCTGCTCGCCGGCAGTGCCTATGTCGTGCGATCCGCCGAGTCGTCGGAGCTGACGGCAGCGGTCATGCAAGCCGTCAAAACGAAGTTCGCAAACCTCGATGTGAGAGATGACTATTCCCTCAGTGCGCGCTACATGTATTTCTGGGGCGTTGCGGAGGTGGTCGCCGATCACCCGTTGACGGGTGTCAGCTACCGCGGATTCTATAATGCCATCACGAACACGTCGACCTACCATATCGGCGAGATGACGGAGGAGGACCCGGAAGCTGGACGACTGGGACAGTCAAATCCTCACAACTCGTTCTTGTACTATGCCGCGGCGAACGGCATTCCAGGTTTGATGATCTCTGGCCTTTTGTTTGTGATGTTTCTAGGCTACTTGCGAGGGAGCCTGGAGGGGAGTGGCGTCGCCGGTCGCGTCGTACTGGGCTGCTTGGCACTAGCGTACTTCATCTACGGGATGACCTTGCCGACGTTGTTCGACACACCCGTGCTCTATGTGCCAGCGGCCGTCGCTATCACGATGGCAAGTCGACAACGCGAATCGCGAGTGCGCCACGCTAGGGCCCCCTCGTTTGGGCCGCGAGTGGAGGCCGCACCAACGCCGACCTGAGGCCCGATGACGAACATCTATTGCAAGGACGCCAGTGAGCGTGCAACGCTCGGGCAGCATGAGAGGCCGATATTCCACCTGGTAAGCGTGGGATGGGACGCGAGCTTGATCACCGGCCTCCTCGACCCGATCGAGGCCAGAACAGATTTCCGGATCTCGCACATCGTCTTCGATCCGGACCTCGCGGTGCTCGAGCGCCAGCGCGGCCTCAACGGCGTTTACCGTCTTCGAGATCATCCTCACGGGATACTGCCGCAACCGGATTCTCGGTTGCTGAGCTCATTGGAGCGACCAGGTGTCCCGACGATCCACAACATGATCATGAGCGATCGTGTTGTTCAGCATCTCCCGTACGACCAGGCGCTCGCGTATTCGACCTATCTCGCCCGTCGTCTCACCGAGTTGTTTCAGCAACTCGAGCCCTCGGTCGTCATTGGCGGCTTTGATGGCCTGCACGGCGCCATCGGACTGGCCGTCGCACGGCAGCTCGACCTTCATTGGTTCGCGATGAACTTCACGCCGCTGCCCAGCGGTATGAGCGGCTTCTGTACGGCGTTGGCACCGCGAACCGCGATCAGGCTTGGCATCCTCTCGCAGGAGGCGCTTCGTGCCCTCGCCGACCGGACGCTCGCCGAGTTCGAGCGACAAGAGCGCGCTGTCCCTGCGTATGGGTCTGCCAACACTGCCACGATGCTGCTCAGGCGGCTTCCGCAGCACGTGGGTGCGTTGTATGACACAGCGGCTCGTTGGTTCTCCAAGGAGGCGGATCGGTTCACCGACTTGTCGGTGTTGCACCTGGTAAAGGAGTACGCGCGCAAGCGGATGAATCTGTTCTTCCTGCCCGGCGACTGGTTCTGCGGCGTGCCACCCGAGACACCCTATGTCTTCTTCGGCCTGCACAAGCAGCCCGAGGGATCGATCGACGTGTGGGCGCCGTTCTACTCCGACCAGCTCCGCGTGGTCGAGTCACTGGCGCGTGCGCTCCCTCCGACACATCAACTCCTGGTCAAACTGCACAAGAGCGACGCCGACAACTATTCACGCGGGCAGTTGGATCGGTTTCGGCGGTTCCCGGGCGTGCGCCTCGTGTCGCCATTTGCACAGTCTCGACCCTTCCTCGATAGCGCCGCGCTCGTCGTGGCGATCCAGGGGACGATCGCGCTCGAAGCGGGGCTGCTGGGCAAGCCGGTCATCATGTTTGGGGACTCGACCGTTCTCGATATGCCGAGCGTCTCTAGGACGGGCGCCCTGCACGAGTTCCCGGAGTTGATCCGCCGAAAGCTCGCCGAGCCGCGCCCTGAGCGAGAGGAGATTATTCGCGGCTTCATGTCCTATCTGAGCCACTACGCGCCCGGTTGCTATAACGATTGGGGCCAGCTTCCCTCGCAAGAAGAGATCGGGAACCTCGTCGTGCAGTTTGAGGCGCTGCGTAGCTACGTCGAGCGACAGGGTTCCGTCTTGAAAATGAGTCCCACATCCCCTTGAATGCCGCCCGAGTTCGATATGTGTGGCATTAGTGGGGTGGTCGCCCACTACTCTGATGCTACTGTGCTCGCTGCATCTGCCGCGGGAGCCCGCCAGTCGATTCGACACCGGGGTCCCGACGCGAGCGGCGAGTATTGCGACGCCCATCTCTGGTTCGGCCATCAGCGGCTCAGCATCCTCGACCTCTCCGAGCTGGCGCTTCAACCCATGGTGTCGGGCTCAGGCCGTTACGTCATCTGCTACAACGGGGAGGTCTACAACTACCGGGAGCTCGCCCGAGATCTGTCGCTGTGTGATCTGCGATCGCACTCGGACACTGAGGTCGTGCTGCGTGCATTCGAGGTACTCGGTGTCGGCTCCTTTCGCCGGCTGAACGGCATGTTCGCCTTTGCCGTCTACGATAAGGACGCGCGGAAGCTGTGGCTCGTGCGGGATCGACTCGGCATCAAACCGCTGTACTATCGCTTGGATGAGCAGACACTGACGTTCGCGTCCGAGATCAAGGCCATTCGGGTGCTGACGGATCACGCGCCGGCGTGCGACCTCTCCGCGCTGCACGAGTTTCTGTACTACGGGAACACGCTTGGTGGACGGACGCTGTATCGCGGCATCCAGCAGCTGCGGCCGGGGCACTACCTCGAGTTGGATCTCCGGACGTTCGCGTGCACGGTCGAAGCGTATTGGTCGCTGAAGTACCAAGCGCGCCTCGAGGCTCAGATCAGGTCCCCGACCGCCGCAACCATCGCCGAGACGCGTCGGCTCCTCGAAGAGGCCGTCCGACGACAACTTGTCAGCGACGTGCCGGTCGGCGTGTTCCTATCAGGTGGTGTCGATTCCACGGCGATCACGGCGTTCGCATCGAGGCATTACCCGGGACGCCTTGCGACGTATGCGGCGGGTTTTGGAGACCCGCATGGCGTGGATGAACGGCCAAAGGCGCGGCGCGTCGCGCTGCACTACGGCACCGAACATCACGAGTTATTCATTGCCGGCGGCGGCGTGCCTGACCTTGTCGAGAAGATGGTCCATCATCACGACATGCCGTTCTCCGATGCGGCGAACATTCCGCTGTACCTGATGGCGGCACAGATCAGCAAGCAGACGAAGGTAGTGCTGCAGGGCGATGGCGGTGATGAGCTGTTCGGCGGCTACAGACGATACGTCACACTTAGGTACTACCGTCTGCTGCACGCCGTGGCTCGCTACGGCAAGCATCTCGATTTGCTCATACCGACGCCGAGCCTGCGGCAACGGGTGCACCGCTACCTGCACGCCTACGCAGCAGCGGATCTCGGCTCAACGATGGCGTTGCTCCTGACGCTGGAGAATGAGCTCTGGCGCCCGGCGGGCGCCTTTGCGCCCGACTTCCAGCGGATCATCGAGGAATCAGATCCCTTCGCTCGCTATCGTGACGTGCAACGGCAGTTCGCCGATCACGATATCGGGAACCAGATGTCGCTAGTGGACCTGACGGTCGAGCTGCCTGACATTTTTCTGGAAAAAGTCGATCGGTCTACGATGGCCGCGAGCCTCGAGGTGCGGGTGCCCTTTCTCGACCATGATCTGGTGGATCATGTCGTCCGGATCCCGGGGACGGAGAAGATGCCTCGGGGCAGGAAGAAGTGGCTGCTCAAACAGGCGCTCCGCGGCATCGTGCCTGATGATGTCCTTGACCGTCCTAAGACGGGGTTCAATGTCCCGTTCGGCCACTGGCTCCGCACTACCCTCAAGCCGCTGTTCTTCGACCACTTCGAGACGTTCAATCGCAAACGCCCGGGGGTGCTCAACCCCTGGGTGATCCGGGAGTGGTATGCCGATGACCAAGCCGGGCGGCGCGACCACTCGTACATGTTGTGGAAAATCCTCAACTTCATGATCTGGGGCAACAATTCCAACATCGCGATCAGTTGCGACTAGGGCCCAATCCGAGAGTCTCTTCCCCCAGCTCGTCTGCCCGACCGACCACCTAACCCTCGATGCCCGGGCAGGGGAGTTCGCGTGTGCGCAGGGCCACCGCTTTACAACGGACAAGGGCATTCCTCGCCTCGTCTCCTCCGCCACACCTTACACGGACTCCTTCGGAGAGCAGTGGAACAAGTATCGAACCACGCAACTCGACTCATACACGAGGGCCACGATCTCCAGAGATAGACTGAAGCGCTGTCTCGGTGAGGGTCTTTGGCAGAGGCTCGATGGCCCTGACGGCCTCAGCGTGCTTGAGACGGGTTGTGGGGCGGGCAGGTTCACCGAGAGGCTTCTGGAGAAGCCCGGCGCCTTCGTAACCTCTACTGATCTCAGCTCGGCAGTCCGCGCCAATCAAGCCAACTGCCCGCAGTCAGACCGGCATCGCGTTGTCCAGTGCGACATCAATGCCCTGCCGTTTCTGCCTGGCTCGTATGACATCGTCGTATGTCTGGGTGTCATTCAACACACGCCCGACCCGGAAGGCACGATCGAGAGGCTCTACGCGCAGGTGAAGCGAGGTGGGTGGTTCGTCATGGACCATTATAGGAAATCGCTGGCCCATTACACGAAGGTCGGCACTACGCTATTACGTCCGCTGTTGAAGAGGCTCTCGGCTCGACGCGGAATGGCTGCCACGGAAAAGCTAACGAAAGTGTTGTTTCCACTCCATCGGGCGGTGAAGAGCAACAGGTTGGCGCAAATCCTACTTTCGCGATTTTCTCCGTTGCTCACATACTATCACACGTATCCCCAGCTGGACGACCGCTTGCAGTATGAGTGGGCGCTGCTGGATACGCACGACAGCTTGACGGACTTCTACAAGCGGTTGCGCTCGCCCGCGCAGATCATCAACACGCTGTCCCGATTGGGCGCTCGCGCTATTTGGGTCGCCAACGGTGGGAATGGCATCGAGGCGCGTTGCCAAAAGCCAATGAGCGGCTGACGCATGCCCGCGATGCGGATCTTGTGGACCCACAACTTCGATCCCGACAAGCCCAATAGTCAGGTCTATATGAACACCGCGGCAGCCGGCGTGCAGGCGCGCGGGGTAGACCTGCACCTGGAGTATCTGGGGAATCTCCGCTCGATTCCGAATCTGTTGCGCGCCAGGCGACGAGTCAGGGCGTTGTCCCGAGCGTTTGACCTCGTGCATGCGCAGTACGGGTCCGCCTGCGCCCTCGCTACGATGGCCGCAAGCTGCCTGCCCAAGATCCTCTCGATTCGAGGGAACGATTGGAGCGTTCATCGAGAGAGGGTGGGTTTTTACTACGTCCACACACGCCTCGCACGTGCAATGACTCGGTTGGCGATCCGTCGTTACGACTGCGTCCTGTCAGTATCCGACCGCATGGCGACGGAATTACGCCGTGTGGCGAGAATGCCGAATGTGATGACGCTTCCGTCACCAATCGACATAACACGGTTCGTTCCGCGTGACAAACACGAGGCCCGAGCAGCCTTGGGCTTTTCCGATAACGGAAGAAAGTGGATTCTGTTCAACGCGCTTGACCTTCGCGATCCCATCAAACGCTTCTCGCTGGCGAAGGCCGCCTTTGAGATGGCCAATGCGCGGCGCGGTGACCTGGAACTGCGCATCGCAAATGACTTGCCGCATGACGTGCTCCCGTTGTACGCCGCAGCGTGCGACCTGATACTCTGTACATCGGAGACGGAAGGGTGGCCCAACTCCGTGAAGGAGGCGCTCGCATGCAACGTCCCGTTCGTCTCAACGGACGTCAGCGACTTGTGGCAGATCGCACGCCAAGAGCCTACGTGTAGAGTGTGTGCGCCCGCCGCCGCCGCCTTGGCGCAGGGCATATGTGACGTGCTGGACACCACCCGCCAGCCCGATTTGCGAAAGCATGTTGCATCGATGAGTCTGGACGCCACGAGCGACCGGTTGATCGCAATCTACGAATCCCTCATCGTGCGTGGGCGCACGTCAGGGGCGCTTCATCACGTAAGGACCGGCTGATCATCATGTGCGGAGTATCTGCAATCATCTCTCCCCGCGCCGACGGCCTCGAGGTGGCCCTCGCACGGATGGTTGCGGCGACCCATCACCGTGGGCCCGACGGACAGGGCACATTCATCGACCAGATCCGGTCGCGGTCGTTTCTTGCCTTTGGCCACAATCGCTTGTCGATCATCGACTTGTCAGACCAGGCGGCGCAGCCCATGAAGAGCCGTGATGGCCGCTACGTCCTCATCTATAACGGGGAAGTCTACAACTACCGGGAGCTCGCGTCGCAGGTCGACAGCAGTGAGCTGCCGGAGGGATTCGGCGATACCGCCGTGATCTTCGCCGCGCTCATCAAATCCGGTCCGAACGCTCTTGCCACGTTTAATGGCATGTGGGCGCTCCTGCTGTACGATGCGCAGGAAAAGACCCTGCTTGTGTCCCGCGACCGCTTTGGCGTCAAGCCGCTCTACTTCTATCAGGATGGCGAGCAGACCTACTTCGCATCGGAGATCAAGGCGATTCTTACGGCGAGTCGTGCTCGGCTGCCGGTAAATCCCGATGTCGCCATCCCGTATCTGACGCGTGGCCTGCTCAACTTTTCCGAAGGGACTTTCTTCCGCGGTATTCATCAATTCCCGCCGGCGTCATATGCCGTCGTCGACCTCAGCGAGACGACATGTCCCGAGATTCGACCCGAGCGATTCTGGCTCCATCCCTTCGAGCGGGGCGAACAGCCGGTGAGCGGCGCTGTCTCGCCCGAAGCGATCAGAGCGACGTTTCTCGATGCGGTGAAGGTGCGGTTGCGCAGCGATGTACCGGTCGGCGTTCTGCTCTCCGGGGGCGTGGACAGCTCGTCCATTGTAGGTGCGATCGGGCATGCACACGCGCTGGACAATGTGACGATCTTCTCGGTGACGAGTGATGACCCAGCGGTCAGTGAAGAGCCATTCATCGACCGGATGGCGGAATGGAATCGGTTAGTGCCGCAAAAGGTCAACGTCTCGAGCGATCCGCTGGCCCTCTTGCATCGACTAGGCGAAGCGTGTTGGTACAACGATGAGCCGGTGTGCGGCGTCGCCGACATCGCGCACCAACGCTTGATCGAACTCGCGCGCTCTCGGGGGATCAAGGTCCTGCTGAGCGGCCAGGGCGCCGACGAGCAGCTCGGGGGGTATAACAAGTTCCTCTTCTTCTGGCTCCGCGCTCTGGCTGGCCAGGGAAGGTACGTCAAGGCTGCCGCGACGCTCTTCCAGTCTGCCCGCCACAGCAACACGCTCTTCGAGTTCAAGCTGAGCGAAGCCATCCGCTATCTTGGCAAGTCTTACCTGGCGTCGGACACGTTCATCCTCCCCGAGCACCAGCATCGCGACACGGTCGATATCGGCTTCCAGGACTCTTATCCGAAGCGTGAGTGGATCGACTTGGTGAGAACGTCGGTCCCGTGCCTGTTGCACTACGAGGACCGGATGTCCATGTCGCAGTCGGTGGAAGTGCGCGTCCCGTTCCTAGACTACCGAATTGTGGAGTTGCTCGCCCGGGTGCATCCGTCCGAGAAGTTCGCAGGTGGGTGGACCAAAGCCATCTTCCGCAAGGCGATTGAGGGCCTGGTACCGTCGGAGATTCAGTATCGGCGGGACAAGAAGGGCTTCAGCGTGCCAGAGGACCGTTGGATGAAGGAGGTCTTCAGGCCGCACGCGACTGAGATGTTCGGCTCGACGATGCTGGCCGAGTCGCTTCGCATCATCAGCGCGACGCAGCTACGGAGGGCGTACGCAAAGTTTGTGGCGGGGAGGGGTTACCTGAATGGTCGTCACTTCTTCCGCGTCTACGCGTTCGAGGCGTTCCTGAGGCGCTTTGCTGATCACATCGCCGCGTAGGTAGGCCCCGTGATATCGGTCGTTTCGTACGGTGTTGGGAACCTTGGATCGATCTTCAGCATGCTGCGGAAGATCGGAGCGCCCGCTGTCGCTGCTGTCACGCCCGGGGACATCGAGCAGGCCGAGAAGATTATCTTGCCCGGCATCGGCGCATTCGATCACGGCATGGAGACGCTGGACGCACGCGGTTTGGTCGCGCCCTTGAGGAAACGCGTCACACAGGACGGCGTCCCGATCCTGGGCATTTGTCTCGGCATGCAACTGTTGGGGCAGGGGAGTGAGGAGGGCGTGCGACCCGGCCTCGCGCTGATCGATGGGCATTGCGAGCGGTTTCGCTCAAACGGCCACCCACCCCTCAAAATCCCCCACATGGGGTGGAAAGAGCTGAAATTCAGCCGCCGCACCCTCCTCCTGAACGAGCTGAATGCCGAATCGCGCTTTTATTTTGTGCACTCGTACCATCTGGTTTGCGATCACATCGGCGACGTCCTCGCCACCGCACACTATGGCATCGACTTCACCGCCATGGTGGAGCGGGCCAATGTCTGGGGTGCCCAGTTCCATCCCGAGAAAAGTCACCGGTTCGGGATGACGTTGCTTCAGAACTTCGCCGCCCTGTGATTCTACAAACGCGTGTCATGCCCTGCCTGCTCTTGCGCAACGGCGGATTGGTCAAGACCGTGAAGTTCCAAGACCCCAAATACGTGGGTGATCCGATCAATGCGGTGCGAATATTCAATGACAAGGAAGTGGACGAGCTGGTGTTTCTCGACATCGGCGCCACCAGGTCAGGAAACGGTCCCAATTTCGATCTTCTCGCCGACATCGCCAGCGAGGCGTTCATGCCCTTCGCGTACGGTGGCGGCGTCACGACGGCCGCTCAGGTGAAGCAGCTATTCGCCCTCGGCGTCGAGAAGGTCGTCCTCAACACGGCGGTCGCCACGAACCCGGAGTTAGTGGCAGCCGCGGCGTCACTGGCAGGCAGTTCGAGCGTTGTGATCTCGGTGGATGTACGGCGCGGCTTGCTAGGGAAGTACAGCGTTCACGTCCGGGGCGGGCAGGTCGATCTGAGGCGCGATCCGGTCGCCTATGCGCAGGAGGTCGAGCAGCTCGGAGCCGGTGAGATCCTCTTGAACTCGATTGATCGAGATGGCACACAGTCAGGGTACGATCTGGAGGTTGTGGAGCGTGTGGCGCAGGCGGTTTCGATTCCGGTCGTAGCGGCCGGTGGCGCCGGTAGCCTCCAGCACTTTCGGGCTGCGGTCGACGCCGGTGCGTCGGCGGTAGCGGCCGGCAGCTTCTTCGTGTTTCACGGAAAGCACAGAGCCGTGCTCATCACCTATCCGGCCTATCACGAATTGCAAGCATTGTTCGAGGCATGAAACGAGGCCCCTCCCGACCGTATCAGATTTGCAGCCGCTGCATCATGGATACCGTTGCGGATAGCAGCATCACGTTCGATGGTACGGGGCTGTGCCACCATTGTCGGCGCTACGATGCACTGCTGTCATCACGGGTCGTGCGCGGAGAGGAAGGACGGCACGCGCTCGCCACGTTGGTGAAGCGAATTAAGGAGGATGGGCAACGCCAGGAGTACGACTGCATCATCGGTGTCAGCGGGGGCGTGGACAGTACATACGTCGCCTACCTCGTCAAACAGCAGGGTCTGCGACCGTTAGCCGTGCATTTGGACAACGGCTGGGACTCGGAGCTCGCAGTCAAGAACATCGAGCGCGTTTTGAGGAAGCTCGACATCGATCTGTACACTCACGTGCTCGACTGGGAGGAGTTCAGGGATCTCCAGGTATCGTTCCTGAAGGCGTCCACACCCGACGGTGAAATCCCTACGGATCACGCGATTGTTGCCGTTCTCTGGGGGGAGGCTGCCCGTCGAGGAATAAAGTACTTCGTCTCCGGGATGAACTTCGCTACCGAATCGATCAGCGTTCCTGATTGGTCGTACGGTCACTCGGATTGGCGCTACATAAAGGACGTGCAGCGACGGTTCGGGACGATGGAACTCAAGACTTTCCCCCACTTCACGCTTTCGTATCTGCTGCTCTACGTGAACGCGATTCGCCGAGTGCGGGCGGTTTCCATTCTCAATTACGTCGACTACCACAAGCAACAAGCCATGGACCTCTTGCAGAGCGAACTGGGCTGGGTGTACTACGGGGGGAAGCACCACGAGTCGATCTACACACGGTTCTACCAGGGCTATGTGCTGCCGAAGAAGTTCGGCGTGGACAAGCGGTATGGTCATCTCTCCGACCTGATTAAGGCGGGCCAGAAGACGCGTGAGGAAGCGCTCGAAGAGATGAAGCGACCGCCGTATCCGGAGGTCGTGCAGCGACAGGACATTCAATACGTGTGCAAGAAGCTGGGGCTCAAGCAGGTGGAGTGCGACGAGATTATGAACGCACCCATCAAATCGTTTCGGGACTACAAGAACTCCTACAGGGTGCACGAGTCCCTGCGCAACACCGTGAACTGGCTGCGCGCGCAGGGGCTCTACCCGCGATAGACGCGAGCATGAAGGTCGTCACCGTCCTCGGCGCGCGTCCACAGTTCATCAAGGCCAGTGTCGTGTCGCGCGCGATCGCTCAGTCCAAGGCGGTCTCGGAGGTCGTGGTGCACACAGGCCAGCATTTCGACACCAACATGTCTGACGTTTTCTTCGCCGAGCTTGGCATCCCGCAACCGGCCTATAACCTGGAGATTCACGGCGGCACGCATGGCGCGATGACCGCGCGCATGCTGGTCGAGGTCGAGCGTGTGCTGCTTGTGGAGAAACCTGACGCGGTGCTCGTGTACGGAGATACCAATTCCACCCTCGCGGGAACGCTGGCTGCCGTGAAGCTGCAGGTTCCCGTCGCCCACGTTGAGGCGGGCTTGCGCTCGTTCGATATGTCGATGCCGGAGGAAGTGAATCGAGTCCTCACCGATCGCGTTGCGCGCTGGTTGTTCACGCCGACCGAAGCGGCCGAGCGGAACTTGCTGCGAGAAGGTGCTGCCCCGTCTCAGATCATTGCCGTTGGCGACGTCATGTACGACGTGGCATTGCATCACGGCGCCCGGGTTTCATCTGATAACGGCCTGCTTGCCACTCTCGGCCTGAAACTCAGCCGGTATGTCCTGGCGACGGTCCACCGAGCGGAGAACACGGACGACCGGGAGAGGCTGTTGTCGATCGTGGACGCGCTGGAAGCGACCACGGAAGATCTCCCCGTGGTTTGGCCGGTTCATCCACGCACGCGCGCGGCACTGCGGGACGCGGGGCGCCTGGAGCCGCTGGCGAGGCGCGTGACCCTCATCGAGCCTGTCGGCTACCTCAGTATGGTGCAGCTCGAGCGATTCGCGGGAGTTATTGCCACGGATTCTGGCGGGGTGCAGAAGGAAGCCTTCTTCCATCGCGTACCCTGTGTCACTTTGCGGGACCAAACCGAGTGGGTCGAACTCGTGGACGCGGGCTGGAATAGACTCGCGCCTCCCACGGACGCTTCGTCCATACGGGCTTCCATTCGCAGCGCGCTGGGTAGCCGCGGGCGGGAAGTCGTTCTTTATGGCCAAGGTGATGCGGCCACGCGGATCGTGAAGCACCTGGCCGCAAGCCGCTGATGCGCATCGGGTACCTGGTACAGCAGTTCCCTCCTGAAGTGGGTGCGGGTCCAGCGCGGATCGGAGAGATGGTCCGTCGCTGGAACCTCGCGGGCGCTGAGGTCACGGTCTGTACGGCGATGCCCAATCGGCCGGAGGGCCGCATCGATGCTCACTACCGAGGCAGGTTCTTCGCGGAGGAAACGTGGGAAGGCGTGCGAGTGCTGCGGTCGTGGCTCTTTGCGCGCCCGGGCGGCGGATTTACTACGACGTTACTCAACAACGCAACTTTCGCCGTCACAGCGATGCTGCACGCTCTGCGTCGAGCGGGGCCGTTGGACGTGCTCGTTGCCAGTTCGCCTCCCTACTTCCCACTCCTAGTCGGCGTACTGCTCGCCCGATTGTGGGCGAAGCCATTGGTGCTCGAACTGCGTGATCTTTGGCCTGAGTACCTCGTAGAGATGGGGGTACTACGCGCACGTTGGCTCGAGCGGGCGGTGCTGGGTTTTGATCGGGCGCTCCTGTGCCGCGCCCGCCATATCGTGACGGTAACTGAACCGCTTCGCAGGCGCATCATCGAGAAAGGCGTCCCATCCTCCGAGGTCACGGTTATCTCGAACGGGGTGGATCCCGATGAGTACTTCCCTAACGACGAGGCGCCGTTCACACCGGAACTCGTTCGGACCGATGGCACCATGTTGATCGGGTACCTGGGCAACTTCGGAGCTGGTCAAGCGTTGGAAGTGGTGTTGGAGGCGGCACGGCGGCTGGCCGCGACCCCGTCCAAAGTGCGATTCGTGCTTGCCGGTGACGGGACGGACTACCGCAAGGTATCTGAGCAGGCTAAACGACTCGCGCTGCCGAATC
>Ga0137381_10000731_pt1 | contig 21335 bp, 19 predicted proteins | sample SagtaG_16_FD_104808 | JGI IMG/M metagenome (GOLD analysis project Ga0137381, IMG submission 104808) | Vadose zone soil microbial communities from Sagehorn Ranch, Mendocino, California, USA - Sage2_L_115_16 metaG | ecosystem: Environmental > Terrestrial > Soil > Vadose zone | place: USA... | reverse complement strand
GCGCGCGAGCTCGATATCGATACGACAACGAGTCAGACAAGAAATCGGGCCAAAGGACGCCAGATTTCCTGTGGCAACGGCCATGTTCTGGTCGCGTGGATGACCCCGCCGGATGATGCCGGTCCCTGGTTTGCGCAGCCGGTCGACGAGCTGATCGATTATATGAAAGAGCATGCTGCGGAGATCGAGAGCCGTCTGGGCGCCGCTCGCACACGGAAAGTTTCGCCGTCGGCGGGAACGGTCTTTCCCAATCTTTCAGTTCACTGGCTCACGCGCACGCTCCGCGTTTGGCATCCGCGGGGACCGGATAAGATGGAGATCTGGAGTTGGGCGGTCGTCGATAAAGCGGCGCCGCCTAAAATCAAGGACGTGATGCGCTTCGTCTCACAATACCGTTTCAGTCCCACCGGCGTCTTCGAGCAGGACGACATGGATAATTGGATTCAAGTGACCGGCGCCGCGCGGAGCCTGATCGGCAGGCGCTATCCCGCCAACTACCAGATGAGCTTGAGCGAAGAGACGGTGGATTCCGATCTCCGCGGCCGCTTGGCGAGCCGGTGGAGCGACTCCAACCAGTTGAGTCTGTACATGCATTGGGCGAAGGTGCTCGAGGCAAAAAACTGGAGCGAGATCATCGAGCAAAAACATGGATAGCGAGCTGCGTCACGCAATCGAAGACTTTTTGTACCTGGAAGCCGAGCTCTTGGATGAGCGCCGGCTGCGGGAATGGCTGGAGCTCTTCACCGATGACCTGCTCTACTGGATGCCCGTCCGTCACAATCCCGTGGACAGACCCGAAGACTTGGCGGACGAATTGTCCAAACCGGGCGAGAGCTACTATTTCAATGACACCAAGGAAACTCTGCGAGTCAGGGTCGAGAGGCTCTATTCGAAGACGGCTTGGTCTGAAATGCCTCCGTCGCGCACGCGCCACCTGATTTCGAATATCCGAGTGAAGAAAGATGACCTCAGCGAGATGGAAGTCCATTCCAATTTTATCGTCTATCGGACGCGGATGGAGAAAGATCAAGATATTTTTGTCGGAACCAGAAAGGACATCCTCCGGCGGGTTAACGGTCAGATAAAAATCGCCCGACGAACGATTATCCTGGATCAAGCGGTGTTAAGCGCAAAAAATATCAGCGTCTTTTTATAAGACGGTAAAACTTAGCTCACGGCAACTTGAGCTATCGCCGCTTGTCTGGAAAGCCAATGGGTGCGCAACGGCTTTAAGGCGAACAATGCCAGCAACGCTCCTATCCAGTCAAAGGCGATTGCCAGGATAAAGATCGGATACCAGTTGCCGGTGCTGCCCGCAATCAAGCTGCCAACAGGCACCAGCAATGACGCCGTGCCCTTTGCGGTGTACAGTAGGCCATAGTTGGTGGTCGCGAACTTCTTGCCGAAGAGGTCTCCGCAAGTGGCGGGGAACAAACTATAAATCTCACCCCAACCGAAGAACGTTAGTCCAGAGAAGATCACGAACAAAACCGGGATATGAGCAAACGTGATCAGGAGCAAAATCGCAATGCCCTCCAGCCCGAACGCGATGAACATCGTGTTTTCGCGGCCGATGTGATCGGAAACCCACCCGAAGAAGGGGCGGGTCACCCCGTTCAAGATGCGATCCAATGATAAAGCGAACGGCAGCGCGGCCATGGTGAGGCCGAACAGAGAGACCGGGTTGTCAGCGACTTGGAAGTCTTTGGCGATGGGACCGAGTTGGGCTGTCGCCATCAATCCGCCCATGGCGAGCATAGTCATCATAACGTAAAGGAGATAGAAGGCCGGAGTCTTGAGCATTTGTGCAGGGGTAAAGTCCTGCGCTGTTTGCGACTCGGTGGACGTGGTTATTTCAGCCAAGTCCTCTTTTTGCGGAGCGCGCATAAAAAAAGCGCATACCAACACGACTGCGCCTTGGAGAATTCCCCAGGTAAAGAATGCCGACTGATATCCGCTCGCCTTGATCTGGTTGGCGATCGGGATGATGGTCAATGCCGACCCGGCGCCGAATCCAGCGGCCGTGAGACCCGCAGCTAAGCCGCGACGGTCCGGAAACCACTTCAGTGCTGCGCCGCTAGCGGTGCCGTATACGATGCCCGCACCGATGCCGCCGATAATGCCTCCGGCATAGAGCATCGCGAGCGAATCGGCAGCGGAGTTTAGGATCCAGGCGAGGCCAACCATGATCCCCCCGACCGCCACGACAACTTGCGGCCCATAGGAATCCACCAGATAGGCTTCGAACGGCACAAGCCATGTCTCTGCCAGGACAAACAGAGAGAACCCTACCTGGATAGCGGCTTTACCCCAGTGAAACTGATTGTCAATCGGACTTACGAATAGGGTCCAGCCGTATTGAAGGTTGGCTATTGCCACCATGCCAACGATACCGACAATGAGTTGCAGCCATCGGTTGCGTAACATCGACACCTCCTACTCATTCGAAGATTGGCGAAGCGCAGTAGGGTCCGTATATTTTTAACCTATTACTGTTGAATGCTATGTCAAGACGGCAAGGTGGTCCTGTCGAGCTAACTGCGAAGCTTTTCAAAAGTGAGGCGGAAAAATTCTTGCGATACATTAATGCAAACCCGCCTTGGACAAGCGAGCGGCTTGCTTCGATTTCGAGTAAATCCGAGTGTGCGATTATTTCCAGAGACTCTCGAAAAAACCCGACTGCTTTAGTTCTTCAACGAAGCTGTTGTCGAAGAAAGCGGAGTTGGGAGTTGTCTGCAGCGCCTTGGCGTCGACCAAATTCATCTGCGCCAGCTGTTGCGCCATCCATTGCATTGCGCCAGGCGGCACGAACGGCTCCCTAGCGAAATTTTCGCTTACGTAAAGGTAACTTTGATGGAGGAGCTCGGGATCGTCAATGTGGAGATACTTGGAAATCAACTTTTTCGTCAAGGGTTCGTTTGCTGTCATCAGCTTGGTTCCTTCCGCAGTGGCTTTGATCACGCGCAGTACGATGTTCCGGTTGCTGCTGGCAAACGATCTTCTGGCGACAATCCCATTGGTCACAAAGCCGATCCCCAGTTTTCTTAGATCTCCGGGCGAGACGAGCTCCCGAAAACCCTGCTTTAGTAAGGTGAGGGTATGAGGAGGAGAGACTACGGCTCCATCGACTGAACCTTTGGAGAGTCCCGCCATCGCCTCGGCCAGTCCGCCCATCTGAAGGATCGTGACATCTTTAATATTGTTGCGCTCGAGTAGCGCGCGAAGGGCAAGGTCCGTAACCGCGCCGAACCTGGTTATGCCGACTTTTTTACCTCTCAAGCCGCCAATCTCGCTAATCTGCGGACGAACCATTAAAGACTGGGTGAAGTACGGCACCGTTGCGGCAATCTGGATGATGTCGCCGCCTTTCAATACGTTGCTGATCACCGCCGGTCCTCCGAGGCCGGCGATATTGGCAGCTCCCGAGAGCATCGATTGAATCATGACAGTAGATACACCGACAAAGATCATGTCCACGTCTACGCCATTCTTGGCAAAAAGATTGCTCTCTTTGGCGACAATCCATGGCATGCTGTTGAGCCCCATGGGGCCGTAGGGGAAAGGAATTTTGGCGGGCTGTTGACCGGAGACAAGCGACGGAGCAAGAACTGAGACAGACAGGACCACGCGAGCGAGCCAGCTTTTTAGCGGGAAATCCAAAATCGACAATCTAAAATCCATAATGCCTCCGCGCTGACCCGTTGGACTCTCAGCTTGGGCTGCCATAGCCCTGGTTCAATCACGAGTCAAGCTAAAAAATATACCTCGGATTTTCTTGTCATGAAAAGCATCCTGGTTTATGAAATGTACAGATGGCCACACCGCAGCAGAGGAGGTTTGGAAATGACATTTCTGCAGTTGAAAGATACCAAGCTCTACTATGAAGTTCACGGCCAAGGTCAACCGATGGTCTTTCTCAGCGAGACCGCCTGCGACGGCGAGGTCTGGAAGCTCTATCAGGTGCCGGAATTTTCCCGGGACCACCGCGTCATTCTGCACGACTACCGCGGCACCGGCCGCTCGGGCAAGCCATCGATCGATTACTCCACCAAGATGTTTTGCGACGACGTCGCCGCTCTGCTGGATCACCTTGGCGTCGAAAAGGCGATTGTGGTCGGTCACTCGATGGGCGGCAGAATCGCGCAACTGCTCGGCCTGGAATACCCTAATAAGGTGGACAAATTGATCCTTGCATCCACGGGTGCCGCTTTCCCCGCCACCAAAGGACTACCCCTAAAGATTTGCCAGGAGATGATCGAGTGGGGCTACGAAAGATATGTGCGCAACCACTCGATCTTAGTCGGGTTTACCGATGAGTTCGCGAAGAAGTACCCGGAACGAGTGGAGAAATATCTCGAGGTAAGAATGTCGAATCTCTGCCCCGTAGAGTTTTACCTGCGCCACCTGATCGCGCGCCAGAGTCACGATACCAGTCTCCGTCTCAAAGATATCCGCGTACCGACCTTGATCCTCGTAGGCGAGGACGACCGCAACGTCACCAGCGATATCAACCACCGGAGCTCGTCTGAAATCTTGGCGCAAGGCATTCCCGACTCAAAGCTCGTGGTACTTTCCGGGGAAAGGCATAGTTATTTTTTCGCAAATCCCGACGTCGCTCATAAGACGATCCGGGAGTTTCTAAAGAGTTCTTAGGGGAAACGCGGCACTGATGCCGATACATGACCGGCGGATCTGTCCAAAAAACAACCGAGCGTCATTCCGGCCAACCCGGATCACAGTCCGGGGGAGCGCGACCCGGAATCCAGGAAAATCAAAAACTTCTGGATACCCGCTTTCGCGGGTATGACGATTGGGGCACGCGTGGATTTATTCTGCGAACTTTAGTTACAGGACACTAGTGTCGGTTGCATTAGAGTGACAGGTGAGGAGGTTTCTCATGCCCTACGTTAAAGCCAAAGACGATGTGGACATTTATTACGAGGTTTTCGGCGAGGGGGCGCCGTTTTTATTTCTTAGCGAAACCGCCTGTGACGGCGCAGTGTGGAAAATCTATCAGGTTCCGGAGTTTGCGCGCGATCACCGGATGATCATCTTCGATTATCGCGGTACGGGCTTGTCCGGCAAACCTTCCGCGAAGTACAGCACGGACATGTTCGCTGCTGACGCGGTAGCCGTCCTCGATCATCTCGGGCTTGAGGGCGCCGTGGTGTGCGGTCATTCCATGGGCGGAAGGGTGGCCCAGCTCCTCGCGCTGGATTATCCGCGCAAAGTAAGCAAGTTGATTCTTGCTTCCAGCGGCGCGGCGCATCCCGGGGAGAGAGGAATTCCGCTACGCATCGCCAAAGAGATGGTGGAGATGGGCTACGAAAAATATGTCCGAGATCACACCATCGTTGTGGGCTGGACGGAGTCTTACGCCCGGCAGCATATGGACCTCATCGAGAACTATTTAAAGGTACGCATGGCCAATCTGTGCCCGGTGGAATTTTACTTCCGCCACGTCCTCGCGCGACAGGAGCATGACACCAGCGGTCGATTGAAAGAGATCAAGGTTCCAACCCTTATCTTGGTCGGCGACAATGATCATTTCGTCGTGAGCGACATGTCGCATCGCGCCGGCACCGACATCCTGGCGAAGGGGATTCCGAATTCCAAGTTAGTCGTTCTTTCGGGCGAGCGACATAGTTACTTTTTTTCGGAGCCGGAAAGGGTTCACGGTATCATCAGAGAATTTCTGCAAGGGAACTAAAACGTCAGACCGTGGGTCTCGTGACGGCGGCTGAAGCAAGGGTATGCAAAGTGCAGATCAACCGATGGCATTCATCAATAGTCGGCCATTTGAAGTATGCAACAAACAAGAACGCAGATTCTTCGCTCTGCTCAGAATGACGCTTGCGAAGCTTGTCATCCTAAACCTTTCAGTGTCATCCTGGGCGGTAGCGAAGGATCCAATCCCCATCAGGGTAAACTCCGTGAAGCATCTGAGCGGAATTTAGCCACGACCTGAGAATCCTGTCTTATTTACGAAGGAGGCAAGCATGGCATATACGGCTAAAGGCAGGCAAAAGAGTTTTCCCGTTTTTGATTGCGACAGCCACATCTACGAGCCGCCCGAGATCTGGGACCAGTACATTCCGCGGGACCAACAGCATTTTGCCAAGACTCATTTCTATCGGGACGCCGACCGTCTGATCTTGGTGCGCAATTCAAAAATCAGTTTCAGAGACCCGGGCAAATGGAAGTATCCGGGCGAGACCTGGCATCCTGGCCTGACAAAAAAAATTATCGGCGCCACACAACCGGGAACGAAGGAGTGGGATGAAAAGATCGGCCGAAACGCCAGTGCCCGAGACCCGCATGCGCGGCTGAAGGACATGGACGCGGCCGGCATCGACCAGGTGATGATTTTTCCGTCGACTTTTGTCTATCTCCCTCTCGTGGATAACGCCGAGGCCGCGCAAATTTGCGCGCGAGCCTACAACGACTGGGTCTATGACTATTGCAACGCGGATTCGAAGCGACTCTATCCGGCGGCGGTTCTGCCGATACAAAACATTGACTATGCGATCGAAGAACTACGGCGGGTCGCCGAGCGCGGTTTTAAGTCGGCGTTGGTTCGTCCCATCATTGCCCATAACAAGTATCCGACATTCCCGGAGTTCGATCCGCTGTGGCGCGAGTTTGAAGCGCTGGGCATGGTGCTTGGAATGCATACGTTTCCCTCGCGGGGCGAGGCCATGTCTCCCGGCCTGGGAGAACGCATGGGATCTGACAGGAAACGGTTGTTCGCCGATGAAGACGTGTTGGTTTATTCACCGGGACAGTTCGTTGCCAACATCATGCAGATCATGGGATCGAAACAAGCGGGCGACGCGGCCTACGGCTTCATCGCCGAGGCCATGACCTGGACCGGAGTGGTTTTGATGACCGGATGGCTGGAAAAATTCCCGCGCCTCAAAGTAGCGATCCTGGAGTCCAACTCAAGCTGGCTGCCGTTGGTGCTCGAGAAAGCCGAGACCTATATCGAGTTATACCGGCATCTGGGAGAAAAAATTGGCGATCCGCACGAGGTTTTCTACAAGAGCTGTTACATCGCTTTTGAGAGCGACGAGGAAATGACGTTTCGACTTTGGGATCTCTACGAAAATATTGGCCTGTGGTCTTCGGACATGCCCCACCTCGACGCTTCCGACGTATGGGAGGCGATCGATCACATGAACAAGTGGAAAGTTCCCCAGGAGGTTCAAGAAAAAATGCTCGGCGGCAACGCGCGACGACTGTACGGCATCGAGCCGCAGCTGGTCGTGACTCAGGCGCCCGATGAGTATCAGCCGACCACCATGTCGCGCTACGCTTAAGATAGTCCAATACTCCACCACTCCAGTACTGCAATTTTTCACTCGGTAGGTGTTGCGCGCCTATCTCGTGTAAAGCTGCTTGATAAAACCCGAGGCTTCGACTTCCCGTACGAGGCTCCCATCGACAAATGCCTTCGGATCTGCCGCTGCGGCCTTGGGATCGCGTGCGGCTAAATCGTCAAGGAGGGTTTTGACTCCCTCCGGCGTCGGCAACAGATTGTCGGGATACGCAGCGGTGTAGGCTTGGTAGGCCCGTTCTAGGCCCGCGGGGTCTGAGATGCGTAGGTTCCTTCCCCAGATTGCCTTTGCCTCTTCCTTGTTGGTTTTGTTGAAGTGAATCGCCTCGATCATGGCGCGAGCGAACTTCAATAATACCGGGCGCTTTGCTTTGACAATCGCCTCGCGTGACAGGACGCCGTTCCACCAGAAGGGTATTTTCAAAGAGCCGATATCGAAAAGATCTTTGAAGCCTAATCTCAATGCCTCGCGCACGAAAGGTTCCGGGATGATGGTGAATTGAATCACTCCTTTTGACAGCGCGGCGAATCTTTCGGGATTGCCTCCGGCGGTAATGATCCTCGTGTCGCGCTCCGGATCTAGTCCTAGCCGCCTCAGGGCGAAGCGTAGACCTATATCGGAAGTGCTGCCGATGCGATTCACTCCGCCTACTTTTCCCTTGAGTTGTTCCACACTCGTAATGCCCTGTGCCGCGATGATGTGATCGACGAAGGTCCGGACGATGCCAAGAATCATGACTGTGTCGGCGCCGGCGAGCCGAGAGCTAACCAGTGTGGCCACCGAGGTGGCGGAGACATCGATTTCTCCGGCGAGCAAGGCCTGAAGGACGGTGGGACTAGCGCTTATGCTTATGATTTCGGGCGCGACGCCCTGCTTCTGAAGTAATTTTTTTTCTTGAATAATCCAGATGGCGCTGTTGGCGGGACTCGCGCCCGCCCAGGCGATGCGGATCCTTTCTTGAGCGAGGGCAGAACCGCCAAGGCAAAATAACGCTGCCGATGCAAAAAGCAGTGCTAGGAGTCTTCTAAGCATTGGCGAAGCTAACGAACCTCGGCGCCCCAGAGCTCTTTGAGAAAGCCACTCTTCTGCAACTGCTCGGCGAAGCTGTTATCAAAAAGCTCCGACGCTTTTTTCCGTATATTCGTACCATTGTCGCGCGCTACATCCATGGCTTCTGCGACCGCGTTGGCGGGAACCATCATCGATCGGTTGATCAAAGATACGGCGTAGGCCTCGTACGCTGACTGGAGAATTTCCGGCTCGGAGATTTTAAGTACTTTGCTGAGCGAGGCTTTCGCCTTGTCCGGATTCTTTTCCACGAAATAGACGGACTCCGCCATTGCCGCAACAAACCGTTGCACAAGTGGCGGTCTCTCTTTGAGCAATTTGGAGCTAGCGTGCACGGAGCTGTATATGAAAGGCAGGTTTAAATCCTTGAGGTTGTAAATATTATTGAAGCCGTCCTTCTTTCCCAGGGCATTCAACGGTGGTGTAACGGGCGCCGCTTGAATAATGCCTCCCATCATCGCGCTGTATCGTTCCGATTGGCTACCCCCGATGGGCCGGATCTGGACGTCCGCCGTAAGATTGTATTTCTTGAGGAGAGTCTTCATCGGCCGGTCATCCAGGTCTCCGGCCTTAGACACACCGATGCTTTTTCCCTTAAGATCCTCGAGCCGCTTGATATCCTTTTGGGCCAAAAGCACGTAAGGCAAACCGATGAGCGGTGAGGCCACCAGTTTGCCGTCGACGCCACTGGCCAATCCGGGAATCGTGCCGTCTGCGGCACAGTAAACAAATTGGATCTCATCAGCCGACAAAGCCGCGAGGTTCATCGCGCTCCCGCTAATAAATCTTTGATCGACCTTGAGACCGTACTTGTCAAAGAGACCGCTGTCGATGGCCGTGTAGAGATGGATGAAGCCGCCGGAATTGGCGCAAGTGGAAACGTGCGCGGTCACCGATGACTCACCGGGTTTAGCCAGGTATGGATTCGCGCTCGCCGTTAGAGGCGCCATCAAGCCACAGATCGCTATCAGGTTTGCCAGTTGAGTACATAACCGCCATGCAATGTAAGAACGATCTCTTTTCATAGTTCCTCCTGAGTTTCGTCTTAACGGCAAACAACTGTAGAGCGAACCGTTCAACCATCGCCGGTATAGCGGCTTTGACTACGGACTGTCAACGTAAGCAAAGCTATGGCGCGCAAGTTTCGTCATTCCGCGCGGACGAGATTATCCGAGATGATCTGTTTATTTTCCGCAGAGCTGTCCGATGTCGTGAGTCGACCACTCTTTTTCGGCCTTGACTTAGGGCTTTACGGCCTATACTTATTATTTTGCTTTGGGTTCGAAAGGAGACTTCCGTGAGGCGAGTGATGAATTGCTGGATTCGGGTTTGGGAAATCGTTGCCATCATAGCTTACCTGGCGTCCAGTAGCGCATTTGCGCAGCAGGCGAATGTCGAAGCGGGCAAAAAAGAAGGCAAAGTCGTCGTGTATGGTTCCGTCGTGCCGCAGGCGATGGAAGGGCTGCATCAGGCCTTCAAAAAGAAATATGGAATTGATGTCGAATACTGGCGTGGCTCTTCGACGCAAGTTTCCGAGCGGGCGCTATCGGAGTGGCGCGCCGGACGGCCGGGCTTTGACGTGGTCGAAGGTAACCGCGGCGTACAACTAATCATGAAAGAGGAAGGGCTTTTCGCCAAGTACGTGCCGCCGGCCGCCGAAAAATTTCCGGCTCAGTTTAAAGAAAGAGACGCCCTGATTACCCCATGGCGCGTGTTACCCATCAGCATTCTTTACAATACGGAGCTTGTGAAGCCGAATGAGATTCCGAAAACTTTGGATGACTTGCTCAACCCTAAATGGACGGGAAAACTTTCAATCCCCGATCCGACCCGTCACACGACGACCGCGCAGTTTCTCCGGAATCTAGAAAAGTTCAAGGGCGATAAATGGCTGGATTACGTCAAAGCCTTGGCAAAGCAAAAGCCGATCTTGGTGGAGTCGCTGGCGCCGGTGACAACGACGATCATTAAGGGGGAAGCTTTGGTCGGCATTACCTATATAAAATACATTAAGCAGTATAAAGGACCGGTCAGTTATGTTCCCATGGATAAGTATTTGACCGATCCAAACTATATGAGCCTGAGCGGCAAGGCGACTCACATGAACGCGGCCAAGCTTTATATCGATTTCGCGTGCACGCCCGAGGGGCAAAAAGACATAGCCGAAGACGGGGAGTTTGTCTTGGCGCCGGGAGTTTATCCGCCGATCAAAGACGCCGACAAGGTGGCTCCGCGGATGGTCTTCATGGACAACCCGTCTGAAGAAGAGTTTAAAAAGCTGATGACTGGTACGTTCCGGGATATTTTCTTCGGCAAATAACATTCCGGTCTTTTGCACGCTATGAACCATGGAAAAGGGGACTGGCCGATAATTGGCCGGCCCCTTTCGTTTTTTCGCGACCGTGTTGCATCTGGCGAAAGAATCAAGGGCGCGTTGTCAAGCCGGTCCTTGGAGTCTTTTCGCCGCGACCCGCAGCTCGCGGTGGTTGTCTTCATCGGGATCATTATTGGCTACTTGAGCCTCTCCCCGACGTTGATGCTTTTCTACGGCAGTTTTCTCAGTAAGCCACTGGGGGTTCCGGGTAAGTTTACCTTGGCCCATTATGAAAGCGCGTATGCTGACCCGCTCACCTATCAGCTGTTGTGGAATTCGTTTATTTTCGCCGCCGGCTCTTCGATTCTGTCGACCGTGCTGGCGGCGACGCTCGCATGGATCGCGATTCGCACCAATGCTCCCTTCAGAAAAGCTTTCGAGCTGACCGCGATTATTCCTAATATCTTTCCCCCGGTGATGCTCGCCGTCGCTTGGACCGTATTGCTGAGTCCGCGAACCGGTTTGATCAACCGATTTTTGATGCAGCTTCTCGATCTCGAAAACGCGCCGCTAAATATTTATTCACTGTGGGGCATGATATTTGTCGAGGCGCTCATCACGACGCCGCTGGCGTTCTTGATCGTTTCCGCGTCGCTTTACTCGATGGACCCATCCCTCGAAGAATCGGCCAGAGTGGCCGGTTCGAGCAATCTGCAGATCGTGCGGCGCATTACCTTTCCAATTGTGCGACCCGCTTTGCTGGCAGCCGGCATGTTGAATTTTGTCCGCGCCATTGAAAGCTTCGAAACGCCGGCCATCATAGCCCTTCCCGCGCGAATCGAGGTTTTTACGACCAAGATTTACCGGGAGGCGGTCGGAGCATTTCCACCGAACCAAAACTTGGCTGCCACCTACGGGGTTTCGCTGCTGCTGATCACGATGTTATTCGTTTTCTTTTACCGGCGGTTGACCCAAAGGTCCGAGCGATACGTGACGGTTACCGGCCGCGGCTATCGGCCCACGATCATCGATCTCGGCAAGTGGCGCTATCTAGCGGCGGGAATCGCCGGGCTGATTCTTCTCCTGATCGTCATCTTGCCTTTCCTCGTATTGATCTACGTTTCCGTAATCACTTACGTTCATGTCCCAGGTCCCAAGACTTGGGAGCTGCTGACTCTGGATAATTACAAGTCGAATCTGACCGATTCGCGCACCTATCGAGCGTTGCAGAATAGCCTGATGCTGGCGGTGTCCGGAGCCACATTGTGCATGCTGCTAGCCACCGTCACCGCGTGGGTAACGACCAAGACGAAAACGGCCGGGCGCGGAGTGATCGAAGGGTTGACTTTTATCCCGTGGGCTTTTCCGGGAACCGCACTCGCTATCGGTCTACTTTGGACCTACGTGTACGTGCCGCTACCGATTTACGGGACTTTGTGGATTTTGCTCATAGGCTACATCACGCGCTTCTTGCCTTACGGCCTGAGGGCGATGACGAGCACGATCGTACAGCTTCACGATGACTTGCCGCAGGCTTCCATGGTTTGCGGCGCCGGATTTTTTACCACCTTCCGGCGTATTTTACTGCCGCTTCTTCGACCCGGCTTCATTGCGGGTTGGATCATCCTATCGACGATCTACCTGCGTGAGTTTAGCACGTCCATCTTTTTATATTCGCCGAGCTCAGAACCGTTGGGCCCTTTGCTCTATCACTTTTACGTGGACGGCAATCTCGGGCCCATGTGCTCGCTGGCGATCATCGTCAGTGGGATCTGTATTGTCATGATTATCGCCGCCCGTCGTCTCGGCCACGTCGGCGAACAATTCGAAGCACACTGAGTGTTATGGACGCGCAAACGGCAAAGAAAATTATCGAAAAGAATCTTCAATACGATGACGTCAAGCGGCTGCTGGTGCGGCTGGTTCAACATGCCAGTCCCCAGACGGAGCTGCTCGAGGCTGAGCCGAGAGTCTTGGCTTTGATCAGCGATGTGATCAAACCGGAACTTGAACGAGCGGGCCTCCATCCTTCGATCGATCAAAAAGGCAACCTGGTCCTGCGGCTCAACGGCCGAGGACGGGGGGATCGTTTAATGCTCGTCGGCTACGCCATGAACGCCGCCCCCAGCACCATGCAGAATCCTTATTCGGGTGAAATCGTCGATGGCGCTCCGTACGGGCTGCAAGGCAAATGCGTCTGGGGCCGCGGGGCTTGTGAGCAAAAGGGTAGCCTGGCGGCGATGCTGGCGGCGGCGCGATTCCTCGGAATGATTAAAGTCGAGCTTCCAAGCGATCTCTATTTCGTGGTGAGCACCGCGGGAGAGACCGGACGGCACGATTCGCTCGCCCATGTGCTGGATCATGACAACGTTGAGGCCGACTGGTGCATCATCGATGGTCCACCGGAAATTCAACTAGGCAACAAGGGCCGGGTCGATATCCTGGTTACCGTCAAAGGCAAGCAGGCCCACAGCAGCCGACCCTGGGAGGGAGTGAACGCGATCGAAGGCGCGATGAAGATTTTGGAGAAGTTAAGGCCGTTGATGCCATATCCAGAAGACAAGGCCCACCCCGAACTTGGAAAGGTCAGTTTGACACCCAACGCTATCGAGAGTTTTCCCAAGGCAACCCACACGATTCAGAGCGAATGCCGGATCATGTTCGACCGTCGGCTCCTTCCGGGAGACGATCCGAGAAAGGCGATCCGACAAATGGAGGAGACCATCGGCAAGATCGCGCCCTTCGAGATCGAAGTTCAGCCGCGGGATTTCATGTATCCGAGCGAGGTGGAAAAGGACGCTGAAGTCGTGCAGGCCTTGGAAACCGCAATCCGAACCGTGTCGGGTCAACAACCGGCGTACAGTTTTTCCACCGCGGCAAACGATACCGGGCTTTTCAATTTCAGGGGAATTCAGGCGATCAATTACGGCGCGCGCGATATCCGCTTTCAGCATACCGATCATGATCTGGTTTCGCTCAACAAAGTGTTCGACGCTGCGAAGGTCTTCGCCTTCCTGGCGATTCACCGGTAAGCAATGATTTCAATGGCTCAGGGGTTGCTTGTCAGGTAAAGGTTTGCCCCGTGAGTCAAGTTGAGATCCAGAGGCGGTGGTTGCGTGAATTTCGTCTGGAGCAGCGCGGAATAGGACGACGGTCCGTACATGTTCATCCAGTTCATCAGCGGACTCTGTGGATCGACAGGAGAGAGAAATTCCAACAAATGGGGCCCAACGGTGTAGCGCATGCCTTTGGCTCTAAGCCGCTCGTCATTGATTATCTCGCCCCCGATTCCTACGGACTTGTACCAGCGCTCCGGAGTCGAAACGTCACCGGTGGCCATAACTAACTTCTGGATTCCAGTGACGCCATTCCTGTGCTCACACTGTCGGGGAATCCGCTCTTCTCTGGGCGTGACATCCTGGATGAGAAAGGGCGCGGCGCCGCGGTGGTTGTCCGTTGCCAGCGATAAAAGCCATTTCAGCTCATAGCCATCGGGTCTGGTTCGCGACCAGGGAACGGGGTCGTTGATCGCCACGCCAGCGTCACGAAACTTTTGGGTATCCCCTCTCAGATCGTCCGTCTGCATGCAATAGTCAACCAATCGTTCGCCTTTCTGCAACGGAGCCCACCAGCGATGATCCGGAGCTGCACAGTAAAAAGCGATAATCTCGAGGTAAGAGCCATCGCGAAAAGCGATGAGCGCATTATGGCTGCCGACGGGATGACGTCCACCCGGCACCACAGTAAAACCCAGTTGCTCGTAGTCTTTGGCCGCCTGTGGCAAATCTTTGACGACGATCACCAGGTGATCAATACCTTTAAGCATCGGGTCAATCCCACTAAAACAATTATAGAAATGCGGGCGCGACTTCTTTGAGAAAACGGTTGAGTTGTCCCGTCTGGTCCCAAGAGGTCATGCGCAGGGTGATGTGATCCAGCCCGGCAGCAAAGTAAGCCCTGAGCTCCTCAATACATTGCTTCGGAGTTCCCGCCGTGGTGAAGCCTTCAACGAACTTCATGCTGAAATTGGAGGTGTAGTACTTGTCCAAAAACGCTTTGCTTTCGTCGAGCGCGGCTTTTCGATCTTCTTTAATGTTGATGTTGTGATACAACGAGCTGCCCATCTTCACCGGATCGCGGCCTTCTTCGCGCGCCATCGCTTGAATGCGCTTCCATTGCGACCTGAATTCTTCCGGCGTCACTTTATTGGTCATCCAACCATCGGCGAATCGCGCCACGCGGCGCAACCCGCGCTCCACCGCGGCGCTCGGCGCGCTGGCGCCGTCTTTCCAGGTAAGGCCCGTGGGATTGCTGGCGATCCAGATCGGCACGGGATTCTGCACGGGGCGTGGTTGGATCGTGACGCCTTCGAACTCGTAGAAGCGACCTTTGTGCGATGCTTTTTCCTCGTGAAAGAGCTTGCGAAGAATGGTGATGCCTTCCTCAAGCCGGCCCACGCGCTCCGTATCTTTGATGCCCATCACTTTGTGTTCGAGCGCCTGCGCGGGGCTCTGCTCGTTGGGCCCGCCCAAACAGACTGCCAGCCACGCTCGGCCATTTGAGATGACGTCGAGGCTCGCCCATTGCTGCGCCAACAAAGCGGGATGGCGATGCGGAAAAGTCGCCATACAACCGACGGCCAATCGAACTTTTTTCGTGATTGACGACAGCGCCGAGAGAAGAGCGATGGATTCCAAGCGGGGTTTGGCGAGGAGGCTATCGCCCACCCACACCGCGTCGAATGCTCCGGAGTCTTCTCCTCGCCGCGCCATGTCAAAGAGTTCAGGAACCGTGACCGCGCCGATGATGACGCCGCGGTTGGCTAACGTTAATCCGAACGAGGCCATATTTTGCACGCTCCTTCCCGGTTCCTATAGCATACGCCATAGGCGATTCGAAGCTAAGAGCGCATTGACAGGATTTTTCATCCATGGTTGGTTTAGCCTTTCATACCGGGGGAAGAACTCATGGCGGCAAATTTTAGAAGTTATCTCGACGCGCTGAAAAAAAATGACGAGTTGACGGTTATCTCCAAGAGCACGGACCTGCGCGACGTGGCGGCGTTGGTGCCGCAGTCGGACAAGGCGCTTTTGTTTACCAACGTTCGCGGCTATGCGATGCCGGTCGCCTCGGGCCTGCTCCAATCGCGCACTCGCATCGCCATTGGCATGGGTGTTCCCTATGAAAAGATCGAGGCGAAACTGCGGTCCGCCATGGAACATCCCGTAAAGCCCAAGCGCACCCAAAGGGCGCCTGTTAAAGACGTCATTCTCGCGAAGAACAAGGTCGATCTTTATCAGTTGCCGGTTCCGGTCTTCTCCGTCATGGACGGCGGTCCCATGATTACCGCGGGAGTGGTGATCGCCGAAGATCCGGAATTCGGATTGAACGCCGGTGTCTATCGTATGATGCTCAAGGAGAAAAACATCACCGGCATTGACATCGTGACGCCGAATAATTTGCGGAAATTTGCCGAGCGGGCGTTGCAAAGGAAAAAGCCTTTGCCAATCTCCGTCTCCATCGGAACCCATCCTGCCGAGCTGGTGGCGTCCACTTTCAAGGCGAATTTGGGCGTGAATGAGTTGACTTTTGCCGGCGGACTCAGAGCGCAGGCAATTCCGCTAGCCGACGGAGAGACGATACCGGTTCCTTGCATCGCCGATGCGGAGATCGTCTTGGAAGGGGAGATTTTGCCGGAGGGCTGGGTCCATCCCGAAGGGCCGTTCTGCGAGTTCAATCGCCTGATGGGCGGCATTCACATGAATCCCCGCGTGCGGATCAAAGCGATCATGCACCGCAAAGATCCCATTTACTACGCGCTGCATATGCCCTGGGAAAATATCTGGATGAGCGCGCCAATCTACGAGGCGGCGGCCTGGCGCGTGCTTCACGAAGCCGGCGTGCAGGCGACGGCGATCAATGTGACCCCGGGGGGATGTTGCCACTGGCATATTGTCGCTGCGATCAAAAAGCAGCCGGGCGACGGCAAGAATGCCATCCTAGCGCTCCTCTCCATCGCCGATATCAAACATGTGACGATTGTCGATGACGACATCGACGTCTTCGATCCCACCGACGTCGAGTGGGCGGTTGCGACGCGCGTCCAGGCGGACCGCGACGTGCTGATCGTCTCCAACGCCCGATCCAAGCCGTTAGACCCATCGTTGCCGCCTACACCGGGTCGCATTCCAACGACCGCAAAGATGGGAATCGACGCGACCATTCCAGAAGATGTTCCAAGGATTCGTTACAACCGGATTGTTTACTTCAACCAAAACAAGATTAAACTCGCCGACTATCTCGAAACCGTAGAGCCTTCCGCGAAGCCGGCAGGAAAAGTTAAGGCGGCCGAAACCGTTGAATCGATGACGGAAAAGATTTTAGAGAGTTTAGCTAGGTCGCACCGATTCTTCCCGGACCTATTGGAAGTCTTTCCCAAGGAAGAATTTCGAACCATCGCCGAAGCGCTTGGGATGCTTCATCAACAAGGTAAGATTGTGCAGGATAAGGAAGGGAAATACCAACTCAAAGAGCAGATTTAGGCTGCCATCGCTGTTGGCGCTTCTGTTAGGCCGGCCCGACTGACTGATCAAGTTCGCCGCTTGCGGGTGTAGTGCCGAATCCTGTGCTGGAATTGCTCGGTGCGGAGGATCAGATCCTCTTCAAAAAGCTCCGGCGAGTCGTAGCCGCGGAAATCCGTTCTACCTCTTATCAACCTCACTTCAACGTCTGACGGTTCGAGGTCCACGGCTATGCTTTTATCGTTGTGTGAGATTGACGACCATTGCCGGATCAAACTCCAGATAATCGAACCTAGGAGAAGCACCGAACCGGCTGTAGCGCAGTAGAAACCACCTAATAGGATCTTCTCGGCTACCATGAGCAATTCCCGTTCAATAATCGAAAGCTGCTAGAAAATGGCTCACAAAGCGACCCGCTCTTATGCGTCTTTCTGCAAGCCCGCTCTCCCGAAACGAGCCAACCTATATCGCCGGTCCCAGGAAGAAGTCAACCACCACAAAAAGGTGCTACTCCATGCCCGCTTTCAAATCGGCGTAGAGAAGTTTATGGAACAAGTGTTCTCCCGCTTCACGGCGAACCGACAAGCGCCCGGGTTTATAGGCGCGTGAGGCGAGGCCGCGCTTGACCGATTCGCAGATCGCTACGTCTTCGGCCTGAATCCGTTCACTCACGGCGATACTGGCGAGATTCTGTTCTCGAGCGTGCTCGGAAATAGTCTCGAAGTAAAAATCGAAGATAACTTCGGTCCGATCGATGCCGCGTGGAATAACGAGATTGGTGTCCATGGCTCCTTCATACGAGTTGATCATGAAATTCGGATAAATCCAGAAATAGAGAGCACGGTCGCCTCTTCGGACCGCAGCCGTATCTGAATCACCTCGATCGTTCACAATCGGGGATGACTGTAAACAGAATCGCTCGCCGGTTTCGATGGTGTACTGGCTGTAATCAAGAACGCTGTTTAGCCCACGGTGGAGATGGGGGACGTGGTAGCCACCATCGAGATAATTGTCGACGAAGACTTTCCAATTGCAGTTGAGGGTGTAACTGCGTCGCTCGAGCCAGTGAAGGTTTTCAATTCCCGACTTATGGATGCGTCCGGTGAGATCGGCGCCGAGAAATCGTTCTAGCGATGGACCGTGAGTCTCAACCTTCACGAACAGCCAGTTTTGCCATAGCGCGGTCTGACACGGAACGAGCCCGTTTGCCGAAGGATCGAAGTTCCGAACCCCAGCGAAATCCGGCGTTCCTTTAAGCTCTCCTTCCAGCGAGTACGTCCAGCCGTGGTAAGGGCAGCGAAGATTCTGCGTGCGGCCCTCACGCTCAGTCATGATCGCCGCACCCTTATGACGGCAGACGTTGAAAAATCCGCGAAGCACATTGTCACCGCCTCTCACAACCAGAATCGGCTCTCCAGTTATCTCAGCGGTGATGTATTGTCCGCGCTCGCGAACCTGATCGACGCGTCCGACTGTCTGCCACGAGCGGCAGAAGACCGTCCGTTGCTCCAATTCGAAAATGCGCGGATCTGTGTACCACGCGGCCGGAGGCGCGCATGCCTCAGCCAGCGATGCGCCTTCCTTGTAACTTTCGACGATCTTTCTGAGGGACGATCGCATAACCTACGAACACTCCTGGGTTAAACCGGGCCTGTTGCTGACCCGCGGCACTTCTTCCTATTATGTTTGCGCCGGTTTGAAATCAAGTGAAGTTTTGTTATGAAACCCGGCTCTCAGCTCGTTGTCAAAGATAATTTTCGAGGCTAGAGTCGGTGAACTATTTGCAGTTTGCCTGCATGCGGGAGGATGACTGATGAAAAAAAACGCTTCGCTGGCGCGGAAGGTGGCGCTCTCGTGCCGCATTCTCGCCAAATTGGGTCTGTTCAAAGAAACCACGGGCCATGTGAGCGCGCGAAATGATACAGATCGGATGCTGATCCGTGGCCGGGGGCCCGCCGAGAGCGGGCTTCTCTTCACCATGCCGGGCGACATTATCTTGGCCGATTTTGCAGGGAAGAGCCTGGAGAGAAAGGCCGGACTCAAACCTCCCAATGAAGCCGTTATTCATGGTGAAATCTATAAAGCGAGGCCGGAAGTGACTTGTGTGGTCCACGCCCACCCGCCCTCAGTTGTCCTTTGCAGCATGGCGGGAATAGAGCTGAGGCCGATTTTTGGCGGTTACGATCCGCATAGTATGCGCCTGAGCCTAAAAGGTATTCCCGTCTTCCAGAGCAGCCTCACGTTGAATACCAGGGAACAGGTCCATGCGATGCAGAACGTCATGGGTGATAGCGACATCTGCGTGCTCCGAGGTCACGGCTTGATCGTTGCGGGAAGTAGCGTGGAGCAGGCGACCGTGACAGCCATAAAAGTGGATACGTTGGCCAAGATGAACTTACAGGCCGCTTCGCTTGGAAAGGTTCCGTCCATTTCGGATGAAGACATAAACGAATTCCAGAGCCGGACGGGCAGGGGAAACAGTTCAGCGGAGGGTCTGTGGAGATATTACTCCGAATGGCTTATGAAAGGATGAGAATGTATTTTTCAAATGGTCATATTAATTAATTGGCTCTTTCACTTAGGAGGCGGCGTATGCCTGTAGCAGAGATTGATGGCTTAGAGGTTTACTACGAAACCCGCGGCTCGGGAGCGCCGTTGTTGATGCTCGCGCCGGGTGGATTTGACTCGACGATAGACAAATGGTTGAACGCGACCGCCTGGAAAGAGATCGACGCTCTGGACAAACTTTCATCGGAGTTTCAAATAATCGCTTACGATCGGCGGGAATCCGGAAGGTCGGGCGGGAGAGTAGAAAAACTCAGCTGGGAACTCTACGCCCGCCAGGCAAAAGGTTTGCTGGATTTTCTCAAAATAGACTCGGCCTTCGTGCTCGGCGGATGCATGGGCTGCTCTGTCGCTCTTGCCTTCGCCGTCTTGTTTCCAAGAGCCACGCGCGCCCTGCTGCTGCACTGGCCCGTTGGAGGTTACCGGTGGAAGGCGACTAATCGCCGGAAATTCGCCGCCCATGCAAGCTTCGTGAGAGCCAATGGACTATCCGCCGTGACCGAGCGCGCTAAAAAAGGTAAAGGCTTTCGCGAGGATTCGGAATCCGGTCCATGGGCAAAGTACATCGCTCAAGATGCTCAGTTCGCAGATGCCTTTAGATCGCAAGATCCGGAGCGCTACTTGGGTATCGTGGAAACCACCGGCCGTATCCTGTTCGACCGCGACACCGCGCCGGGCGCGACGCCAGAAGAGGTGATGGGGATCAAAGCGCCCGCGTTTATCGTCCCGGGCGACGACCCTTCTCACGGCACTTCCGCCGCGCATTATTTAAGGGAATGCCTGCCGAACGCGAAGTTCTGGAACGTGATGCCCCCGGAACAACACACCGAGGAAGTCTGTAATCTGATCATCGAGTTCTGTCGCGGCAAATAAACAAACGCCGGCGAATTTCACGCACACGCTGGTTTGGCGCGCCTTGACAGAAGTGCGCTAGCATTATTTATTAATCGCTTTACTATGCCGGTCAACGACCGAATCTTGGGACACATCGTTTTCAATGTGCGCAATCTGAAGAAGTCGGAAGAATTTTATCGATCGATTCTCGGCATGAAAGTCTCAGCTCGCAACCGGCGCACCAAAATGTCGTTCTTGAGCTTCGGTCGAGAGCACCATGACATCGCGCTGATGGAGTTGCCGGCGAGCGCCAAGTACGTCGGCGGGAAGGGGACGCCGAAGCTTCATCACTTCTGCGTCTATGTGCGGACGCAAGAAGAGGTTGACGGGCTGGTTCCGATCCTTAACCGGCGAAAGGTTACGATCGTGAGCGGGCCGGAGAATCTAGAAGTCGCGGGCAACCGGTCCGTCGCGTTTCTGGACCCGGACGGTAACCGAGTGGAGATCGCCTGCAATGTGAATAAGTTCAAGCATGACAACCGGGTGAGGTAGTTTACGGAGAGCAGTCTGACGGGAATTCGACAGTTGGGTTTTCCTTCCCAGCAGAGACCGTCCTGCAATGTCATTCTGAGGCCCTCGGCCGAAGAATCTTCTGCGAATACGGGATCCTTCACTTCGTTCAGGATGACAAACGCG
>Ga0137381_10000725_pt1 | contig 21369 bp, 17 predicted proteins | sample SagtaG_16_FD_104808 | JGI IMG/M metagenome (GOLD analysis project Ga0137381, IMG submission 104808) | Vadose zone soil microbial communities from Sagehorn Ranch, Mendocino, California, USA - Sage2_L_115_16 metaG | ecosystem: Environmental > Terrestrial > Soil > Vadose zone | place: USA... | reverse complement strand
CCTGGCAGATAACGCCGCGACGGGAGCGGAGTATTTGGTGTACGCGCCGAACGGCGGGACCTTCACGGTGAACCTCTCGGCGACGACCAGGACGCTCAATGTGGAGTGGTTCAACCCCGCCACGGGAACGACGACTAGCGCCGCTGCGATTACCGGCGGATCGACCAAGTCTTTCACCGCGCCCTTTACCGGCGATGCCGTGCTTTATCTCGTCGACGCCGTCAGCGGCCATAACTGAGTTTTCTTTTCTGGCTCTTGTGGAATGCCAGGAATGGCAGGAATGGGATAATTTTGGCGCCAGTATCACAGCGCCGCGGCAGATCTTGGGGAACGCCGGAAGCCGGCAACTCTACAGCACGAGTTTCCTGCAATGAAAGGCTTCTGCATACTTGTCGCGGGCATTGCACTCGACACCGCGCAGCCGTTGTAGGGCGAGAAACGTTTCTGCTTCGAACCACTGCTTTGTTCGTTGAGAGGCAAACGCGTCGCAGATGTATTTCGCCTTCCGCTCGCATGTATCGCGATCCAATCCTACGAAAAAATTGGGCGCCCCCAAATCGCCATCGTACTTGGGGATTTCGTATTCCAGGATGACGTGATTGCGAAAGGTGTTCCAGGTCAGTTCGCAGATCACCCTGTGATCCTGGTGCAGATCGTGTCGGTAATGTGTCAGGATCAAGTCCGGAACAAATTCTTCCTTCAGTTTCTCAAACTCCATCTTGATCCGCGGATAAAGCGTCGGGAAAAAGCTATCGCGGTAGTTTCGGACCGCTACCTTCTTGGACTTAACCCTATCGAGGAACAGGCCCGCCCCTTTTATCGCTTCCCGCTTCCGTACTGGATTAGAGCTGAACACCTGCCAGTAGATCTCACGCTCCGGGTCCTCCTGTAGCAATCGCAAGATCGTCCCGCCACACCCGATTTCGATGTCGTCGCAGTGTGCGCCCAGGCATAGAATGCGGCGAGGGGGCCTGCCGAGCTCACCGAGAGTAAGTTTTAGCATCGTTGTTTTTGGCCTAGGTAATGTCGTCCCCGCCGCTCCCGCTTACGGGAACCACAGCCTCTTCGTGCTGTGACGAGTTTTTCCAAACCTCCCAGGGCGCATCGCCCCGAGCATATAGGTCATCCAACTGCTGTTTGTCCTTAAAGGTGTCCATGGAGGCATAAAACCCATCGTGCTCGTAAGCCATCAATTGCTTTTCGCGAATCAAGCGCTGGAACGGTTCCAGAACTAATTCTTCCCCATTCCGCATGAACTTGAAAATCTCCTGTTTGAGAACGAAATAGCCGCTATTGATGCGAAGGTTGGAATCCTGAATGGCCTTGATTTCGTTAACAATCCCGCCCGGACCGGCGGAAACAACGTGGTAGGTTAGATTTGGCTTGGCCGAAACAAAAGTGGCGACCTTGCCGTGATCCCTGGAAAAGTCCAGCAGCTTCGGGAGCGGCAAATCGGTCAGACCATCCGCGTAATTAGCTAGGAAGGTCTCTTCGCCAGCAAGGTATTTCTCCACGGCTCTCAGTCTCTGGCCGATATTGGAATGCATCCCAGTCTCGGCAAAAGTGATGTTCCAATCATGGATGTCGCTGTTGAATAGCTGCAGATCCTTCCCTCCCTTCGAGAGCGAAAAGTCGTTGGAGACGCACTCGTCGTAATGAAGGAAGTACTGCTTAATGGCATCGGCGCGGTAGCCCAGACACAAGATGAAGTCCTTGTGGCCGAAGTGCGCGTAATACTTCATGACGTGCCACAAAACCGGCCTGTAACCAATGGGAACCATGGGCTTGGGGACATTATCAGCATACTCCCGCAAGCGCATTCCGAGTCCGCCGCAAAAGATAACGACTTTCATCTGCATTACTCCTTACCTAGCTGTGAAGCAGGGACAAGCAGCCACTTGTAAAAGACCGGGGAACTGCCGCCACCTGTTCTTCTCCGCACTCATTCCGGCCAAGTGCGCGTCACTCATGGATCTGAACCTCGGGTATGGGCACGACGAACTTGCCACCCCATTCGCGAATGAAAGCGTTCTGCTTGATGATCTCGTCCTTTAGATTCCAGGGGAGAATGAGCAAATAATCGGGCCGTGTCTCGCGGATGCGTTCCGGCGAAAAAATGGGGACATGCGTGCCGGGCAAAAATCTGCCGTGTTTGCAGGGATTGCGGTCCACGGTGTAATCAAGGAAGTCGGAACGGATCGCACAATAATTCAACAGGGTATTGCCCTTGCCGGGCGCGCCATAGCCCGCGATCTTTTTCCCGCTGCGCTTGGCTTGGATCAAGAATTCTAGCAGCTTCCGCTTGGTTTCCTTCACTTGCTCCGCAAAGTGCGAATAGCTCTCCATTTTCGTGTAGCCTGCAGATTCCTCGCGCCCTCGGAGATCAGTTACGTGCGAAGTAACCGGCTTTGATGAATCTTCAGTGTGCCGGACAAAAATTCGCAAAGATCCGCCATGTGTCGGAAGCTCCTCAACATCGAAGACCGTCAAACCGTGCGCGGCGAAGATCTTCTCCGCGGTGAGTAGAGAAAAATAGGAGAAATGCTCGTGGTATATGGTGTCGAACTGATTCTCTTCCATCAGCCGCTGAAGATGCGGAAATTCCATGGTGATGACACCGCCCGGTTTCAGCAGGATTTTCATGCCCGCAACAAAGTCATTTATGTCAGGCACTTGCGCGAGAACGTTATTGCCCAGAAGGAGATCCGCCTGTTTCCCGGAATCGGCGAGTTCGCGGGCGGTTTCCCGTCCGAAGAATTTTACGAGTGTCGGCACACCTCTCTCGACGGCGACGGCGGCGACGTTCGCGGCAGGCTCTATGCCGAGGACTGGCACTTTCCTCTCTACAAAGTACTGAAGCAGATAGCCATCGTTGCTTGCCAGCTCCACTACAAGGTTGCTGGCGCCGACGCCAAATCGCTCGATCATCTGGGCCGTATACTTTTTCGCGTGTGCGAGCCAAGAGTCCGAATAGGATGAAAAATACGCGTAGTCAGTGAAAATGTGCTCCCGCGTAACGTAGGCTTCGAGCTGGACGAGAAAACAGTTCTCGCAGACATACACGTGCAGGGGGTAAAACGGCTCCATTTGATTTAAGTGGCACGCGCTGAGGTAGCTCTCGCATAAGGGCGACATTCCCAGATCCACAAAAGTGTATTCGAGCTTCGTTCCACAGAAGCGGCAGCCGGGTTGATTCATCAGAGTCATCAATGATCCTAGTAAGATTTGAACAAGGGCCGGATGCTAATCTCCGTGACCTCGCAGGTGCGCGGCATCTTCAATGCGTGAACAACCATGGCCGCAACATCTTCGGGCTGCATCAACAACTCCGGCCGGTAGGCTTTGCGCTCTTCCCGGAAGAGCTGTTCGGTTCGAGGTGTCGCTGTGCGTCCGGGGAAAACACTCAGAACGCGGATGCCATCGGCATTTACTTCTTCCCGCAGGCTATCGGCGATTGCCTTCATGGCATGCTGTGTCGCTGCAAACTGTCCCGAACGGGCCCGCGCCCTGAGGCCACTGCTGGAATTAATAAAAACCACTTGACCCGATGCGGCCCGCAGCAGGGGCAACAAAGACTGTGTCAACAGGTAAGGTCCGCGAACATTGGCTCGATATTGAGCATCAAAATCCGTCAATGGAGCTCGCGCGTGTTCCGCATGACGGATTTCTCCCGCACAGTGAACCAACAGGTCGACCCGTCCGTCATTGCCCTCCAAGTCCGCCACGAGAGCGTGAATGTCTTCGTCACGGGTGAGATCGACGCGGCACGCGCTCGCCCGCAAAGAATGTTCCCGCGCGGTCTTGACCAGATCTTCGAGGGTGTCGAGCTTCCGACCGACCAGACGCACTTGAGCGCCTTCTCCCGCGAGAGCCAAGGCAATCGCCCTTCCTATGCCGGAGCTGGCACCCGTTACGACTGCGACTCTGTCGCACAAATTCTGCGAGGAAGAGCTTCGTCTCTGTTCAGCTGGACTTTCAGTCGTCATTTCCTTGGTCACCCTAGCTCTCCTAAGCAGAAGTGGCAGTCTCGAATTCTTCCGGCTTGGCGAAGGCGGGCTGGGTTTCATAGAGGGGGTAATATTCTTCCGGGACATGCGCGAGGTCCGTGCCGCGCAGATAGTCTCCCATGGTCGTTCCAGTGCAGGCAGAATCTACGTTCGGAGCGCCGCGACGCGCGGCAATATCGTCAATATTAACGGTGCGAAAATCGATGCTGAACCGAGTGCGGCCGGAATTATTCGGCACGCTGGAGTGCATCTGGGCCCCGGAGAACAGCAAGATACCGCCCGGCGGCGCGATCACGCGAATCTGCGGGTCAAGCTCCATGGGTTCTTCCGGTTTGGGCTGTTTGCGGGTGTCTTCCTTGACGAACTGCGCGGCATTTTGACGGCTCGTGCGGTTCCATTCCGCGTAGTTGTACTCCGCGGATCCATTGCGTACCGGCTGGCTCCAATAGCGCGGATGGAAGGCCATGGCGTTTTCCGGAACGATGGAATAAATGGGCATCCACCAATTGATCTGGCACATGGGCGCCGAGTACCAGGTATCGCGATGGGGATGAAAGGCGTAGGCGATCCCGGTCTTCAGATAATCGTCGCTCGTGGATGTGCGCATTCGGGGGACATCGAAAAAGGTTTTGTGTGGATCGACGCCGAGTTCGCGGAAGATGCTCTGGATGCATTCCTTGGATATTGGGTGGTGGATGAATTTTGGTTTCAGTTCAGCGAGGATGCTGGCGTACCGTTCTACTGGAAGGTGGTGCTGAGCCGTCTCGGGTTCGTACGGTTGCAGGGCCTCTTCGGCCATCTGGCGCGCAAAATTTACAAGCTTGAGTGAGCTCGGCGTAGGGGAATAGACCAGCAACTGGCCGCGATAGAGAAGTTCCCGCCGTTTATTGTCGTCAATTGGGGCATCCAGGAAGATTGTATTCATGACGCTATCCTTTCCGCCGGCTAGTGTGCGGCCGTCGGTACACATTCAAATTTCTCTCGCAAAAGGTGGTGTTCCCGCAGTGCATGCGCGGCCTTCTGGATGGACTCAAATCGAATACCGGATCGCTCCGCTATATCCAACAGAGAGTGACTTCCATCGGAAAGATTTAGCACCCATAGCATCGCCATCTCGTTCAAACCGGCCTCGGACTTTCCGCCAATCATGTGGTACAAGCCGCGCTTTCCCAGTTGTGGCTCGCACTTAGGACTCAAGTTCACAAAAGTTCCGTTGTTCTCCAGAACCGAAAGAATCTCCATGCACACCGAGAACGATTCGCCTAGCTTGTCCGGGTGTACAAACTCTAGGTTGTCCACAGAAGTGTGATATTCCGGAAAACTACCGTGGGGAGTGCGCGAGAGCCTCCCCACCGCAAGATTGATTCCCGGCGAGCAGTATTGGCGCTCATCGTAACCATACGGTGAGAATTCGAGGAGTTCGTAGGAAGTTCCCGAATGCCGGAGAACGTGGGAAGCCGCCCGGTCAATTTCAGCATCGCCTTGACGGCTCTTCTTGTAGTGAAGTTTGCCAGAATCCCCGACTCCGCTGAGGACTAACCCATGCTTGACGCGCGAAAGCTTGTCTTCGTTCAGGGCGAGCCAGGTAATGGCGCCGATCGTACCCGGAATAAACAAGAACCGATAGGAATAGTGCCGCGGCGAGGCTTGCAGTTGCTTCGCCATCGAAACCGCCAACGCTATGCCCGATAGATTGTCATTGCACAAAGACGGATGGCACGCGTGGCAGGAGATCAATACTTCGTTCTGCGTCTCCCCTGGGAGAAAGTACTCGCCGTAGGTGAGGTGACCGTCACTCAGCGTTGAGTCGATGCTGATCTCGTATTCGTCTTCGGTTAGCCCTTCGAGCTGCTGTTGGGAAAGGCAGAATCCCCAACTTTCCTTGTAGTAGGAAGTCCGGTAAGGAATCCAATCCGGGTGCTCCGGGATCGTGAATAGATGCTCTTTCAATTCGGAGAGAGAGAGGCGGCGCCGAACGGGAACGCTGTAATTGACGACGTGCAGATTTGATTTTACAAAATCAATAACTCGTTCACCTTTTGAGTCCTTCACGAAAGCGTCGCGTATATTCCACTCCTTCGGTACCGTCCAATCGAACACTTGCGTACCTGTGGGAACTTCGCGCAATTCAAGAGGAATATGTGTCCGCAGAATGCGGAGAGTCTGGCGAAGACCGTCCCCTGTAATACTGCGGCAAATGGGGAACAGCTCCGCGATTAGACGGTGCATAGCCCGGCCTGACGCTGCCGGATCGACCTCGTAGTGAAAAGTATCCAAGTTCAATTCTTCCCAATTGCTTCTAGAAGTGGAAGTCCGGATAAGTTCTGTCGCGCTCGATAATGATTCGTTCACCGGGGGGCCACAATATCTCGAAGGCCGGATCGTCCCAGCGGACGCCCCGGGAATGTTCCGGAGAGTAATACTGGGACATTTGGTAGAAGACCTCGGTGTCGTCCTCCAGAGTTTGAAACCCGTGGGCAAACTCTTCTGGTATGTACAGCATCTTCCTGTTTCGCGCAGAAAGCTCAACTCCGAAATGTTTCCTGAATGCCGATGAAGAAGCTCGCAGGTCGATGATGACGTCATAGATAGATCCTGCCGTACAGCGCACCAGTTTCGCTTCCGAATAGGGGGAAGCCTGGAAATGCATTCCGCGCAAACTGCCCTTGCGCTTGTTGAACGAAACGTTGCACTGGACCACCTGCGGGTTCAGCCCGCGGACTTCGAATTCCCGCCGGCAGAAGGTACGCGCAAAAAATCCACGGTCGTCTTCGTGCATTTCCGGTTCAATCACGAAAGCGCCTGGCAGCGTAGTTTCCGTAAAAGTCAAATCTCACCAGCAGTACACAGATCTGCCTCAGGAGCTCTTTGCTTGCAGCATTCCGACAGCTTCGGACGTCCGCCGGCGAAGATTGGAATCCAGGCGACCGGAAGACAGTAGGCGTTGGATGTGGTCGATCCGCTTGTAACGTTCGCCTTCAAAATCTTCGACACGCAAGCCCACTTTCTTGTAGGTGTCATAGAGCTCCCGGGCGCCGCGACGAGCGTCCCACCTTGGTTGGAAGGCTGGGAGAGCTCTTGCGATAAGGCCGAAATCTGCCCGGTAACAGCGTTTGTCGGGACCGGCATCCGCGGCGAATTCGATGGTGCATCCAGGAACGGTTTCCTTCACGATTTCCGCCAAGTCGCGAATTTGATAATTCTCTTCCGTGCGTCCTACGTTGAAGGCTTGATTGTGAATCACGTCCACGGGCGCGTTCAGTACCGCAAGGAACGCGCGCGAAATATCTTCTATGTGCACGATCGGGCGCCACGGAGTGCCATCGCTCTTGATGAAAACCCGGCCCGTCGTCAGAGCCCACGCGGTCAGATTGTTGAGTACCAGGTCAAATCGGAGTCTTGGCGAAACCCCATAGGCCGTGGCGTTGCGGAGAAATGTCGGGCTAAAGTTTGACCCTGCCAGCTTTGCTACTTCCTGCTCGACAAGAACCTTGGAGCGGCCATAGGGTGTAACGGGATTGAAGTCGGCAGTCTCATCCAAAACCTTGTCTCCCGCTGCGCCGTACGTGCTGCAAGAAGAGGAAAACAGCAATCTTTTGACTCCCACTTCTTTGGCCAGACGGGCGAGACGGACAGAGGCATGGTAATTGATGTCGTAGGTCAAGTCAGGATTCAGGTTGCCGAGAGGATCGTTGGATAGACCGGCAAGATGAATCACAGCATCAAACCCTTCCAGGTCCGAATGCTCAATGTCGCGAATGTCCTTTCGAATGGAGGTGAATTCGCGCGGTGGCCAGCCAAACGTACACTGCTCGAAAAGATCACTGTCCAGTCCGACGACCTCGTGGCCCGCATCGGCGATCAGTGGCGCCATGACCGTGCCGATGTAGCCTTTGTGACCCGTGATCAAAACTCGCATCAATTCGCTCCAGACCAATTGCCGACTATTTGCGGCGCCTTCTATTATCGATAAACATCTTTCGATCTCAATTCAGTCTATCCTGCAGGCAAAAAGGGACTTGCCAGAAAGCTACGCTCCTCTGCAAACACTCAAGAGTTTTGCAAGCAATCTGCCATATTCAATACGACGTACAAACGATAAGTGGTTTGGAATGAAGGGATTACGAAAACTGAGGCAACCCGCGGAGCAAATTGGGGAGTGAAAATGGCTCACAACTTACCTAATAGTGGCATACCTTTTCACAGCCCGGCCAGCCATGGACTGACAAAGGAGTTAATCCAAAGAATGTGCCCAGTTTAGCTGCGGTTAGACCTACCCAGCGCTCTCACCACGAGGATCGAGCACACCCTCTGCAAAAGACCCTTGGCAGCGCTGCCCACAAAATTTCAGGCTCGCCGGGGTCCTAACCGAGCAAGCCTGATAAAATCGATCATGCTGGCGGGGCGATTACAATGCGTGTGCTCCAGGGACTCGCCGATTCCGCATCGTAGAGCTAAGCACCATTAATCCAATCAGGAGCATTAGCAGTGCGGCTGGCTCCGGCACCCTAACCAAGAACTCCTGCCCTAAGCTACCCGTCGGGGTCAAGATCTCCCATCCCTGTCCGGTGAAACCCGCCGTCACGGCTGCCAGAGCAGCTGCGGCAATCGCGCTATTCGTTCCATAGGGGTTCGGGCCCCCTGTAAAACTCCAGATGGCGTATTGATCCTCGGCTATTTGGAGTTGATTGGTTGTCCCCATCATTTGCGTGATCAACCAAGCCATGGCTAGGTATGTGGTTTGATTGCCCAGATATGTCGAGGAAAAGTTCGACCCTGTCAGGCTCGTAATCGTCACGTTCCAAGTGTCGCCAGCCTGGATAGGGTGGCTAAAATCCACGCAATAGAAGGATTGACTCTGGCCATTTAGCGTTCCGCCGTAGGGAGGAATTCCATATCCATTGTTCGCAAAGTAGTAGGTGCCATCAATGCTAACTGTATCAGCCTTTGCCGGACCTGCGACAAAAAGGACTAGGCCAGCCAGGAACAACCCATATCGCAATCGTCGCATGTCTTGTCTTCCCCTTGCGGTTAAACGCGTAGCTACAACTGTTCCTAGGCATGTTAAGCAATACTGACGCCGATTCTCGTTGAAATGTAATTAATTTATTTTCAACAACATACGATTCGCTCTCCCTAGGCTTCCTGACTCATTCTGGTATCTAGCTCGACCATTTGAGAGTTTTCTTGCGCATTCTCTCGCAAACGACCTAAATGAGGTCGATCATCACTCTTGCTTCACATTCGTATTTTCTTCGGTACAGCGTACTTCATTTGGTTTCGTCCCCGCTTCTTCCATGTCTACTCACAGAGTTCTCAAACCGTTCCGACCCATTCTAGACCTAGAAAAACGATATTGCATGAGTCTTCTAACTCCTTGAAATCAAATAATTTGATGCAAGGTCGAGATGGTCTTGTGCCTAGCTGGAGCAATGTTGGAAACCCATTGGAAAATGTTGGTAATGGTTTTCACTTATTATTTCTAGATTCCCCGCGTGGAGTGCGTGGGGCGGAGGCTCTCTTCCAACTAGAAAGATAAGTTGTTGTTGTTCAACAAGTTAGGGGGATATGAACTCAGGGTCACCTTTTACCTTACCGCAACACGATATGGCAGGGTGATTGCCCTAACCACTGCGTCCATTCATGTGGGTCTATCAGGATAGCCCAGTTCGATCCATCGGCTCAAGAGCTATCCGGCGAAACGTACTAAAGGGAGATCCTAAACCAGGATGAACATCGACCCCAGTCGTGAGCAATGGTATGCCCTTCAACTGAGAACTCGTTGGGAGAGTTCGACAGCGACTTTGCTCGTCGGCAAAGGATATCAAACCTTTCTTCCAACCTTTAAGACATTGAAGCGAGTGCGTGGCAAGTCTTGCGAAGTAGACTCGCCATTGTTCCCCGGATACGTGTTCTGTCGCTTTGACGCACACAGGCGTTTGCCTGTCCTGTTGACTCCAGGCGTGATCAGCGTCGTCGGAAGAGCCCGCATCCCCATTCCTGTCGAGGACTCGGAGATTCAAGCAATTCAGAAACTCGTCTCCACCGGATTGCAGCCAGAACCCTGGCCTTATCTGGAAGCAGGTCAGTTGGTCCGGATAGATGATGGAGCGTTGTGCGGCGTCCAAGGAATCCTGATTGGTTTCAAGGGAGCTCGCCGGATTGTAGTTTCCGTTTCATTGCTTCGCCGCTCCGTGGCGCTGGAGATCGACAGGTCTGTGGTCTGCGCGATTCAGCAGACGCAAACTGTCCCGTCAGGACCGCTCGTGTTTTCTCCTTTGCTTGAGCCGGCAGTCGCCTAGTTTGTCGGATTGTGGCGCTAACTCGCCACTACCTATATGGAGTTTGATTTTAAGCAACAAATTTTGAAATCGCCCAGAGTGCTTGCACAGACAATCTGCTGAATGGGCGACACGAGGCCAGAACAAAGATGGGAAACAGCCCCTTGAGGATTCCGACTCCACGCGAACAGACGGTGCGTCGCTCCACCGGCCATAAGATTAAGTCTGGTTTCGATTCTCTCCTTCTAAGACATGCGGAAATCTTGCAAGAAGAGACGTTCCACAACATGTTGGCGCTGGAACGCCGGAGGGCGGAGCGTTCTCTCAAGCCATTTGTATTAATGCTGCTTGATGCGAGTGCATTCGTTGACGCCGGAGCAGCGAACCGCTTAATGTCGCAGGTATCGTCAATCCTGATGAAATGTACGCGCGAGACTGATCTTGTTGGCTGGCATAAGAACGGAGTTGTCCTCGGCGTTATTTTCACCGAAATTAGTCTGGAATCCGAAAATCCGATCACTGAAATCCTGCATTCGAAGGTAGTGAACGCTCTTCACGATGAACTGAATCGTGACGCTAGTTCAAATCTTGTTGTCACGGCTCATCTCTTCCCAGAGAGTCCGGATCGCGGTGCTCCCGAACCGCTTGCTGATACCAGATTCTATCCTGATCTCTCCCGTGGAGGACCAAAACAGCGCGTCCCCCGAGTCGTGAAGCGTGTCATTGATATCGTCGGGAGCGCTTTTTTGCTCCTGATTACAAGCCCTGTTCTCGCGGCCATTGCGTTGGCAATCAAGTTAACCTCCAAGGGTCCCGTGATTTTCCAGCAAGAGAGGTTTGGACAGTTTGGAGCTCGCTTTAAGTGTCTGAAGTTCCGAACGATGTACACGAACAACGACCCAAGGGTCCATCAGGAGTACGTCCAGCGATTTATAGCCGGTCAATCCGGTAGCGAAAAAGCCGACCCTGGGAAGCCCGTGATCTACAAGATCACAAACGATTCTAGAGTGACGCCGGTAGGTAGATTCCTTCGCAAAACGAGTTTGGACGAACTTCCGCAGTTCTGGAATGTGCTTAGCGGCGACATGTCTCTGGTTGGTCCTCGTCCGCCGATGCCCTACGAATTTGAAGTCTATGATCTCTGGCATCGCCGACGGGTCCTTGAGCTCAAACCTGGGGTCACTGGGCTCTGGCAAGTTAGTGGTCGAAGCCGGATCTGCTTCGATGATATGGTTCGATTGGACCTCCGATATTCTCAGTCTTGGTCCCTCTGGCTCGACCTCAGAATCCTTATTGCGACGCCGCGCGCGGTTATTAGTGGTGAGGGCGCCTACTAGAGCGGTCGGGGATTGTCCTACTTTCTTTTGCGCCTATCAATTGCGCGAACTCAACTCGTCCTGTCCCACCCAGTGCGGTCAGCTACTGTTCGATGATTGGTGCGAAGCAAGTACTAGCCGCAATTCGGTCGATGGAGTCCGATGCTGCACGAACTCAAAATCGGCGAGTGGCCCATGCATTAATCCCTGTCACGCGTATCCAAGGTCCTGTCGATCCCCATGGAATAGTTTGACCAGGCAATCTCGCTTTCGCGTTGAAACCGGCAGAACCCCAAAACGCGCGGCTGGCGCAAACATCGGACCATGACAAGCGACGCGAATTGAGGGGCGGCAGCGGGGATCTTGGGAAGTTCGCTTCGTCATGGGCGACACAAATGCATAATGTGAGAGTCGGATTCATGGCTAGAAGGTCTTCCAGCTCGCCCGCAATGTCTCCGCTTAGACAACAGAGGCAGGCATCTTGAGTGACTTCAATGCAGTCCTCACGAAACGTTTTTTACTGTTTGTCGGCTGGATTGGTCTCTCATCTTTCCTGTTCGTCATTCCCCTACTTGCTTTTGTCCGGATGTCTCTTTCGAACGATGATGCCTCTTACCTTCTGCTCATTCCATTCATCTGCACATGGCTTTTCTTCGCGGAATCTCACACGATTTTTCAGGATTTCTCTTACGATGTTGTATTCGGCGCCAGCGTCCTCTTCCTCGCTGGCTGTGTAACTATCGGTTCGCGTTTTGCAGGTGCCATGTCCTTGCTCGGCGCGCAACTCTCTAGCCAAATTTTGTCGCTCGTGTTGGTTTGGGTGGCAGGCTTCGCGCTACTATTTGGAAAGACCCCTACAAAAAAAGCCTACTTTCCGCTGCTCTTCCTCTTCCTGATGATCCCCCTGCCCAGTTTCCTTCTCGACCAGGTAATCCACCTCCTTCAAGCGGGCTCCGCTGGGATAGCGGGAGCCTTCTTTGACTTCTTCGGCGTCCCCGCTTTGCGCGAAGGTTTGATCTTTCACCTTCCACGGGTCAATATTGAAGTGGCCAAGGAGTGCAGCGGCATCCGCTCGAGCATGGCCCTGCTAATCCTGGCACTGCTCGTGGCCCATTTTCGACTCAAGCGTTTTGGAAACAAAATTCTGTTCATTGTTTTCGGGTTGTTCATGATGATTCTGAAAAACGGAATCCGCATCGCCACACTTACTCTTCTTGCGGTATACGCTGATCCGAGCTTTCTATATGGAAGATTGCATCACGAAGGAGGGATTGTCTTTTTTGTTCTGGCCTTGCTATTACTCTTGCCTGTTCTATTTTTGCTTCAGAGATGGGAATCCAGCATCCCGGTCGCTACGGAACCGTCAAATCCCTGTGACAAGCCATAGTCCTTATTGGAAAGTGAATGTCCCTGAGGCGGCTCTTGTCACGAATGAGCGCCCATCGACACCAATTGGCTTCGCTCAAGGCCGCAGGGCAATCAAACAAATGGTGCATGTTTCGGCGGGTTTGAAGCCTAATGTCCGATCGGCGTCTTCTAATTCCATCGTGAAAGAACCTAGAAGTCTAAAGGAATTTGTCCCAGAGTTGGAGTGCCCCACCAGCAAGTCCATCAATCCCTTTTAGACTGATAGTCATAATAGTAGCCGCCGTAGGATTCACTTTTTTCAACCTGATTCAGCACCACTCCGAGCAGATTGTTGCCATGAAATTCTGCCGCGGTCTTCTCCGCAATGGCAACATGCGTCGAACCTGCCTTGACCACGAGCAAGACTCCATCCACCAACCCAGCAAGTATACTGGCATCGGGGACCGGCAAGGCTGGCGGTGAGTCAATTATCACCCAATCGAAAATCGGCGCGGCGAACTCCAGCAGATGCTTCATGCGGTCGCTCAACAATAGTTCACTGGGGTTGGATACTTGGCTTCCCCCGGGTATCAGGCAGAGATTTGCCTCCATGCCTTTTTGTATTACCTCAAATTCATCCGCCTCGCCTCTCAAGTAGTCCGACAATCCCGGACGATTGGGGGCGCCGAGCGTCGAGTGCAATCGAGACGCTCGAATATCAGCATCCACAAGCAGGACTCGCATGTCGGGTTGTTGGACAATCGATTGGGCAAGATTTGTTGAAACAAAGGTTTTCCCTTCACTCGCCACACTACTTGTCACGAGGAGCCGCCGCAAGGTGCGGACACCGGCAATCTGATATAGACGCGAACGCAAGGCGCGAAATCGTTCCGATACGCCCTGCCCGACTTTCGGATTTTGAAACACGCTGTTAAGCGGATCTAACCGCCACTCGGGGTGGCAACAGCGCACGATAAGTTCTTCATAACCCGAAGCAACAAACTTACTGGCGCCAGCAACGACACGAGATGGTGTAGCGGGTCCGGCGACCGATGCCACGGTGGTAGTAGGACGCCGGCTTTCACCAGCGATCTCCGCAACCTGGGCCTCCAATCCAGCAGCGGCAAGCTGCGTAGATCTTTCTTGCGCGGCTCTCTTCAAGGCTTCATGAATGCGACTCATCGTTTCCTCGGATGCCTCTTTGCCAGGCTCAGTTGATTTGAACCACGGATGGCCTCACAACGTCGCCATTTTTCTTGATTATTTCGGCAACTTCGAGCATCGGGACGCTCGTGAGGACGGGGAGTTTCAGAAACAGCTCGACATCTCTTTCCGTGTGTAGGCTCTGGTCCATGGCCATCAGAACATAAAGGATGGCCAAGCCCAGCGCTGCTCCCGCACCTAACCCACCCGCCGCGAACTTTAGGATCTTGGGGGATGACGGCTGTGTGGGAAGACTCGGTGCATCCAATACGTTAAATTGTTCACCTTGCTGCTGATGAGCTAAATCCGTCGCTATTTCTGAATTTTGCTGCTTCTTCAGAAGCTCATTATAAAAATCAAGCGCACTCTGATAATTGCGCGTCAATTCCTTCAACTGCTGCTCCACCATCGGGCTGGACTCTATGCGCCCTTCAAGAATCCGAATTTGATCCTGGATTTGCCCTTGCCGCTTCGTGAGCTCTCCAATATTGAAGTCATCCTGCCGCACCGTCGCCCGCAGTTTTTGGATCTGAGGGGGATCAGCTGCGGTATGCGTTCCGGCTGAAGGACTGTCCGTGCTTGGTGTTTCCGCCAACCTCTTCTTGAGCTCAGCAATCTGATTCTTCATCTTGACTACATCAGGATGCTCTGTCGTATATCGAGACTCGAGAGTAGTCAATTGTCCTTGCAGATTCCCCAATTGCTCCTCAATCGTTGAGGGATTCTGCTCACTTCGTCGGGATGCCTTCCAACTCGTTTCTTCCTGGTTCAGCAAGGATTCATGGAAAGCCTTGTCTTGTTGTGCTCGGCCGAGCGATTGGGTATTTGATTCCAGTTGTGCATTCATACTGGCGAGCAGGCTGAAGTTGGTCTGCTCCACGTCCGGCTGCTCTCCCAGGTGTTGACGCTTGAATTGAGCCAGTTTGGTGTCCTGTTCATCGAGCTTCGCCTTTGATTGTTCCAGTTCCTGACCAAGAAACTTGGTCGTGCGGACAGCGCCCTGCTCTAAAGCCCTCGCGTTTTGTTCCATGAACATGGAGGTGATTTCGGTACAAATCTGCTGGGCGGTCTGAGGATTGTTGAAGGTTACGCTCACATAAAAGCCGGCCAGGCTCCGATCTTGCGTGCCGGGCATTGGCTCAAGGGGAGATATCTCAATCGCCGACTGCAAACGCTCGATTAGGTCCTCCACGTGCACTTTTTTTCGGTCCTCGTGATACAAGTCAAACTTTTCAAGAACCGGCTGCAGGCGCGTACGGCTCAGTATCTGCTGTTTCATGGAAACCAGTCTCTGATTCAAGTCTTCCGTCGCCACTGGCCTGACATATTCCACCGGCACACTCGGCTTGGCCACCAGCACGAGTGTTTGGGAGGTGTATTTCTTCGGGAGCTGCATCGTCACAAGCAGAGCTAGGGCTCCACAGGTAACCGCGCAAACGGGAACGATCCACCAACGCTTACGAATCACCCTCTTTATGTCCTCAACGCCGATTTCACCGTTACGAACCATGCCATGCTCCCTGAAACCAAATACTAGACTATCCCACCTGAGAGGAAGCACGCACAATGCCACCACCTAAAGCTCAAAGAAAAAGCGAATACATTGTAATGTGCTTGTTTAGAGTAACTTACGCGACCAATGCCGTCTCACTCCGAACCCAATACTTGGATTCTTTTCCCGGACATCGTAGAAGTGTGGAAGTTTTGTATCCATAATATCCCGAAATTTGTCCCTGCCACTCCTCCCACTGTGCATTGAAAGAGGGAAATGGGTAGTTTTCCGGTCAATTTGTCAGCAGCGTCTCCGCTACGGTCTTTATTTTCATATACTTAGAATCTCTTCTCAAGGACCCCCTTCGATGGGTTTCTCGGATACAAAATTGCACTCGATGGTCCCGGACATGAAACTTACTGGGACTCTAATGATTACTCGCTACTCTCGAAAATCTCAAAGAACCGCTCTCTTGGTTGGCACTGTTACGGGGATCTGTCTCCTCATGACAGGGTGCGTCCGCGATCCTAACGTCCGAAAACAGAAGTTTGAGGAGCAAGGGGACCGCTATTTCGCCCAGGAAAAGTTCCCTGAAGCCTTGTTGACCTACGGTCGTGCCCTTCAAATCGACCCAAAATTTGCCGCGGGGCACTACAAAGTCGCAAAGTGCCAGCTTAAGCTGGCAAATTGGGCCTCTGCGTTTCAAGAATTGCAGCGCACAACTGACCTTGACCCCCAAAACTTACCTGCACATCTGGATCTCGGCCAGCTCTACCTAGCCGGAGGAAGAGCACCCGAAGCAAAAGACCAAGCCCAACTGATCCTGAGGATCAACCCTCAGGATCTTGGGGCGCAGATTCTTCTCTCAGACGCCGATGCGCAGATGGACAACTTACGGGATGCTCTCCTAGAAGCAGCCGATGCGGTCAAAATGTCGCCGAGCGACGCAGTTGTCTATCTCAACCTTGCAAGCATTCAACAAAAAGCTTCGGAATATAAGGGTGCGATAGCAAACCTCCTGAAGGCAGAAGCACTATCTCCTGCTTCTCCAGCCCCACTGATGGCCTTAGGCGGTCTTTACCAGACCCAGAAGCGTTGGGAAGAGGCTGAGAAGGCTTTTCGACGAGCGATTGCGATCGCTCCTAAGAATCCCGCTCCGCGCGCTTCCCTAGCCGCAATGTACGCTGTGCAGGGACAACGAGCGCTTGCTGAAACAGTTCTGCAGGAAGCGAAATCCGACTTGAGAGAAGATCCTACGGCTTCCAGAATGTTGGGCGATTACTACCTGAGTCTAGGTGACAGCGTAAAAGCGCTCGCGGAGTTCGCTTCTATCACGAAGGATCACCCTTCGGATTCGAGAATTCGAGAGTCGTATATTCAGCTACTCATTCTCTCGCATCAAATCGAGGAAGCTGCAAAGCTGACTGCCGAGATTCTGAAGAAATCACCTCAGGATGTGGAGGGACTCATTCTGAACGGACAGATCTTGCTGCAAAAGGGGAACTACCAGGACGCGCTCCAAACTTTGCAACTGGCGGTTAGAGGCGATCCCGTAAACCCGGTTGGGCATTATCAACTTGGAATGGCTTTCCTCGCCCTGGGAAATACGAATCAAGCAGAAAGCCAGTGGAGAGAAGCCGTGGAGCTTCGCCCGGCGCTTACAGACGCTTGGGTGGCCTTGGGTACTACCGCAGCGCAGCGCAAGGACTGGACCAATCTCGAATCGATCGGCATCCAACTGAAAAAAATCTCTCCTCAGAGTCCCGGTGGTTATCTTTTCCGCGCCACGGCTCGATTCAATCAGGGTGACCCCGTAAGCGCCGAGGCGGACTTGAATCAGTTAGTCCAGGGTTCTCCGGAAAACCCGATGGGATATGCGAGGCTCGGACAGCTCCGAACTGCGCAAAAACGATGGAATGAGGCTGAACGCTACTATCAAGATGCCCTCAAGCGCGCACCCGATTACCCGGACGCCATCCAGGGAATGGTCGACCTTGATTTGCGCCGTGAAAAGCCAGCCGACGCGCTCCAGTTTATCCAAGCGCAAATTAATAGAGACCCGAACAACGCTGCGCTCTACTTCTTGCAGGGCCAATCATACGTGCAGGGGAAGCGCCTGACTGATGCAGAAAGATCCTTTTCGCACTGTGTAGAGTTGGACAAGCAAAACCTGAATGGATTGATCTTGCTGGGCCAGGTACGACAGGCTCAGGGACACTCAGCGGAAGCAATTGCGAGCTATCAACAAGCAATTGCCATCGCGCCGGGCAATGCCGGTCTGTATACGACCTTGGGAGCAACTTACGAAGGTCAGGGAAACTGGCAGGAAGCTCAAAAAGCCTTTCAGCGCGCCTTGGCGCTCGAACCGGAACAAGCTTTGGCCGCGAACAATCTGGCTTATCTCATGCTCGAGCACGGTGGAAACGTCAACATGGCTCTCACCTTGGCACAAACCGCGCGCCGCGGCCTACCGGACGTGCCCAACTCCGCCGATACCCTTGGGTGGGCCTATTTTCAGAATGGAGCGTATTCTGTAGCTGTGCCGTTGCTCGAAAAAGCCGTAAAAGGCGCACCTTCCAATGCAATCTATCGCTATCATTTGGGAGCGACCTACCAGAAATTGAATGACTCCGAACGGGCCCGAACTGAATTCGAGAAATCCATTCGCCTCGATCCGAATGCCCCCTCGGCCGAAAAGGCTTCCCGTGCTTTGACCGAGCTTTCCGCCAGTTGATGCTTTCCCTCCCCATCCTCGTTTGTAGTGGTACGACCGCAAGTGGAAGTGCAGGAGACGGAGGAAATCAAGAAATTCAGGAATGGGGAAGAAGAGCAGGCGCCAGGGACTACGGAATTACTGCGGTCGTTTCATTTGAGTAAGTGCTTTCCACGCCCGCTGCGTCCACCGCTGTAGTCACGTAAAAGTAGGTAGTTCCGTTCGAGACACTGGCATCCGGGTAGCTCAGAAGGGCGACGGGTAGAGCGTTAATCTTGGAATATCCTGTTCCGCTAACCGTGCTCCGATAAACGTTGTAGCTGGCGACTGTCGAAGTACTCGCGTTCCAGGTCAGGGCAACCGTATGCCCCACCTGAGCTGTGGCAGTGAAATTCACGCCGCTGACATTTGCTGAGCTGATGGTGACGCTCTGATTCACCGGAGTAAAGCTGTATCCAGAATTGGAAGGAGTCACCAAGTAGGTTCCGCTCGCCAAGCTAGCAAAAGTGTAATTCCCTGAACTGTCGGTAACCGTTGTTGCGCCTGCCGCACCGCTAAGTAACACCGTGGCACCACTTCCACCCAAGATAGGGCTAATCGTGCCGGAGATGCTGAAAGTCGGCCCCACTTGGGCTGTTGCAGTGAAGTTCTCTCCGGAGACGTTGGCCCCATTCACTGTCGCACTCTGCGTGGTAGGACTAAACGTGTAGCCCGTCAGGCTGGGGGTAACCGCATACGTCCCGTTTGCCAGCCCCGTAAAAGTGTAATTGCCAGAGCTGTTGGCTGTGGTTGTAGCACTTGCTGCTCCGCTGAGCGTCACCGTCGCGCCATTGCCGCCTGCCGTGGGAGTAATCGTTCCGGCGATGCTATAGGTCTGAGCAACGTCCGTGAAGTTCATGCTGGTAACGTCCGCGCCATTGACCGTCGCGCTCAAATTGGTGGGGTTAAAGGTATAACCCGCGTGGCTGGGCGTAATCGTATAGGTGCCGTTTGCTAACCCTGAAAATGTGTAAGTACCTGTGCTGCCGGCCGTAGTTGTTGCGCTGCCTGCCCCGCTAAGTGTTACCGTGGCGCCATTGCCGCCTGCGACGGGGCTAATCGTCCCTGAAATGGTAAAGGTCAGTGGGGGCGGTGGGGGAGCCACAGTATTCTGGCCACTAACCACACCAGAGCACCCCCAGGCGAGTATCGCGGGCAGGATCGTTGCCACACACAACAGGGCTCGCCTAGCTCGAGAAGCCACCTCGGGCAGTTCGGCAAGCGCGCTTCCGGAATACCTCTCCTGCTCAAGTCTCATCGTCCAGACCCTCAAGGGCTCCTCTGGACGCAAGAATACGGCTATAACAATTTTGGTGGATACTGGATGGAAGTCCAATTTAGGTACAGGTGTTGACCCTGCCCCTGAGGACTATGGAGCCTCTGGCTGGTCCCGATACCAGGCACTTCTTAAACAGCCGGAGAATCCTCCTCTCCCGAATTGCGGGGGAGGTGGCTAGCATCCGGTCCTATTTGCCTATACAGCAAGCTAGGCGATGTCCTCCCTCTGACGTCACGGGCATTGTGGGCCGGTCTACCCCTGCCGCCATGCGATTGAATGATGCTGCTCACAAGCTCAACTTATGGTATTGGCGCCGAAACCTCGTTCGAGTTCACGCTCTCAGTACCAGCGGAATCCACGGCCGTCGTCACGTAGAAATAGGTTGTGCCATTCTGTACCGTCGAATCTGTGTAATTGAGTACCGCAACCAACGACGAGTTGATCTTCGCGTACGAACTCCCGCTCACCGTGCTGCGATAAACGTTGTAACCACTCACCGTCGAGGTGCTGGCATTCCAGGTTAGCGCCACGGAATGCTGTACGGCCGTGACTCCCGTTCCCGTTAGAGTGATCGTAGCGGGCGACCCGGTCGCATTGCTCGCGATCGATATAGTCGCAGATAGAAGCCCGGCCGTTGTGGGACTGAACGTGATGATCAGAGAGAGATTTTGCGACGGAGACAGAGTCACTGGCGCGCTTCCGCCCGTCATCAAGTAACCTGCTCCAGTCAATGTGATCTGTGATATCGCCACATTCGAGTTGCCGGTGTTCGTGATGGTCACATTTTGCGAGGGAGAGGAAGTGCCCGTGGTAATACTGCCAAAACTCAGGTTGGTCGGGCTGATACCAAGCGTGAAAGTGGCGGCGATTGCAGTGCCCGTGAGGGTCACAGGAGTGGGTGAAGTTGGCGCATTGCTCACAATGGAGATGTTGCCGGACACTGCGCCCACCGCAGTCGGATGAAAGACTACTGTGATAGTGGTCTGTTGTCCTGGGCTCACATTCAAGGGTAGCGAGAATCCGCTGACGCTGAAAGTCGCGGAACCCGTTTCCGTCACTTGAGTAATGCTTAAAGTGGCCGTGCCCGTATTAGTGATGATTAAGGGTTGAGACGAGTTGGTGTTGACCACATCATTTGTGAAGCTAATCGTGTTGGAGCTCAACTGAATGGCCGGTACCGTTGCGGCGTTCACCGTCAGCGTCGCTGCACTGCTGGTCACCGTACCGGCGATGTTGCTAACCACCACTCGGAATGTCGACCCACTATCCGAGGTCGTTGTTACCGGCGTCGTGTAGCTGCTCGACGTGGCTCCCGCGATATTTGCTCCGTTCTTCTGCCACTGATAACTCAGCGGCGCTGTCCCCGCTGCCACTACCGAGAAGCTCGCCGTTTGCCCCGCTGTCACAGTCTGGTTCGCCGGGGGCGTGGTGATTGTCGGAGCAATGGGAGCCGCGTTCACTGTCAGCGTGGCTGCACTGCTCGTCACCGTCCCCGCCGTGTTGCTTACCACCACGTCAAACGTCGATCCGTTGTCCGAGATCGTCGTCACCGCTGTCGTGTAGCTTGTCGCCGTCGCTCCCGCGATGTTCGCCCCGTTCTTCTGCCACTGATAACTTAGCGGCGCCGTTCCTCCCGCGACTACCGAGAAGCTCGCCGTTTGTCCCGCTGTCACGGTCTGATTCGCCGGAGGT
>Ga0137381_10000707_pt1 | contig 21560 bp, 16 predicted proteins | sample SagtaG_16_FD_104808 | JGI IMG/M metagenome (GOLD analysis project Ga0137381, IMG submission 104808) | Vadose zone soil microbial communities from Sagehorn Ranch, Mendocino, California, USA - Sage2_L_115_16 metaG | ecosystem: Environmental > Terrestrial > Soil > Vadose zone | place: USA... | reverse complement strand
GGTGGCCGCTACTCCTATGATTCTGCCATTGGACTTTCCCTGATGCTCGCCATTGGACCCGAGCATTTCCAGGAGATGCTGGCAGGTTTCCATGCGATGGATGAGCATTTCCGTACAACGCCCCTTGAGCGCAACCTGCCAGTACTCCTGGGACTGCTGGGTATCTGGTACAACAACTTCTTCGGGGTCGAGACCGTGGCTGTCTTGCCTTATGATTTTTATCTTGGTCGCTTGCCAGCCTATCTCCAACAGCTTGACATGGAAAGCAATGGCAAGCACGTTGACTTGCAGGGGAATGAGGTAAACTATCAGACCGGCCCCATTATCTGGGGACAACCAGGGACCAACGGGCAGCATGCTTTCTATCAGCTCATTCACCAGGGAACCAAGCTCATCCCGTGCGATTTCATCGGCTTCTGCCAGACCCTTAATCCCCTCGGTAGACATCACGATCTGCTCATGGCGAACTTCTTTGCTCAGACCGAAGCGCTGGCCTTTGGCAAAACGGCGGAAGAGGTGGCGAAAGATGGCGTGGCGGACTTTCAAGTAGCGCATCGTACCTTCGAGGGTAACCGCCCAACCAATACTCTTCTCGCCGACCGCCTCACGCCGGAGACGTTAGGTAAGTTTATTGCCCTTTACGAGCACAAAGTCTTCACGCAGGGGACCATCTGGAATATCAACTCCTTCGACCAGTGGGGCGTTGAACTGGGCAAAGTCCTTGCTAACCGCATCATCCCTGAGCTTGAGAGTGCCGAAGCACCTCAGCTCGCTCATGATAGTTCGACGAATACGCTTATCCAGCGATACCGCAAGCTTAAGAAGGCATCAGCTTAAGCTGTCGAGTATGCACAGTGTTGGCACAATAGGGGTTTGAGAGCATTCTCAAACCCCTATTGTGCCAACACTGTGCATACTCTTATTGATTGAAGTGCGGCTTGCGCTTCTCCTGGAATGCCCGCATCCACTCCTGGGCATCGGGTATCTGCGAGGCTGAGGCCATGACTTCTATGGCATAGTTATAGGCTTGTGGCTGGGGCATCTCGATCTGGGCATAATAGGCTTGCTTGCCAATGCCCTTGGAAAGCAAACTGCCCCGCGTCGCGGCTTCGAGAAGGCGTTGTGACTCTGCTACTAACTGATCGGGCGGGACTACGCGATTTACCAGACCCCAGTCCGCTGCCGTATGGGCATCAATAGTATCGCCGGTTAGTAGCATCTCCAAGGCTCGCTTGCGTCCGATATTGCGGCTGACCGCTATCATGGGCGTTGTACAGACCCAACCGCCTTTACCGCCGGGTGTGGCAAAACTGGCCTCCGTCGAAGCCACAGCCAGATCGCAGGTTGCGACCAGCTGGCATCCTGCTGCTGTGGCAATTGCATGGACACGTGCCAGCACCGGTTGGGGGATTTGCTGAATGGTGTCCATTAATGTCGTACACACGCGCAATATTTTCCGCATGGCTTCCAGGTCGTTGCCTGCCATATCGGCGAAATCGTGACCGGAGGAGAAGGCTGGGCCGTTAGCCGCTAAAATCACGCCTCGTACGCTGCTTTCACCTACCTCGCGAAAGGCCGCCGTCAGCTCCTGCATGTGCTTGAGCGAGAGGGCATTGCGCTTCTTTGGGTTGTTCATGGTAATTGTGGCAAAATCATCTGCGTATTGCAGTTCGACCAGTTTATATTGCATCGTTTGCATCGTTTTTTCCTTTCGTTCAGTCAAGTCTGGTACGTATAAATAAAGCACTTACACCCTTCTCTTCCAATACCTTCACCTAAACGGAGGCAGGAGGCCCGTCTCCGTTCACGGGACGGGAGGAATGCCGAGTCCTTGTTTGGCAGCTTGGGATGGCTCTGGCTGTCATCCGTAAAGCGAGTTTGATGGTTGCTACATCGGACGGGCAGCCATACATCTCCTTGATGCGAGCTATCGCTTCCCTGTCTTGCTCTTCTAAACGTATCGTTGTGGCCGATGGCCGTGGTTTCTTTTCTGTCATGCCACAATACTACCATATTGACATCCATGCTGTAAAGTGCTATATTCTTGGTACTGGTCAGAAGGCACTCTGTTGTCCCGATACGGGCGTATGCAGGGACGGGAGCCATCCCACAGAGAGAGACAGTTGTGGCCCGTAGCCGGACAAACGTAACCGGTTCCTGATGAGTTGTGCAGAGATGCACACACGGCCAGGGTAAAACAGCGTCCATATGTACAGAACGTTCTGCTTCCGGCAAGTTCTGGTTGCAGACGGGTGTTTTGTCAGAACGCCCTCTACCTTGCGAGAAAAGATTGGTTGTTAAAATGCTTGAGCGTTTTAACAACCAACAAAACTTTCCGCAAGGTGATGTTGCGGTCGGTGAAGCCAAAGCGGCATACCTGCAAGGGTTTGTCGAGTTGCGGTGGAGGCTAGCAACAAGCCCGTCACCCTTTAGGGGACGCGGTATCTGACTATACCCCGTGTGAAGACAGGTTCGCAATCGTTCAAGTTCATTGATGAATGTGGGTGAACAAAATAATTCCGCACTTTGATGATATAATGGGCATGGTGCATATAGTTAGAAACGACCCATTTGAAAGATGAGACCCTCTTGCTTTGTCATCCTGAGCGCAGCGAAGGATCTCTGGCCGCAGAGAGATCCTTCGCTGCGCTCAGAGCCTGCGCCTCTCGAGAAGCGAAGGGATGACACGCGTGAAGCGGCTTGGTTTGACCGGCAACACGTCTTCTTTGAAATGGATTGACCCTTGTGGTCGCTCTCTAAAAGCGGAACTATCACGAAAGGAGACTCAAAATGTGTTACGACGACAATGCACGTCCCCCGATGCCACCAGGAGGAAACGGTAAAGCTACTGGCGAGGATGTGGTGTTGACAGCCGAGGATGGCAACCGTTTTGCGGTATATGCGGCCCAGCCCGGAGGTGCGTCGGCAACGGGAGCACAGGTGCTGATCTTTCCTGATGTGCGTGGGCTGCACGGGTTTTACAAGGATTTAGCTTTGCGCTTCGCAGATGTGGGCGTCGGGGCAGTGGCAATGGATTATTTTGGGCGTACTGCTGGTTTGACGGCCCGCGATGACTCGTTTGATTTCTGGCCGCATGTGCAGCAGTTTCAGGCACAGACGTTACAGGCGGATATTCAGGCATCTCTGGGATATATGCGTCAGGGTGAAGGTGCGCAGAGAGCTACATTTACGGTAGGCTTCTGCATGGGAGGCAGCATTTCATTTTTGACTGGTACGGAGCCACTGGGGCTGGCAGGAGTGATCGGCTTTTACGCGGGACTAGCGCGACAGTTCCCTGGCTTTAAGGGAACTGTGATCGAGATGGCCAAGGCGATGAAGTGTCCGGCGCTGGGGCTGTTTAGCGGTGCAGATCAGAACATTTCGCCAGAGAATGTACGAGATTTCACACAGTCCCTGCTGGATGCGAAGGTACGCCATGAGATCATCACCTATCCCGGTGCGCCGCATAGTTTCTTCGATCGCAAGGCGGCGGATTTTGCGGAGGCTTCTGCCGATGCGTGGAAGCGGGTGTTGGGATTCATTGCTGCGAATAGTGCAAAGTAAAATTTATTGCTTCCAAAAGTTGTAGATGAATGACTTTCTCAATCCATCTACAACTTTTAAGTACGGGGCTCTACATGAAGAATTGCTCAACGTGGACAGGAAATCCCGACACAACCTGTGAGGGAAGCGTTGCTTTTCTCCGAAAGATGCCTAGTGAGTGATAGACTCCTGCAGTTTGCAGTACCAGTACCTCGACGGTACGGGCTTCAGGATCGACTATCCAATATTCGGGCACACCAGCGCGAGCATAAGCTCCTTTCTTGACGTCACGGTCGTAGGTTGCTGTGCTGGGGGATGCTACCTCAACAACTAAGTCGGGCGCACCAATAATCCGGTTTTCCTCAACTTTATCCAGCCCTGTATTTAGCACCACAAGCACATCTGGCTGAACAACGACATTAGGGGCCAGCTCAACATCAAATGGAGCTACACGCACTATGCCAAGACCAGCGAGCTTGACGTGAGCACGTAGATAGGAAGCCAGTTCCAGGACAGCATCTTGATGAGCTCCACTAGGCGAAGGTGTCATATAAAGGACTCCATTCACAACTTCATAATGCTTACCATCCTCTGCAATGGCTACATAGTCCTTGTAAGTCCACCATCCTTGTTTTGGCCCTGGAACATGATTGGCTAAAGTGACTACGGGCAATGTATCGTATGTACTCATATCGCCCCGCCTTTCGCGTAGAGAGAAATGCAGTTCATCTACAATGATGGGAAAGCAGGTATAGCTAGCATATGGTTACAAGAAACCACACTTCTAGCCAATTGTCAATCCCTTAATAGAGCCCGTTTGTTGTACCTATTGACAAAGTCGGCTATACTATACGGGTACAAACAAATACATATATCCTCCAACAGTGATGAAGAGGAGTAGCCTGGGAAGGGTAGCAGCGAGCCGACAGGTGGTGCGAGGTCGGCAACCGGGAACAGGTGAACGGCACTTCGGAGTTGGATGAAATGAGTGGCTTCACATTTTGTGATGTGGAGAAGCAGGGTGGAACCGCGCTGTATGCTGTAAGTCGTAGTAGCCCCAGGCCTACGCGAGCAACATTCGTCCCTGGCGTCTTTTGGTGCAATTTGGACGCCTGGGGCATTTTTTTATAGTGAGGAGACCACTCATTTATGACACAGGTAGAGAATAAGCAGGCAACCAGTGATACGCCTTTTGTAGCCATTGATAAGATTGTCTCATTGTGCAAGAGGCGTGGCTTTGTGTACCCCAACTCGGAGATCTACGGCGGGGTTGCAGGCATCTATGATTTTGGGCCGTTGGGCGTTGAACTGCGTAACAATATTCGCCGCTACTGGTGGTGGTCGATGGTGCAACTGCATGACAATGTGGTGGGCATCGAAGGTGCGATCATTACCCATCCGCGTGTATGGGAAGCTAGCGGTCATGTGGAGAATTTTGTTGATCGCTTAGTCGATTGTAAGAATTGCAAGCGGCGTTTCCGCATTGACCACCTGCCACCAGAGAATGTGGTGCAGAATAAGTGCCCTGTCTGTGGTGGCGAACTGACCGAGCCACGCACCTTCAACCTGCTCATGGAGACATATCTGGGCGTGGTTGAGGGCGAACGCATGAAGACATACCTGCGCGGTGAGGCGTGCCAGAACATTTACCTCGACTATGACAACGTATTGAAGTCGTCGCGTATGCAGATTCCCTTTGGTATCTGCCAGATCGGGAAGGCATTCCGCAATGAGGTCACGCCGGGGAATTTCTTGTTCCGCCAGCGTGAGTTTGAGCAATGGGATTTGCAGTTCTTTGTGCATCCAAGCGAAATGCAGCAGTGGTTCGACTACTGGAAGGAGAAACGCTTCGAGTGGTACAAAGGGTTGATAAACCACAAGGATCGCCTGCGCTTCCGTGCACACGGCCCCGACGAACTGGCCCACTACGCCAAACAGGCGTTTGACATTGAGTACCAGACGATTCTAGGCTGGCAGGAGTGGGAGGGTATTCACTGGCGACAGGACTGGGACCTCTCACGGCACAGCCTGTATAGCGGTCAGGATTTGAGCTATACCGATCCTAACACCAAGGAACGCTATATTCCCTGGATTGTGGAGACGTCCGGCGGCGTCGATCGCACCTTCCTCAATTTGTTGATTGATGCCTATGAGGAAGAACCAGATCCGGCAGGCAAAGAATCGCGCACCGTGCTACATCTGCACCCTACGATTGCACCGGTCAAGGTGGCCGTGTTGCCGTTGCAAAAGAACAAAGAGGAGTTGATAACAACGGCCAAGGGCATCCACGAGAAGTTGAAGAGGCTAATGGTGGCCCAATACGATGATGTGGCAAACATCGGGCGTCGCTATCGTCGCCAGGACGAGATCGGTACACCGTACTGTGTGACCGTCGATTTCCAGACTCTGGACGATTCGACAGTGACCGTGCGCGAGCGCGATGGTATGACCCAGGTGCGGGTGCATATCAATGAATTGCCGATGTACCTGTTGGAGCGGGTGACGTGGCACTAAGCTGACCTCTCATGACGACCGCAAGGGTCGTCACTACTATATACGATGGCTTCGCAGGCCAACACATCCGTATATAGTAGTGATGGCCCTTGCGGCCATCATGGGAGGGGTGGTGGGTCATCCGTGTAGTACCAGTGGCTTTTGAGGGTGTATATACGTCTGGTATAGTGGATATAGAAGACATTATTATTAACTCAAAGGATGCGGTTTTTCAATGACACGTATACTTTCTTATAATATTCTGGTTGGCGGTACAAAACGAGTTGAACCTTTAGCGCGGATGATCGAGACGGCAAATCCTGATGTGGTGGGCTTGGTAGAAGCTACCGATCCACATGCAGTAGAGGAGTTAGGCCGGAAGTTGGGAATGCAGCATGTGATGAGTGGTTGTGCGGATCATGCAGATGACTGGCAAGTGGCTTTGTTGAGTCGCTTGCCAATTGTGTATACAAAGACGCATATTCGCCCGCACGACATTACAAAACCTGTTCTGGAGGCATGTTTGGAGGAGGAGAATGGAGAGCGTTTAACGGTGTTTGTCACGCATTTGACGGCGTCTTTTAGCAAAGGTCGAGGTGGCGATGGTATTCGACAGCGTGAGGTGCGTGAACTATTGCAAATTATGGGAGAGAAACGGGGAACGTCGCACCTGATTATGGGCGATTTCAATGCCATGGCTCCTGGCGATACGTTTTCGGCCAGTACATTGTTGCGCTATATAGTGGAGATCGATAAACGTTACCAGCAGAACCCGGAGGTGACGCAGGGGCATCCATATCTAAATTTTGTGGTGCCGGGGCCGCTGCGTATCTTTAATCCCTTACTGCGCTTGATTCCACAGAGTAAGTTGTTGTGTGCGCTGTTTGATCTAGCAGCTTCAATCTATGCTCCAAGAGGTAGTATTGGGCTACTGAAGAATGCAGGCTACGTGGATTGTTTCCGGCAGAGCAACCCCAGCGTACCAGGGTTTAGTTGTCCGGCTGCGGCACCTGCTGGGCGCATTGATTTCATCTTTGCCAGCCCAGAATTGGCCGCAAGCCTTATCCGTTGTTACATACCGACAGAGGGTGACAATGTGCGTGGTGAGGAGGCCAGCGATCATTTACCAGTAGTAGCTGATTTTGGCATAGGCGTTGAGAGACAAGATTTAGAGTCTATTCTGCGAGACGCGGGTGAAGAGGTAGAGGTGTAAAATTTCAATAGAAAAACAGCACAACCCGACCGCTGACCAGCGGTCGGGTTGTGCTGTTTTTCTATTGAAACACATCCTTGGTCTTTTCAAAAAGATTGCGGAAGATGTTTTTATCGTTCTGCTCGCTCTGTTCACGTTCAAGGCGTGCAAATTCTTCGAGCAGGCGTTTCTGTTCAGGTGTTAGGCTGCTAGGAGTAACGACTTTGACGATGACGTGTTGATCGCCTCGCGCACTACTATGTACAACCGGGACGCCCATACCTTTGAGGCGGAAGGAGCGGCTTGTCTGGGTACCAGCCGGAATTTTGAGCGGAGTTGTCTTACCGTCTACTGTCGGAACCTCTACCTCGTCGCCAAGGGCAGCCTGCGTGAAACTGATGGGCAGTTCGTAGAGGATATCGTTGCCTTGCCGCTTAAAGAACTGGTGCGGCTTGACGGTGAGAATAACATACAGGTTACCAGGGGTACCACCTCGCGCACTGACCTCGCCTTCGCCCGTCACGCGCACGTTGATCCCATCATCGACACCGGCAGGGATATTGACGACGACGCGCCGATTGTTACGCACGCGGCCTTGCCCTCGGCACTTCTCACAGGGAGTAGTGATGACACGCCCCTCACCACGACAACGTTCGCACATGGAGACGTTGACAAACTGGCCAAAGATCGATTGTTGCACCCGCCGGATCTCACCGGTTCCCTGACAGGCGGAACAACGTGTGGTTGAGGTGCCGGGCTGTGCGCCATTACCATGACAGGTAGAGCAGGTTTCCCAGCGCGGCAGTTCAATCTCTTTCTGACAGCCGAAGACAGCTTCCTCAAAAGTGATGGTCAGATCGTAGCGCAGATCAGCTCCACGTTGAGTACCGCCGCGCCGCTGAGTACCGGCCCCTGCGCTGGCAAAGAACGTCTCAAAGATGTCGTTGATACTGCTAAAGCCACCAAAATCGCTAAAGCCACCGGCCCCCATACCACTCATACCATTCACACCAGCATGTCCGTAGCGATCATAAGCGGCACGCTTCTGTGGATCGCTGAGAACTTCGTAGGCTTCGTTGACTTCGATAAAGTGAGCCTCCGCTCCCTGCTCTCTATTGGCATCAGGATGATACTGTTTGGCAAGACGACGAAAGGCTTTCTTCAGTTCATCTTCAGTTGCGCTGCGAGATACACCCAATACCTCATAATAATCGCGTTTGTTAGTTGCCATCCGACAGATTCCTTTACCATCTATAAAACAGGTTGCGTTTCATTTTCGCACTACTGCATTGAATACTATTATTGCTATCTAATGTTACAGTGTTCCACGGCTCTATGCAAGAGCAATAGCCAAAGTGGGAGTTTTTTAATGGAGTTCAGAACCGTGAATGATACTCTGCATCATTCACGGTTCTGAACTCCATTGAAACTACATCTCTTTGTATTCGCCTTCGACGGTGTCATCGCCGGATGGTCCTTCGTTGGAAGGGCCACTACCGTAGTCGGGGCCTGCCCCGCTACCAGCACCAGCACCGGCTGGACGGTAGAGGGACTCGGTAACCTTGTGGAAGGCTTGCATCAGAGCTTCGCGTGAAGCCTTGATGCGTGAGACATCATCAGTTGAGAGGGCAGCACGCACATCGGCCACACGAGCTTCGAGTTCGCTCTTCTGCTCAGGAGTGATCTTATCGCCCAGATCGGCAATGTTCTTTTCAGACTGGTAGGCTGCACTGTCGGCCTGGTTGCGCTCCTCAACCTCTTCCTTGCGGCGGCGGTCGTCGGCAGCATGAGTCTCAGCATCACGCACCATGCGATTAATCTGGTCTTTGGAGAGACCACTTGAGGCAACGATGGTGATCTTCTGCTCACGGCCTGTGCCTTTGTCTTTGGCAGAGACATTGACGATACCGTTGGCATCGATGTCGAAGGTGACTTCGACCTGCGGGATACCGCGTGGAGCGGGTGGAATGCCATCCAGAATGAAGCTGCCGAGTGAACGGTTGTCTTTGGCAAACTCACGCTCACCTTGCAGGACATTGATCTCAACGCTGGGCTGGTTATCGCTAGCGGTTGAGAAGACCTGGCTCTTTTGCGTTGGGATGGTGGTATTGCGCTCGATCAGGCGAGTGGAAACACCACCAAGTGTCTCGATACCCAGCGAGAGCGGCGTAACGTCAAGCAAGAGGACGTCTTTGACATCACCGGTCAAGACACCAGCCTGAATGGCGGCACCGACGGCAACCACTTCATCAGGGTTGACACCACGGTGTGGTTCGCGGTCAAAGATGCGGCGCACCATGGTCTGGACGGCGGGCATACGAGTCTGACCACCAACGAGAACGACCTCGTTGATATCTCCTGGGCGAGCACTGGCATCGGAGAGAGCCTTCATAACCGGCTCACGCGATTTTTCAATCAGGTTCTCGACCAGTTGCTCCAGTTTGGAGCGGGTGAGAGTCATGGTCAGGTGTTTGGGACCGCTGGCATCGGCGGTGATGAAGGGCAGATTGATCTCTGTCTGCATCGAGCTGGACAGTTCTTTCTTGGCCTTCTCAGCTGCCTCTTTCAAACGCTGGAGGGCCATGCGATCCTGGCGCAGGTCAATGCCCTGCTCACGGCGGAACTCGTCGGCCATCCAGTTGATGACACGCTGGTCGAAGTCATCACCACCCAGGTGCGTATCGCCATTGGTACTCTTGACCTCAAAGACGCCATCACCCAACTCAAGGATGGAGATATCAAAGGTACCACCACCAAGGTCATAGACAGCGATGCGCTCGTCTTTCTTCTTATCGAGACCATAAGCAAGTGATGCGGCTGTTGGCTCGTTGATGATACGCAACACTTCTAGACCGGCGATCTTACCGGCATCTTTGGTAGCCTGCCGCTGGGCATCGTTAAAGTAGGCAGGTACTGTGATGACCGCCCTGGTGACAGTTTCACCAAGGTAGGCCTCGGCATCAGTTTTAAGCTTCTGCAGGATCATGGCCGAAATTTCGGGCGGGCTGTACTGCTTGCCCTGTACCTCTACCCAGACATCACCATTGCCCGCTCGCACGACTTTGTACGGAACGAGCCGCCTGTCACGATCTACTTCGGGGTCATCAAATTTGCGGCCCATGAAGCGTTTGATGGAATAGACGGTATTTTCTGGGTTGGTGATGGCCTGGCGTTTGGCGACCTCACCTACCAGACGCTCGCCATTCTTGTTAATAGCAACAATGGATGGTGTAGTACGTGAACCCTCAGCGTTGGGAATGACGACAGGCTCGCCGCCTTCCATCACCGCAACACACGAGTTGGTTGTTCCTAAGTCAATACCAATAACTTTATTTGGCACGGTTGCCTCCTATTACTTAATAGAATTTATGTATGTGATGTACTTGTCTACGTTGGCTCTGCACCGGTATTTGTCGCCTCTGCCTGACCTGATGAAGTAGGACGGGCAATTTTGACTAGAGCAGGACGCAGCACTTGATCATGAAATTTATAGCCACGCTGGAGTTCAGCGGTAACGGTTTCTTCTGGGTAGTCGTCGGTCTCTTCATAGGCTACGGCCTCTTGTTCGAGAGCGTTGAATGGCTTCCCGCGTGTGGCTTCAATAGGTTGAATACCGACACGATGAAGTGTGCCGTATAACTGGTTCTGAAGCAGTCCGATGCCTTCCACCCAGGTAAAATGCTCAAATTCTGCCGGGAGTACTTGGAAGGCACGCTCGAAACTATCGAGTACGGCCAATTGCTCATAGATGAGAGCCATGAGAGCCTCAGTACGGGCAAGGGCTATATCCTGTTGTACGTGCTTACGCACGTTGGTCATCTCAGCCTGAGCACGCAAAGCACGGTTCATGTAATCACTGGCCTTGTCGCGCTCAGCAGCTAGCTCTTGTTCGAGAGCCTTAATACGCATCTTGAGTTGTGAAATCTGGGCGAACGATGTTTCCTGTTCTTGAGTAGATGTCTGCGTTTGTTCAATTGATTCTTGATCCGCCATATTCTTTAGTATCCTCAAGATTTTCTGAAGGGAAAATGTATTGTTTCCCCGGCTGTTGCCCTACCTCCCCGCCTAGGGGGCGCGATAAATCGGGCCCCTACAGATCGTAGCCGTAGACTTCGGCCAGCAGTTCGTTCATGACCTGAGTCATGTAGCGAACAACGGCGATGGCCCGGCTATATTGCATGCGCGTAGGGCCAATGACGCCGAGCAGGCCGCCGATTTTGCCCTCCTGACCGTAGCGCGAGACCACAAGGCTGACATCTTTCATGTCGTCCCATTCATTTTCGCCACCAATGATGATCTGGACACCATCGGATTGGCGCAATTGTGAGGCCAGAGCAGGCAGAAAGCGACTCTGTTCCAGAACTTCCATGATCTTATGTACACGCTCACTGCGCTCTTCTTCTGGCCCCATACGGCTGTATTCCGGCTGTTCCAGAATGTTGACGAGACCTTCACGGTAGAAGATGTCACCGAACAGGTCACCATGCTGTTCCAGGATATGGACAATGGTGCTGGCAACCAGATGCTCGACCGGTGTAAAGTCGTGCTGCCCCAGCAGTGTGTTGACCTCAGCTGCGCTTTTATTCTGGAAGAGCCGGTTCAAGTGAGCAGCGATGGCACTGAGTTCGTCCTGCTGGATGGGAACCTCTAAGAGCAAACGTTGTTGCTTGACTGTGCCATCGGCGAGCACAAGAACCAGGTGAGCCGAAAAGTCGCTTACCGAGAGGAGTTCAAAGTGTTTGAGTCGGCCCTCGGCAGAACGCGGTGGGGTCATGACTGCCGCGCTATGTAACAGACGTGCCATTACAGAAGCAGTCAGGCGTACCCACTGATCCAGTTGATCCTGCACCTGATAGAACTGGTGACGAATGAGACGTTGCTCATCCAGGGAAAGGGTTGACTCCCGCATAAGGTGCTCTACGAAATAGCGATAGCCCAGATCGGTCGGTACCCGCCCTGCAGAGGTATGCGGTTGATGGATCAACATCGCCTCTTCCAGTCCTGCCAGTTCGTGACGAACCGTGGCCGAACTGAAATTGAACCTGTACTTGCGTACCAGCGTTTCAGATGCAACCGGTGTCGCGCTATGAATATATTCTTCAACAAGTGCGCGTAGAATCTGCTGTTTGCGTTGACTTAATGGTGTCATCTTTGTGCCATTTATGTCTCGCTATCAGCATATCTCGGAATATGCTGATATGATACATCGTCTGTCAAGTTCGAGTGCTAGCAGTCTCCACATGAGACTGCAAATACAGAATAGCACTTGAAGGGGGTGATTGTCAAGAGGATTTCGTAGCCAAGATACGCGTAGGATTTTTGCATTGATCGCGAGGTGACGGACATGGCAAGGGCAAGCCCAGCCACTACTATACACGGCCGTGAGTACTCTTTGCGGAGTATAGTAGTGGCTGGGCTTGCCCCAGCCATGCAAAATGACGCATACTCATATTTTATGCAGCAACGTTGATAATGATGGCTTGTGGATGTTCACGCTCTTCAGGAACAGGTTCACCTAGGGCAATAAGTGTTTCTATGTAAAGGCGAATAGCATCCTTAGCCATGGCAATTGCCTCTTCAAGTGTCTCACCTTGTGTTACACATCCAGGTAGAGTGGGTACGGTGACGGTGTATCCACCCTCATCAGGATCGGGATCGAGAATGATAGTGTACTTATTAGTCATGCATCACTTTGCTCCTCGATATGAGGCAATCTTGGACTCATTTTCTATTATCCTCTTGAAAGCAAGTATACCACAACATCACGACTTAGGCTTTGTCGTGCCACTACTCACTCCAGAGCTGCTTGGTTGCTCACCATCGAGCATATAATCACAGTTGCTACCACCGGCCAGACCATCAACGGGTGAGACACATGCTTTAACTACACCAGAGGGAGGAGTGAATGTTTGTGGTTTGAGGACTATATCCATCTTGCCGCAATCCACGTTATCATATGAGCTACTGCACATACCACTGATATAAGTCATCACGCTGTGCCAGATGGGAGCAGCACCGGTAATACCGATCACGTTCTGCATCGGTTCGTCATTAGCATTACCGGCCCATACTCCCACCACAGCCGAAGAGGTATAGCCTATCGTCCAGTTATCTTTGAAATCGTCGGTCGTACCTGTCTTAGCGGCTACATCAGGATAACCTGGATCGGGCTGCGCGTATGCACCAGGAGTCCAGAAGGAGAGATCATGATCAGGCCAGAACTCGGTACGGCGGGCATATTCATCTGATAGCACTGAATTCATCAGGAAAGCTATCTGAGGAGAGATGACCTGAGTGCCACCGGGGTGAGCAGGATCGAAGTGATAGAGGTGATGACCGTAATTATCCCAGATATCCAGAACGCTTCTGGGAGGAATACGCACCCCATTATTAGCGAATACCTGGTATGCACCCACCATCTGAATGAGAGGGATACCAGTTGTGCCAAGGGCGAGAGAGACGTTACTAGAATTTTGCGTGTTCACCGCTGTAATCCCCATCCGCTGCGCCATATTGATCACGTTATTCACTCCGGAGTAAAGCAGGGCTTTGATAGCTGGCACGTTGCGCGAGTCGGCAGTAGCTATGCGAATGGTGGTATTGCTATTACTATAGGCCCCACCGTAATCGTTGGGAACATAGGCCCCACTGATGTCGGAAGCCCCACCTTTGGGGAAGTAGGTCTTAAAGTCAGGAACGACTGTACCTGGGTACCAGCCCTGCTCAAAGGCAGTTGTGTAGACGATAGGTTTCATCGCAGACCCTGGTTGGCGCGGTTGAACCGCCATGTTGATATTACCTGCCACTTGAGGAGAGCTGTCATTGTAATCAGTACTGCCATCCATCGCCAGCACTTCTCCGGTTTTGGCATCCATAACCACCACGGCGGCATTATGCAAATTATTGACCTGATTAAGGGGGCCATCGCCTCTGCCAAAGTATTGTAATTCGGGTTGGGTCAAGTGACGCTTCACGGCGCGTTCGACATAGGACTCAACGTTGAGGTCAAGGCTAGTATAGATGTTGAAGCCGCCGTTCAGAAACGTATCGGCACCGAGTTGTTCCTCCAACTGTTGAATAACCCAGTTGACGAAGTGCTGGGAACCGTGATAGTAGGGGTGGGTATAAGGTGTGAACTTCATTTTGGCAGTCAGAGCTGCAGCCTCATCCACCATCTGTTGGGTCACCGTGCCGAGACCAGGAACATACGCATTTAATTTCAACATCTGATCAAGCACATATCGCTGGCGTTCCAGGTAATACTTCTGACCGCTAGCCTGATCAACGAGCCCCTGAGTGGGATCGTAGGTAGGTGGGTCCTGGGGCATGCCTGCAAGGAGAGAGGCACGCGCCAAACCAACTAAGGGATTGCAATATTTTGATTGATCACAATGATCGGGATGGCACGCGCTGATATGGTTAGCATCACAGTTGAGATAGTAGACACCAGGGACACATTTGAAATTACCGCTACATTGTGGTTTGAGCTGGAAGTAATCCTCAACAGCCGACTCAACGCCCAGATCTTGCGCCCCATAAGACGAGACGTTGAAGTACATCTCCAGAATTTTTTCTTTAGAATATTGTTGTGTCAGGCCAATAGCCAGAGCAGCTTCGGGAAGCTTACGACTGAGTGTCTGGGCGGTATCATTGGTCATATTTTTAATGAGCTGCTGAGTGATGGTACTTCCGCCACTCTGGACGGAGCCAGCCTGAGCATACTGGAAGGCCGCACGAGCGATACCGACAGGGTCTATACCGTAATTTGTCCAAAAAGTGGGATCCTCTGCCGATGTCTGGGCGTCTTTCAGCACTGAAGGAAGATTGTCATAGGAAACGGGAGTACGACGCCCACCCCCCTGATGCCTGTCATCGTAAGCTTCATAGAGGAGCGTGCCATGACGGTCATAAATACGGGTCGTCTGGGAAATTTGCTGCTGGGCTAAGTCTTGTAGGCGTGGCAGTTGATCCTGGTAGTACTTAAAGGCATAGGCCACACCTGATGATGTACTGATCAGGAGTAAGAGTAAGAGGGCGATCAAGATGCCACTAAAGATGATATGTATTTTCGGGCGATTGTGTTTCCACCGTATACGACGGTGTTTCATCTGTATGGCAATACGTACAGTACGTGAACGCTTCCACCGCTTGCGTTTAGGCTCAGTCAGCGTGGAGGTGGACGAACGGTGGAGGACCAGTGGGTTTTGATCAACTGGAGGAACTGCCGCCATACGACCGGACCAGCGGCGTACCACTTGCATCGTATTGGCAATCCAGCCCTGTCCCTGTTGCTCGGAAGGGGGCCATCCCGGCGGAGTGGATTGTCCCGCCTGTTGCGGTGGCATGGGTGAATAGGGTGGCGGTCCCGAAGTAGGCAGCATCGAGGTGGGAGATTGCTGTGGAACTTCAGGCAGCGGCGATAGGGGAGATTGCCCACGGTAGTCATGTAAGAGATTACCGGAGCGGACTGCCCCATTCTGCTGAGAGAGAGAGTTACCATGGTGTTGTTGATTCCGAAAATCGTTACTCATAAGAACCGCAAATCCTCATAATATTTTAGGGCAGGTTACATATGTCGTACAGCATCCTGCCTGACACTGATCGTTCTTGCTCGTAATTCAAAGAACGAGGCATAGAGATAGTTTTTATTTAAGGAGGGTTTTGAGTAGACACCTCATCCGCCGCCCCGCTACATACTATTGTTCACTTACTCCAACGACTCAGAAAGAACACATTAACAGATGTACCTATTCAGGTCACATAAAATCAGGTACAATAGGAACAATGTACAGTTGGTTCCCATAAAGTGGCTTGCGCCATCAGGGATCACTCTATTTTTATTGAGCTTTCGCGTTAAGTTGAGAGGAGTTGCTGGAATGTCAGGGCGTTCTCATTGTTTGTTACGCCTTTTATTGATCTGTTTATACGGTATAGGGCTGTTATCAATAGCTTTTTCTACCAAGCATGCTTTAGCTGCCAGCGATCCGATTACGGTGACGTCTGAAACCGATACGATCAATTTCCCTAAATACATCGACTTTGCGCTGAGTGCCTCCGATACAAGCAGTCCTATTACCCAGGCATACATTTACATTGCCTTACAAGGGAGGCCATATGCTCCTTCGGTAAAATATCAGGTAGCCATTAGCAATCCGGCGCAGACCATTACGCTCCATTATCCTGTAGATACCACAGGCAATAATTTTCTCTCCCCCGGCACACCCATTAAGTATCACTGGGCCTTGGAGGATAAGGCAGGTAACTGGCATATAGAGGCAACGCAAAACTTTACTACCATCGATACACGCTTTGCTTGGCAGGGTTTGTCGCAAGGCTTGCTCCACGTACATTGGTATAACCGCTCCCAGGGCTTCGGACAGCTATTGCTGAACAAAGCAAATGCCAGTATACAGCACATCAGTTCGGTACTGGGCAATGGATTACAGCAGCCGATCAATGTCTGGGTCTACGCCAGCAATGAAGATTTTCACGGTGCCTTGGCTCCCGGCTCATATGAGTGGGTCGGTGGTGAAGCAGAACCCTGGCTTAACGAGGCTTTCATTAGTGTCGAGGACAGCAATGATAATACCCTTGTGCGTGATATGCCGCACGAGTTAACACACTTGGTCTTTCATCAATTGATCGCGCAAGGGCCAAGTGCCCCAACGTGGTTTGATGAGGGCATGGCTGTGTACAATCAGTTGTATCACGAACCGGAGATGAAGTTCCGCTTTGAGCAGGCCCTGACCAATCACAGCTTGCTACGTTTGGATAGTCTTGCTCAGAACTTCCCAGCCGAGAGTGACAAAGCATATCTGGCCTATGCGCAAAGCTGGCAGTTGCTCGACTACATGTATAGTACTTTTGGGCAGCCCAAAATGTCACTGCTTATCAAGCACATGCATGATCCGGCCAATAACTTTAACCACGATTTGACTGCCTCCATAGGAGAAGACCAGATACACCTGGAGAATCAATGGCGTCTGCATCTGAATCAGCCACCTGTGCTCTATACAACTGGGACGATGCCTACGTCGAACTCGGCTGTGAAAACACTGCCGAGTATACCCGTCGATAATACTGCACCTGTGTTGATTACAACAGGGATTTTGCTGATCGTGTTCCCTTTGTTTGGGTTGGTGGGCATGTTTGTGTACCAGCGACGCCAGCGGCGAGCATGGGTGATGCAGGAAGCGCAACAGATACTGGCAGCCCAGCGATTTCGTGGACAGGAGAGGCGTCATACCGGACCAATCCAGGCTGTTCCACCGGTAAACACAAACGGTTTGCCATCGCAGACATATTCGTCGCCGACATCGGCACAAACCAGAGATACAGTCTGGCAGCCTACCTATCCTGCACCAGATGAGCGAGAGAATGCATATTCTTCGCCTTTTATACCATTTCAGGAAAATTCCGGCATACAGCCAAAATCGGGTAAATCGCCTCCAGAAGCATGACGACCGCAGAAGCATGACGACCGCAAGGGTCGTCACTACTATACACGGCTCTGCGAGCGAAGCGAACAGATTGGGGAACTGTACCTGTAGTTGTAGATAAATAAATATTTAAGGAGTACTCTTTTGGAAGTGTTTGATGGCCCTACTCACTATTATCCCTCCGACGCGCTCTCATTGGATGAACTGGCCTACTGGGTGGCGTTCAGCCGCATCACAGGTATTGGGCCGGTGCGCTTTAAGCTCCTGCTGGACTACTTCCAGGAAGATGTGGAAGCCGCCTGGAAGGCTGATACGAAAGAACTGGCCCAGGCTGGGTTAGATCAGAAGATGATTGATAGCTTCCTCATGCAGCGAGCAAAGACCGATCCCCAACTCGAGCTGGAAAAGCTGGAGCGCATGCGCATACGCGTGATCACGCTCAAGGATAAAGATTATCCTGTACGGCTCAGGGATATCAACCATGCGCCTCCGGTGCTCTATGTAGCAGGCAGCCTCAAAAAAGAAGAGGACTCCTTTGCCCTCGGTGTCGTGGGGACACGCAAAGTCTCAGCCTATGGGCGGCAGGTAACCGAACAGTTTGCGAAGGAGCTAGCGGATGGGCGAGTAACAGTGATAAGCGGCTTGGCACAGGGCGTGGATACCATCGCGCATACAGCCGCACTGGACGCTGGTGGACGAACGATCGCAGTGCTGGGTAGCGGCTTGGATATCATCTATCCTGCTGATAACCTGAATCTAGCGCGGCGCATCGTTGAGTCACAACGAGGAGCACTGATAACGGAGTTCCCCTTGGGTGTGAAACCAGACGGTCGTAATTTTCCCGCCCGTAACCGTATCATCTCAGCACTATCCTGCGGCGTGCTGATCACCGAGGCTCCCAAGCAAAGCGGGGCTCTCATTACAGCTGGCTTTGCGCTAGAACAGGGTCGCGACGTGTTCGCGGTTCCAAACAGTATCTATTCGCCGGGTGGGGCAGGAGTGAATAAGCTCATCCAGGATGGAGCTCACCTGGTCACGAATGTCCAGGACATTCTGATGGTTTTGAACCTGTTCATGGTACCTCAGCAGATCGAAATACAAACAGTCTTGCCCGACAACGACGAAGAGCGTACTCTGTTAGCTTTACTTAGCCATGAGCCACGCCATATCGACGACATCATTCGCGAGTCCGATCTGTCTACGCAGACAGTTACATCAACATTGACGATGCTGCAATTCAAAGGGGTTATCAGGCAGCTTGGAGGGATGCAGTATGTGTTGGCGAGGTAAGCAGCTCAACATAATCCGTTCGCTAATGCCTCTGCCAGACAGAGAAGAGGAAGATGTCGAGATCATTTGCTCACAGAGAGAAACCTTTTTCAACTAGATATCATATTGCCTATGATGGGAGAAACAGGAGGAGGAAAGCCCAAGAGAGACAGGAGAAGATGAACATGAGTCGTGTATGCTTTACCCTTCTCGTCACTCGTCAGCAAATCATAATGATACCTAATTGCTACCAGGCCAACTACTTGTATTAAACATCTACCTCTTATTCGTATTACAAAGTAAATGGAGTCTCTCTTCACTCCTTATTGGCCAAGAGATTACAGCAAGCGAGAGACTATGCCGCTAGCTTATTTTAAATGTGTTCTCTCGTGCAGTTACTGATATTTTTTCTCTGTGGAAGAGGATTGGGATGCCATGGCTTATCTAGAAACAGACCCACAGGTGAGGAGGTCAACAGTAATAGCCGAAAACGACGTAGACCGCAAAGCCATCTGTGAATTAGGTTGGCTGACAGCAAGACTCGTCAACAAGCCTCTAGCACGTTGGCTAGCTAAAAGATTGTGTGCAAAGATTAATCAAAGAGCAGCAGAGATAAAAGCTCGCTTACTAGAAGAGCCATAGTATATCCCCTCTTTCCCCGAGGGATGGGAACATAGCCGTACCCATGTCAATTTTAGAAAGGGGAGAAAGGATGAACTGGCAGGAAGCAGAACAACTTGCAGAGCGCATTAGGACAGAGGCAGGAAAGGTGATAGTTGTGGTAGGGATTGAGCCCTTTGGACCGGTGAAAAATCCGGCCTATGCATCAGATTTCTTTGTGAAGTGTGCATGTAGGATGACCGGTTTGCCGTTTGTTGTCAAGTCCCTTGAGCATTGGGAGGATCTCAAGGAGCATGTCATAGTTCGCATCTGTAAAGTGATATATAAACTTATTAAAGGCTAGATGCCTCGCCAGAGGAGTATATTTTCTATTACGAAGAGAGAAACGGACTATCGGACATCTACCGGCCACTTCCGTCATTTATCCGCCATTTATCCGCCATAAAATGCTTATCTCACTTGGTAAAAACCAAGCTATTTTGCAAGAGAACCCAGGCTGGAAGGGCGATTAGGGATGCGGCTCTCAGAACCTCGCTCATTCCCAGCCATCCGCCACTTCCGCCATTTCCGCCATGCCTTTCCGCCACTTCCGCCACTTCCGCCATAAAATTCGTATCTCATTTGGTAAAAACCCTAAGCTCTTTTGCAAGAGAACTCAGACTGGAAGGGCGATTAGAGGATACGGTTCTCAGAACCTCACTCATTCCCAGCCATCCGCCACTTCCGCCATGCCTTTCCGCCATACTCTACAAAAGGTCTATGGCTTATGTTACAATGGGGGTGCTTACAGGCAATCACAAGGTGCGTTGGAGGCTACCATGACCAGACTGAGCGAATCGGTACTAAAGCAGCTTATTAAAGGCGGAGAAACAAATAGGGTTGAGTTGAAGGCGGCTGCTCCTCGGCCTGTAGAAATGGCTGAGCGCTTGTGTGGTATGGCGAATGCTCAAGGGGGGATGATTATTATCGGTGTTGAGGACTCAAAACAGACAATTGTGGGTGTGCGGGATGAGCGTCTAGCTATGACGATAGATACGATTTTACGAGCTGCACGGCAGAACGTGAAGCCTGGGCTTGTCTTAGACCCGGCTGAGCCGGAAATTTATGAGGTGGATGGAAAACGGGTGGTGATCGCTACTGTGCCGCCAAGCCGAGGGCCTATTTATCAGTCTGGTGGAGTTTTTTGGGTGAGGAGAGGCACTCATACCGTGCCGTTAGATGTATCAGAGTTATTGGAATTAGCGGGAGATCGAGGTCTCCTGGATTGGGAGCGCCAGCCTGTTCGTGGGTCTACGATGGAAGATATTGATATGGGGAAGGTTGAAGTTTACCTGAGCCAACGTTCTACAAGGGACCGTCAACCATCTCGGTTTGAGAATGTGGAGCGGATCTTGATCGGTATGGGGTGTGCTGCTGAGACAGGGAGCGGTACGGCAGTGCCGACGAATGCCGGTATGCTGTTTTTTGGGTACGATCCTCAACTACCCATTATCCAGTCTGAAGTGGTGTGTGTTCTCTTTCGGGAAACGATTGGTGCTAGCCGCTACGCGGATCGCAAGATTATAACGGGAACACTTCAGGAATTGATAGATGGGGCCGAGGCGTTTCTTAACAGATATATTGCCGTGGGGGCGCGAATTGAGGGGTGGAAACGCATAGATATTCCCGAGTACTCTCTTGAGGTGCTGCGTGAAGCGATTATAAATGCTGTGGTGCATCGAGATTATAGCAAGCGAGGTGAAAGTATACGGGTCTTTTATTATCCTGATCGGGTTGAGGTGCACAGTCCAGGTTTACTGTTGCCGGGGATTACGATTGAGCAGATGGAACGTGGTGTGGTAGAGTCAAAGTTACGTAACCCTATCCTTGCTAGTCTGCTCAGAGATATCCCGGGCTATATGGAGCGCATTGGGAGTGGCATCCGGTTTATGTTAGATGAGACGAAGCGTTTGGGCCTTCCTGCTCCACAGTTCCGCGAAACGAGTGAATTTATTGTGACCTTT
>Ga0137381_10000706_pt1 | contig 21604 bp, 23 predicted proteins | sample SagtaG_16_FD_104808 | JGI IMG/M metagenome (GOLD analysis project Ga0137381, IMG submission 104808) | Vadose zone soil microbial communities from Sagehorn Ranch, Mendocino, California, USA - Sage2_L_115_16 metaG | ecosystem: Environmental > Terrestrial > Soil > Vadose zone | place: USA... | reverse complement strand
GGTCAAGTCGCCGGTGTACACGCTGTTGTTGAGGATCCCGCGCACCGACGAAAGGCACCAGGTGAAGTTACGGTTGGCACTCGGGTTGGCGCACCCAGGCGAAGGGATCTTGTCCTCGTTCAGGCGCGCGGCTATCGCCCGCAGACCCATTCCGAGGTCGCCGTACATCTCGAAGATCTTCTGAACTGTCCGCACCCTGTCGGGCGCGCTCGGGACCAGTTTCGCACGGTCGCTTTTGGCCGTGCTGAGATGCTCGCCTCGGGAAACCGTCCGGACGAGCGCCCCCTCCGCCGAGAAGACCTGCTTCTCGCCGTTGGGCATGAACCGGACCTTCTGGTACCGCTTCCCGGTGCCGTCGTGGTAGAGGAGGTCATAGCCGTACGGTGGCACGCCCCCCATCCACCAGCCGCCCTCGCTGAGCGAGAGAAGACCGCGGATCGTGACCTTGGACAGGTCCCGAACCTCCTCGCGCCCGAGCCACTGCTTGACGCCGAGGATGAGGGAGTCCGTCGTATTCCCCTGGAAGCCTTCGGCGACGTACACGACCTCGACGCCCTGCATCTTGAGGAGGTAGCGATAATGGCCGGCCTCATCGGTGTCGACGCGGCCGAAGCGCTTGATGTCGTAAACCAGGACTGTGCGGAAGTCGCGGGCGTCGGACTCGGCATCCTTGAGGAGGTGCAGGAACGCCTTGCGGCCGTTGGTGGAAGTCCCCGAGACCGCGTCGTCGGTGTAGAGGCGGAGGATCTCGAAGCCATGCTCGGAAGCGTACCGCTCGATGGCAGCCTTCTGGTCCGCGAGGGACTGCTCCTGGCGGTCGGTCGACCGGCGCAGGTAGCCTACGGCGGGCCGGAGAGCAGTGTCTGGCCTCGAAGCCTTGTCCAGCAAGGGTTCTACCTCATCTGGCCTTGAACACTACCTTGGGTTCGGCAGCAACATCCAATGGTTTGCGCGGGTCCGGCAGAGAGCCGGAGGCCTGACCGACCGACCCTTTCCGTGAAGTAGCGACGAGCCAGCGGGCGAGGAGGCGGAGCGACTGATCGAGCCCAACCAATCCACCGGGGCATTCGATTTCCGCCCAGACCGCCGGGCCTCCGAGGGATCTGTCCGAAGGCTCTGCACAAGAGATCGGCAAGCAGGCGCCTGGGGTCCGCGTGTCCGCCTTCATTTTCGTGTCTCGCTGAGGCGACTTTGAGGAGATCTCATCCTGCAAATCCGCGGATTAGCGGGAAGAGATCTGACCAAAGTAGGTGCTGAGAGCGACCGACGGCGGTGTCCTGAGAGGACAGCGGCCCCGCGCCTCACTTCGTTGCCTCCTGTCGAGGCCCGAGAAGGTATAGAGCCTGACCAGCGTGGAGGTTCTCCTGGATCTCGAAGCGGATCATGACCTTGAGAGCAGGCTCCAGACGGTGGAGGATGCGCCCAAGGCTCTTCGGAGACCTGACCTGGAACTCCATCTCGCAGCGGTCCGCACGGCCCTTCAGCTCGGTGAACAGGTCGCCGGCCTTCCATTCGAAATCGGGACGGTCGTGGGCGATTTCGTAGAGGATCTCATACAGATCATCCGCCTCAAGCTGGAAGTGCGCCTTGTCCAGCTCGGTGGCCTCTAGGGCGGAGCGGATCGTCTCCCCGTGACCCAGGGCCTCTCCGATGGTGGTAGCGAGGAACCCCCAGTCGGCCATGCGGATGTTGTTCGCGAAGGAGACCGGTGGCTGACCAAGGAAGGCGACAACGCGGTTCAGATCCCCAAGGATCTGCGTCCAGAGGTCGGTACGTGCTGTCTCGATCTCGGTTTCCCATTCGGACTCGCGTAGGAACCTCTCGATGCGATCCACGCGAAGGATGAGCAGCCGGTCGACCACGTCGTCGCGACGGAACCTCGGGGTGCGTGCGGTGAGCGCTAGGCAACACCGCGTCGGGAACGAGATCATCTGATTCGTCGTGTAGAGTTTCCTGAGGCGGATAGTCTGTCCAGTCGCCACCGTGGCGAGCCGATCCTCGATCCAGCGGCAGAAGCTATCGACGTTGTCCAATACGAGCAGGTATTCCTGAGAGACGGTAGCGTTGAAGCCGTCCTCCTTACCCAGCGGCGTCACGTTTGCATGAGGACCGAGAAGGAGCTTCAGGATGATCTTGAGAGTCGACGTCTTGCCCGACCCCTTCTCGCCGTAGAACAGCAGTAGTACCTTGGCCGGCAGCAATTCCGAGAAGAAGATGGCCAGGAGCCAGACTCTCAGGATGAGGCGCTGTTGATCGGCGCTCAGGACGACGCCGGTCCCCCGACGGAAGTTGACCCGCCCGAGGATGTGGGCATCGAGAGGATCACCGGTGATCTCCTGCTCCACGGCATCGTCGGGTATGGTCTGTTGCTCCTCGCCTTCCTCGAAGAGCACGCCATCGGTGCCGTTGTGGACCCTGGTGATGTCGCGACCATCGAGGCGCAGAACGCGGCCTCCCCCGGCGGAGATGTAGAGGCGGTTGGAGGGCCGGTCGTAGTAGCAGAACCGATAGATGGAGGCCTGCTTGCCCTTCTGGAGGGCGGCTGCCTGCACGGCTTCGAAGATGTGACGAAACTCCGGCTCGGCGGGGTTGATGCCGTAAATGCGGATGAACTCGGTCCGGAAAGGGAAGGAGTCCATGTCGTGAAGATGGCAGGAAGAGGTCTCGAACCAAAACAGCCGACCACCGGTGGCGCGGATTAGCTCCCCACGGTTGGTGAGGTCGCCGATGACCAGGAGAGCTGCCTCGCGGCGCTTCAGCCGGGCAGGCCCCTTGGCGTTCAGGATTGCGTCGATGGCGCTCGCCAGAGCTATTTCGGGCGAGATTGATCCCGCTAATCCCGCGGGGGAGGAAAGAGCCGCCTGGACGAGGTTGCGGACCTCTTGGGCGGAGTGCTCTTTACGATAGTCGCTCAGGTCCTTCTGATCCGGCGACCCCGACGGGGGCAACCGCACGTCCCAGACGCTCACCCCCGCCATTGCGAGGGAGGCCAGAACCCTCCTGCTCCCTTCTCGGCCTGCACGGTCGACGTCGTAAACGATGCAGACCTGGCGACTCGTAAACGTGCTGCACCAGGGATCTCGCCACGTACCGGCGCCCGCGGACGTAGTCGCGACGGGGAACCCGTCGGTGTACGCCTGCATTGCATCCCACAGGCCCTCGCAAATGAGCACGGGGCCTGGGCGGTCCAGCCCAACGGTCAGCAGGTCGGCCTTGCCCCCATCGGCGAAACGGAGACTGTATGGTTTCTCGCGTTTGGGATCGGTGCGACGATGGAGGACAAGCAGCCAGCCGCCGGAGGGTTGGGGGAAGCCAATGGCACTTTCTCCACCGGGCATGATGGATCCATGGACCGCTCCGAAACTCGACCACGTTTCCATCGGATAGTCCTTACCGAGCCTCGTTGCGAGCTCGGCCCGGACTTCTTCGGACAAGGGCCCACCGGGAACGAAGTGGAGGCCGCTCCCTTCGGAGCCGCTAGTGAAGTGACGCCGGCCCGAATCGCCCTCCGCTGGGACCGGCACGCCAAGAGCGCTGGCCAAATCGACGATTCCACCTCCTCGCCCGCATGCGTCGCATCGCCAGACGCCCTTTTCAGGGTTTAGTCGGCAGGAGGGGTGCGCGTCGCCATTCTTGTGGGCTTCTGGGAATGGACATTGGATCAGGTACTCGCCGTTGGACAGAGGACCCTTAAGAGTGCGACCGGCGGAGCGGGCAACTTCGAGGATTAGATCGGGGCGCATGGGACCGTGCCTCCTCAGAGGTTGTAGATGGCCGCCTTCAGGTCCTGAAGGGCGTGGACCAGGTCGTTCACGCGAATCTGGCCGTTGTTGTAGAAGTCCCGCACCAGGTTGGTTCTGTCCGGCCGGTCGGCGAAGACAAACGTAACGCGACGCCCGTCGAGGAGGCGGTTTACGAGCTGCAGCCCATGAGCCTTTAGAAAGGCGCCCAGGTAGAGATCGGTGGTCTCGTAGGTCGCTGCGGGGCTCTGAGAGAGGCGGCTCGGCTTAACGTTCATCATCGCATCCAGCGGGGCCCTGCGGGGGGGCTCCACTGGATCGCGTAGCCACAGTCGGTTTACACCCCCCTCTCCGAAGAAAATTCAAGCTTCCGGCTCGGTTAGAATCAGCCTGGAGTTTCAGGGATTTGGAGATGAGACGATGAATGAGAAGCTCGCAGCGACCGATCTTGTGACCTTTCCGCCGTCCCCGTTGTTTCCCGTCAAGACAATCGAGTTGGAGCGCTCGCATCTCTGCTGGATGGACATCAGGACGTCCGAGGCTGAGCAGAGGGTGGAGCTCTTCGAGTACCTCTGGACCGAAAACACGCGGGAGATTCACGCCACCCTGATGGGCATGATCGAACAGTTGGTCTATGTCCTTCGAGAGGAGGGACACCATGAGATGGCGAGTCGCTGGTGGACACTGCGCTCGCTCGCCAGATTCAATCTGCACTATCGGCCGCAGCTTCGAGACACCCGAGAACGGCACAGTGATCGTCATCCCCTGCGACGGCTATCCGCATCAGAGATGGGACTCTGGAACGATGACCTCGCAACATTCAAGGCCGCACTGAATGCACCCACGCCGCGGCTGGTGTCGGAGGGGTTTAGCCGTCACGCCCTTCAGGAGTTGCTCTTTGAGGCTCGTTACCCGGACGACTCTGCAATGCGAGGGGAGCCTCCCGAGGACATCGAGCGTTTTGTGGAGGAAGTTCTAGTCGGCGAACTCAAGGACGGCAGACCCTTCGTCAAGCGGCTGGAGCAGAGGGGAAGGCGTGATCCCGAAATCGGCAGGCGGCTACGTCGGACCAAGATTCTAGCCGAACGGGCGAACATCCATCTCGTGGGGCTGACCTTTGAAGCAATCCTGCGGCAAATCGCGCCCCACCTACACGAGGCGGAACGACGCTGGTTCGCGTTTCGGTTCCTCCCGAACTCTGCGTTCGGGGGAACAGTCGTTGAGTTCGACCCAGTTCTTTCTCCGCTGCTCGGCCTTGAACATGATGGATTCGCTGAATGCGCCATCCGAGTCTTCGCCCTCGGCGATGAGTCCTGTCGCGAGAGGCTTGAGGTCATTCTCAAGACTTACCTATGGGCTTTCCCCATCTATGCCGATACCGTGATCCAGCGAGTCCGTGAGGTGTCTCAGCAGCGACGTGGTGCTCTCATAACCAACAGCGACGCGCCTCGCTCAGGCGGCTTAGATCAAATGGAGTGGTCGGGACACTTCGAGAACTTGATTTCGAAGGCCCGAGCTCGGCAAATCGACGCCGCGGACGCAACGGAAGCCGTCCTGTGTCGAGGGGTTGAACAGGCTGGGCTCACCGCGCGAGAAAGAGAAGTATTTACCCTTCGGCTAGAGGATCTCCGTGAATCGGAGATCGGAAGGCGACTCGGGATCTCTCAGCAAGTCGTCAGTAGGCGCCTCCAGAGCGCAATCAAGAAGGTCCGCAACGCTCGCGAGCGCGACCGCTGAAAGAGCACCGCCCCGGCAATCGAGGCCCGGAGCGGTGTGTGGGGCGGGGCTACTTCTCGGTGCGAACCTGCTTGGCGGCGGAGAGAGCCGTCGCCAGGACAAATTTCGTTGCCTTGCCAGGTCCCGCGGCCCTGTGGATCGCATCGCGCTCCTCGGGCTTCAGCCTGAAAGCGAAGACCACCAAGGGCTCCGTCGGTTTTCTCTCCTTCTTAGGTTTCAGCTCCTTGGTCGCCTTCGGCTCTTTGCCCGGGTTCGACTGCTGCTTCTCGCTCTTCGGCTTGCTCATCGTCGATCCTCCGTACGCCAGGCTCCATGCTCGGCGTGAGGCAATGAACGCTCTTCCTCAGAGGGAAGTCCAATCAAATCTGCGATTGAGTTCGGTCGGGGCAACAGGTGTAATTCAGGGGAAGTACATGCTACACTGCCGCCATGAAGCGAGCGTTCTCCGACAACGGCGACCGGCCCCACCGGCCCCGTTCAGCCACCGCACCGATATTTTTGCCGAGGATTAGACCGTGAACCTCGTGTCCGTCCCCATCGATGCCCTGCGGCCGGCGGAGTACAACCCGCGCCGCATGCCGCGCGAGAAGCTCGAGTCCCTAAAGCGTTCGATCGAGCGCTTCGGGTTCGTGGAGCCGGTGGTCGTGAACCGACGACGAGGGCGCTTGTGGGAGAAGGACGAGCGCGGGGACGTGATCGTCGGGGGCCATCAGCGCGTCAGGGCGGAGAGAGAGCTGGGGCACGCACGCGTGCCGGTGGTGTTCGTCGACTTGGACCCGGAGGGCGAGCAGACGCTGAATCTGGCCCTGAATAGCGGCGGTGAGTGGGACCTGGAGAAACTGGGGGCGCTCCTGAAGAGCCTGCGCCAGGCAGGGGCCGACCTCGCGGCCTCGGGGTTCTCCGACACCGAGATCGAGCGAGCCATCCGGGACGCGGAGCGGGCTCTGGCCATTCCCGTGGACGAGGACGAGGTTCCCCCGGCGCCCCGGAAAGCACGAACGAAGCCGGGCGAACTCGTGAGACTCGGCTCTCACCGGCTGCTGTGCGGCGACTCGCGCGACCCTGCCGCGCTGCGACGCCTATTGGAGGGGGATCTCGCGGATTGCGTTTGGACGGACCCGCCCTACGGGGTCGATTACTCGGGGAAAACGAGAGAGTCCTTGAAGATCCAGGGGGACCTGCAGGAAGGTCTCGAGGAGTTGTTGGACAAAGCCTTTGCTGCCGTCAACCGAGTGTTGCGCCCCGGCGGGGCGATCTACGTGGCGCATCCTGGCGGGGACCGGTCCCTGGTGTTCCTCCAAACATTCCTCAGGGTCGGCTGGAAACTGCGCCAGACGCTGGCTTGGGTCAAAGACTCGATGGTCCTCGGCCGATCCCATTACCAACTCAAGCACGAGCAGATCCTGTACGGTCACCGGCCGGGACCGGCAGGATGGTACGGCGGGCGGGACCAGACCTCGGTATTCGAGGTGCCTCGGCCGAAGTCATCCCGGGAGCACCCGACCATGAAGCCCGTGGCTCTTATCGAGGCGTGCCTGCGGAACTCCAGCCGACAGGACGAGGCGGTTCTGGATCCGTTCGGTGGGTCGGGGTCCACTCTGATCGCCTGTCACCGGCTTGGCCGGCGTGCCTACCTCATGGAGGTCGACCCACGGTATTGCGACGTGATCCGGAACCGTTGGCGCCGGTTCACCGGTCAGAGGGAGGGATGAGGTGGCTGCGACCCACTCCCGCAAGCCGGGCCCCGGGCGTCCCAAGGGGGCGCTCAACAAGCGCACGCTCGAACTGGGCGGACCGCTGACCCAGCAGAAGCAGAAGGTGACGCGGGCCCTGCTCGACAGGATCGCTTCTGACCGCGACCTGGCCACGCTGATGTGGCTGTGCGCGCTGAAGGCGAAGAACGACCCGCGCTACATTCCGGCGATGCTGGCGGTCGCCGATCGGAAGTGGGGCCGGGTGAAGTTCGAGCTCGATCATGAAGGCCCCGAGCAGATCATCGTGCACTTGGGCTCGCTGCCGATGAAGGAGATGGGATACAAGCCCCTCGGCTACATCCCGACGAGTGCGAGCCACCTGCTCCCGCCGGTGAAGGTGACCTATGTGGAGCCCCCGGACGAGGCGAAGGCCCCGGGGAATGGAACTCCCGCCCCCAAGCTGCCGCACTCGAACTGACCCGCCCGACGCTCCACGGCCCGCCTGCTACCCCTCTGGGTGGAAGTCCAGCGCATGTCGTCCTTCCAGCGTGACACGACTGGTTTGCTTCGGCGGATTGTGATTGCGGGGCGGACTTGGTAGGATCGAGCAACGCTCCTGTTACCGAGGTGACAACAGCGCAGCATCCATTCGAAGCCGCCGAGTCCGTTGAGCTCGAAGCGCGTAAGCTTCGCGTTCGCGCACCGCAGCTTAGCCGGGGCGTTGGGCCGCCGCGAGCGCTGTCCATTAATCCAGGGCCCCCGCGACCTTTCCGCAGGGAGGTGAGCAATGAAGATTCACGTATCGCTCGGAGTGCTAACCACATCTCTCTTGGTTGTCCTCGGCCCCACAGCCGTGGCGCAGGATCAAACGGCAGACTCAGCCGTCACACGCGTCGTTCAGGGGTTTGCCGACGCCTGGAACCTCCATGACATGGAAGCATTCGGCCACCTCTTCGCGCCCGACGCGGACTTCATCAATGTCGTCGGCGATCGCTGGAAGGGCCGCGCGGCGATCCAAAAGAACCACGCGTACGTCCATGGCGTCATCCCAGCCTCGGACAGGACCGACGTGACCGCGCCTACCGAAGCCTACGGGATCTTCAAGAAAAGCACCCTCATGTTTACGGGCATTGACGTGAGATTCCTTCCGGCGGATATCGCCATCGCTCATGCGAGATGGCGTCTGACGGGGCACGGACCATCGGGCCCGGCGCGCACGACCGAGCCCCGAACCGGCATAATGACCTTCGTCCTAGCACGCACCGGAACAGCCTGGGAAGTCGAGGCAGCGCAGAACACTGAGACTAGGGGCCGATGACTCCACGGGCAGGCCAGCAGCTAGCCGCGATGGGGCAGGCTAATCCAGTCCTCAGGTCGCGGGGAAGAAAGGGCCCGCGAAGGGGTGGGAGCGGCTATCCTGCTGGACGCGGACGCCTTAGCGCGGGAGCTGCCTCAGTGTTCTACCGCGAAGCGGTTTAGTTCTTCCAGCGTGACACGACTCGTTTGCTTCGGGCGGATTGTGATTGCGGGGAGGAGTTGGTAGGATCGGAGCAGGCGCTCAAACCGGCGGCCGCGTGCCGACGCGGAGAGTTGCAAAGCCCCAATGAAGCAACAGGTTGACAAACTAGTCGGGCACTCGGAACACCTTCTCGACGCGTTCTTGGGCTTGCGTCAGAAGGTCGCACTCTTGTTCCCCATGGTGCGTAACGAGAGCCTGATCGTGAAATACTCGCGGGGCGCGGGGGCGGAAGGATTCCTCATTCTGAGGTACACGCTCTTTTGTAGTTGCGCACAAGATCTGGTCAAGCTCACGACGGATACTGACAAGCGAACGCCTTCCGTGGAGAATTTGTTCTCCATCTTGCAAGATGTCCAGGTCCGTAATGAGCTTCGCGAACGGTATTCGGCATGGTGTTTGCCCAGGGAAGCGGGCCATAATGAGATTGAAACCGAACTGCAGGCGCACGAGATGGCTCGGAGGGGCGAACTGGCAAAAAAGTTCGACGACCTCTTTCGAAAGGTCGGGGACGGATGGGCCAATTTCAAGGTGCAGCCTTGGTTGCCAGGTATGCAATCTCTGCGTGACAAGCACACTGCACATCTCGAACTTCGCCCCACAAACCACGGCTACGAGCCGGTAGGCCTCGAAGCGTTGAACTTGAAGTGGGGGGATGTTCGCGATGCGGTAACGCGCCTCGAGGGGCTTGTTCTTGACTTGAACGTCCTTTCTCGTCAAGCCGGTTTCATGATGGACCAAGCCACGGATCAATTCGATCGCGCAGCGACGGCGTTTTGGGAAGCTTCTTGACTTCAGAATGTACCCGCCCGCGGCGGGCTCGTAACCGATGGGCGCCCGCGCTCGCGCACGGTGGCTGACCGGGGGCGTTTGACGGGTCCTGTCCTTGGGCGTCGGACGGCCGTGGCCAGTCAAGCATTCGGAGAGGTAGCGAGGTGATCCGTGATCCCGCAATCCAGGTTCAAATACCAGCACGTCGTCGACGTTCTGCTTGAGGCTAAGCCGGGAGACGCACCGCAGGAGCTCGCAGCAAGAGTCCGGGCACGGCGCCCAAAAGGCGTGTATCCTCCCGTGCGCATCTGTGAAGACATTGACCACATCCTCCGCAGAGACGGACGCTTCAATCGTCAGAACGTGGTACTGACTATCGAGCAACGCAACCACATCAGCACCCTCAGGGACCGAATGCGGGGTGATGGAGCGTGGATCAACAGGAACGATCGCGGCGCGCTCAGAGAAGTTCCATACTGAACGACCGTCTGTTCTCTACCCAACCGCTGTCCTGCCGGACGGGGACGCCTTACCGCGAGAGCCGCCTCAGTGGTCTACCGCGAAGCGGTTTAGTTCTTGGAGTGGAAGACGACATGTTATCGAGGTGGATCACGCTGCCGAGCCGATCGTCAGCACACGCACTGGCTGAACAACTTGCCCGCTCTGCAGTCCACTTACGTTGATCTCAAACTCATACCTCTTGCGCAACATGTCTTTCGCCTGAAGATCAGCGACGAAGGCTACCTGCCTACCTTTGTCAAATTCAAATGCCAAGTGAAACCGAGCGACAAGTGACTTCCAGGAGTGGGCATGTAAGACATACGATCGGATTCGATATCGCAATAGTCGCCGACCGTCCTCATCCTTGACGATAGGCAGGAAAACATCTTCGGGTTGGGGATCCTCAGAGGTAAAATTCCCATCTACGACCTCCATGCGAGGATCAGTCTTCAGATCAACCGCGCAATACTCGGCGATATTCCTGTTGTTGTTCATGAGCACGAACCGAAGGTCAAGATCAAACCGGCGGTGATAATCGCCAGGTCCCCGACTTTCAGCGAACCGACAGCCGCTGATGACCGTGTTCAATTCGAGGTTGGGTCCGCGACGTTGGAGGAAAAGGGACTCTACAAGAGCGTGCGGAGCCTTCCTGGTCTCTCCGTCCAGTCGAATCCAATACGTCCTATCGTGCTGATGTGGCGGGTAGTTGCTCGAGTCCACGTCGACTAGGACAACGCATCCGCCAGCGCAGCGCACGGGGTTAACGCGGACGCCCGACGGGAGTGGCGTGACCTTACTTAGAAGCGAGCGGTGCGCATCGTCCTTGGAGATCTCCGGGAGGGGCGTGAATGGCCCTCGACAGACCCTGGCCTTCCTCCCTCCTTCAAGTGGGAGATCAATTTCCCGGGGGGCCCCGATGATGAGCAACCCGCCGCCAGAGTTCAGGAAGGCGGAGATTACGTCGCCATGCTCCGATAGCGGCGAACCCAGAGACTGGGCTTCCCCCGATCTCGTGGACGGTTTAGTTACGCTGCATGAGACCGTCGTTCGAACTCAGCCGGGCTGATCTGTCCGATCGTTGAATGCCGACGACGCTGGTTATAGAACACTTCGATGTAGTCGAACAACTCCATCTTGGCGTCCCCGTGACTTTCGAAACGCTCTCCGAGCTCGCTCTTCAGCGTCGAGAAGAAGCTTTCCGCCACCGCGTTGTCGTGGCAGTTGCCGCGGCGGCTCATGCTGCACGTGATGCCGTGCTTCTCGAGCACGGCCCGATAGTCCTCGCTGGCGTAAGTGCATCCCTGGTCGGAGTGGTGCAGCAGGCCGGCGTCTGGACAGCGCCGCTTCAGCGCCATCTCGAGCGCCTTGATCGTCAGGTGCCGGTCGTTGACGGCGCTGACCGCCCAGCCCACGATGAACCTCGAGAACAAGTCCAGGATCGCCGCCAGGTAGAGCTTGCCGCTGGTCCCGATCAGGAGTTCCGTGGTGTCGCCCACCCAGCGTTGGTTGGGGGCTTGGGCATCGAACTGGCGATCCAGAAGGTTGGCTGCGACTGGTTGATCGTGGTCGCTCATCGTCGTCATCTTGAAGCGCTTGCGGGCCCGCGCTTTCATCCCGTCTTCCTGCATCAATCGAGCCACGCGCTTCGGACTGACTTGGATGCCTTGCTCGACGAGATCCCGATACACCCGAGGGCTCCCGTAGCGCCGCCGGCTCTCGTCGAACGCCGCCCGGACCAGAACCCTCAATCGTCGATCGTCTCGCGCGTGCGTCGACTCCGCACGTCTCCGGGAGGCATAGTAGCCGCTCGGGGAGACCTGCATGACCTGACAGACCTTGGTGATCGGAAACCCGGCCTTCTCCGCGCCAATCCAGGCAAACGTTACGCGGGGTTCTTGGCGAAAAAGGCCGTGGCTTTTTTTAGGATGTCGCGCTCCATCCGCAGCTCGCGGTTCTCCTTGCGCAGTCGCGCCAGCTCCGCGCGCTCCTCGCTCGTCAAGCCGGTTCGGCCCTTCGTGCGATCCGCCTGCGCTCGAGACACCCACGACCCGAGCGCCGAGGGAGTCAGATCCAGCTCCCGCGCCACCGCTCCAATGGTCTTCCCCTCGTCCAGGACCAGCCGGACTGCGCCCGCCTTGAACTCGGAAGTGAACCGCCGACGTGACCGCCTACCCCCAGTTCCTGTTCGCATGGTGGACATCTTATCCGCCTTTCAGATAGTGTCCACTCAATCGGGGGAAGCCCAAGAAACTTGTATTCGAGATTCTGTGATTCCGGCTCTTCCTTGCGCACGAATGGCTCGATGTCGGATACGAAATCGAGTGCCACAATCGGTTTGCCGAGGAAGTGTTCTGAGAACGTCATCGCGCTCCTCGAGGAGTGGGCTCGCGGTATCAAGCTTCCGGGGTCACTTCTGGCGCACCAGTGATTCTATATGTGCGTCGAACGCGCCCCAGTCAATCGTGCAATTCGGGAAGAGCCGTTGATAACGAAGAGTGAAATCCTCGTCCGCACTCCTACCCTCAGGGCTTCGAGACGTGAAGACGAACACTGCATGGCCACGCTTGGCGAAGTGGCGTGTCAGCATGGCCCGGATGAGGTAGTCGGCGCCTGGCAACGAATAGCCGATAAGGACGATCCGCTCTGCCTGCGCGACCGCCCGTTCCGCGCGGCTCCAGACCTCGGCTAGGATCCGGTTGTCGTACCGTTGCTCGAGGCTCGGTCCGACGAGCAGCGCTTGGTATCTCGCTGTACATCCGCCGTGGGCGCACCGTCCCAGGTGCGGTTCGGTGAGGATTGCCACTCCAGCCTTTTCATGAAACGAGACGTCCAACTCATCGCACCGCGGACAATACAGCCAGTTTAGGGAGCCATTCAATTTGAGAAGTGGGAGACGACCGCTAAGGATGCGAAGGCTATGGCTGACATCGTAAACGTAGTGTCGAGCCTCGTCCTCACGATCGGCAGGGTGACCGTTGACTCTCCAGACGGCCGATCGAACTGGAACACCATAGTTAACATTGTGTCGATCGAAAAGCACGTTGTCGAACACGATGTCATAATTGGTCGTAATGATAGTGGCGCTTGACTCCAGAAGATGATCGGCTAGGCGCCCCGCACGCGATCCAGACACCGTGCCGAGTGCGCTCTCCAATGTCTTGCCGATCCCGGCGAGGAGCAGTCTGTGACACTCGACTACCTCCTCGTATGACAAGTCAGAGGGAAGTGGCGCTCGCTTGTTGATGGCAGTCTCAAGCAGCGTCAACACGTCGTCCAGCCGCGGTCTGTCATGCTCGGGAGCATTGGGCGTGATGGACGCAGGCTCGTAGATCCGTGCGAGAAAGGCACTCAGGCTTTTTGGTGACGTATCGGAAGCGAGCACCTTGTGGAGAAGCCCTTCCCCAAGGGGAGCATCAGGGAAATCGGCGCGTGTCGCGCCGGCTCCGATGAAGTATACAGTTCGGTCGAAAGGACTCATCAGGTGCCTGCTTATGGAGGTGGATTATACTGCAGCTTCGGGTGTGCCCCATTTCAGGAGGGTTCTGTGACAGCCAATCGCATGAGCGTTTCTAGAGAGATTGCTCGCCTTCGGGGTTCTCTGAAATCCTTTGACAAGTCCCTCCGCCGCCTTGCCCCGATGCTCTCCGCGGCCTACATGAACGGCGCCCCCAAGACCAACGGCCGCTCCCGCCCCCGCCTCTCCGCGAAGGCCCGCGCCTCCCTCATCCTTCAGGGCCGCTACATGGGCTACATGCGGCAGCTGAAGCCAAGGCAGAAGGCGCAGGTGAGAAAGATCAAGGAGGCGAAGGGGGTAAGGGTGGCGATCGTGAGGGCACGAGAGTTGGCCCAGGGCTAGGAGGTCGGAATGAGCTTCTCCAGGCTTTCCTTTTCTGCGATAGCGATCCTCCTTGTCACGGCCGTGGGTGGCGCGGTCGCAGCGCCAGCGCGCTACGCGCTGGAGGCCCTGCCAATCGCTCCGGGCTGCCAGTCTTACACGGTCCTTCACGGGCTCAACGCTCGTGGAGACGCGCATGGTGTCATGTCCTGCGATGATTTCGTGACCCAGCGCGCTGTACTGTGGGCGGGTGAGAAGGTCCTCGAACTCGGGACGTTCGGCGGGCCGAACTCGTATCCCGCTGGTCTGGACGCTAAGGGAGACGTGGTTGGATATGCTGAGAAGCCGGAAATTTGGGCGGGTGATGAGCACATCGCCCGACCGTTCCTCTACCGCGCCGGTGAGATGCTTGATATCGGCACTCTGGGGGGACCTCTTGGTGGCGCGCTCGCCATCAATGCGGCAGGTACGATCGTGGGGGCGTCTCAACCAGCTCAAGCAGATCCACGAATCGGTCGTGAACCGATTCGCCCGTGCATGTGGCTGGGCGGCGAGGTGCGTGACTTGGGTGACCTCGGTGGTCCCGAAGGATACGCCTACGATGTCAACTCGCGCGGGTGGATCGTGGGCTCCTCCACTACCGCGGAGTTGCTGCCCTCTGGACTGGGGTATGTCGAGCACGCCTTTATTCACGACGGCGAGCGTATGCAGGACTTGGGCACACTCGGCGGCCTTGGCAGCATCGCTTGGTCCTTGAATGAAACAGGCGATGTCGTCGGCTCGTCTCTGACCGGCGAACATCTGCCCAATGGAAATGTCCCGGTCAAGCATGCATTTCTGTGGAGTGCGGGCGTGCTGTCTGACCTGGGTACGCTGGGCGGGCCATTTTCCGATGCCGTGGGCATCAATAACCGCGGCCAAATCGTAGGTTGGTCGTGGCTTCTCGCGCCCAACGGGAACACGCTGCAACATGCCACTCTGTGGGATCACGGTCGTATCGTGGATCTAAATGACGTAGCGCAGGACAGAACCTGGACGCTGACGGGGGCAACTGCGATCGACGAGCATGGTCGAATCCTCGCTAACGCGATTCGCGAAGGCGAGTGGCGCGTTGTTCTAGTGACGCCGCTGCGGAGCGAGTGAGCAGGGTGAACAGGCGACGCCCGTCAATCTCGGGAATCCAGTCGTGATATTGGATTCCTCAACACGTAAGCCCCCTCACCCTCTCCTATTTCTCCTGGTCGCTCGCAGGCGCGGAGATCGCTGTCGGGGGTAACAGCCGCAGGGTGAATGTCTGCGTCAGGAGAAGATTCTTGGAGGCGTGAATGAGCATCGGGAACAGGACAACTGAACGGATTCAAGAGCGTGCTGAGATGTCGGATCTTAACGCCCTGCATAAACGGGTGGAGAGACTCGAGCGGCAGAACAACCGTATCAAGTGCATCGGGCTCGCAATATTGCTCTCCGTTGGATCAGGTTTCCTCATGGGGCAGGTTTCTGGGGGGAAGACAGTAGTTGAGGCCCAGGAGTTCATCTTGCGAGATGCGGCCGGAAAACAACTGGCTTCGCTTGGCACTCAGAAGCGGCACGACCTGACTCTCGGTCCGGCGCTGCGGTTCTTCGACTCCGCCGGGAAGCTCAGGGCCGAGTTTGGTCGTCCAGATCTCACAGAAGACCCTTCCCTGAACCTATTCAGTGGCGATGAGACACTGCGAGCACGTCTTGACGTTCAAGCTCTCGACATCGCTGCCCAAGGCGCGCACGGCGTGGCTATCTCGCTCATGTCAGGGGCCGATGGCAGCGGAGGGCTGAACATCGATAAGGCCAACGAGCCTACGAAGATATTGCTTACTCTTGCGCCAGACGGGTCACCCATGCTTTTCCTCGGTGACAAGACTGGCAAGGCCGTTATGGGCGCGACGGCGCTGGGGCGCAGCGGCGATCTTGCCAATAAGCGAAGGCCCACTTCATCCCTTGTCCTGTTCGGTCCGAATTGGGAACATCTTTGGGAAGCCCCCCAGCTCGAGCCTGAGCAGGAAAAGTAGTTTAGGGGCGAATGATCGCTACGCGAGAATCCCGCAGGGTCAGCAATGCAGCCCACGAACCTTGGCGAAGAGTTCCTCGTCGCTGGGGTGCGTGTATACGGTTGTCGTGAGCGGCGACACATGACGAGCGAACCTCTGCGCTAGGAACAGGTCTCTCGATGCCCGGTAGACGTTCGTGATCGCGCAGTGCCGAAGCGCATGGAAGGGGTACAGCCGGTCGAATCCAGCCTTCACCTGCCAGTTCCGGAAGGCGAACTGGACGCGTCGGGGTGAGATGCGGGTCCGGCTCTGCGAGCAGAACAGTGGATCCTCAGGCCTTAGCCCCTCGCGCCTTGTGGCCTTGTGCCGCCAGAACTTGCGGAACTTGACCAGGAGGGCGTCCGGCAGGAAGACATCGCCGGCCCGGCCGTTCTTGGCAATCTCGGGCCGCAGGCGGATGCGACTCTTGGGCTTGCCATCCGGGGTGTAGACATCCCCGACGTTCAGTCCTACGATCTCGGCCAGCCGGAGGCCGGTTCCGAGCGCCAGGGAGTAGATCAGGTGGTCCCGGAGATTGCGGCGCGTGGCGTAGAGAAGCGTCCGCTGTTCGGTTTGTGTCAGCGTCTGAGGACTCAGGTGAGGCATTACCGCTCTCCTCGCTGGCAATTCACGCTTGGATGATGAACGAAGTCAAGTCGGACCAGCTCGGCGCGGCGCCTCTGTGACTGCCTCGGCTCCCGAGCGCATCCGAGCATTCAATCAAGGCCGTGACCCCGAGAGGCTACGACGGAAGTACAAGGCGATGGCGAAGAGCACCTTCGCCTTCTTCCGGGGGAGCAGCCACCTGTTCTGGGAGGATTGGCGGCCCGGGAGTGTACTCGACGCCGCGCCCCTCGCATGGGCCTCAGGAGACCTCCACCTGGAGAACTTCGGGACCTTCAAGGGTGACAATCGGCTGGAGTACTTCGACATCAACGACTTCGACGAGGCCGCGCTCGCTCCCTGCACGCGGGACCCGGTGCGCTGCGTCTGCAGCGTGTTGCTCGCGGCGACTGAGGCCGAGCATTCAGCGCGCGACGGACGCGGCCTCTGCACCACGTTCCTCGATCGCTACGTGGCTGCCCTGCATGATGGCCGGTCCCGATGGATCGAGCGCGAGACGGCCACGGGTGAAGTGCGACGCCTCCTGAAGAGCCTTGCAAAGCGGAGTCGCTCGGAACTGCTCCGGAAGCGAACTGAGCTCACGGGAAAGGGCCGCCGGCGTATCCGGATTGACGGAAAACGTGCTCTCCGCGCCACCAAGGGGGAAAGGGTCCGGGCCGCCGAGCTGGTGAAGGCGGAAGCACGAGAGGAAGAGCAGCGCTTCTTCCAGGTCCACGACGTCGCGCGCCGCATTGCCGGAACAGGGAGCCTTGGGGTTGAACGCTACGTCGTGCTGGTCGAGGGCAGGGGATCACCCGACCGGAATGTACTCCTCGATCTGAAGGCGGCACATCCCTCGGCCATGACAGCCAGTCCCAAGGTCCGACCTGGTCAGTGGCGCAGCGAGGCGGAGCGCGTCGTCTGGGTGCAGACCCACATGCAAGCAGCATCACCAGCGTTGCTCCGCGCCATCGGAAGTGGAAATCGCTCCTTCGTCCTGCGCGAGCTTCAGCCACGCGAGGATCGGCTGGATCTTGCCAACATGAGCCCCCGGGCGCTCGAAGGTGCTGTGCGGACGATGGGGGCTCTGGTCGCCTGGGCACAATTGCGAACGAGCGGACGGAACGGCGCGGCGGGCCCGGATCTTCTCATTGATCACGCACAGAATGTTCGGTGGCGACGCGCTCTGGTTGAGTACGCCGCATCGTATGCGAAGCAGGTTCAGCGAGACCGCCAAGAGTTCCGGGCGGCGTGGAAGGACGGTCTCTTCGACGACCAATGTGAAGGAAGCACGTAGCATTCGGGGGCTTCGCCATCTGATTTTTCAGCGCCCCTCCGCCTGGGCCACGCGCACCCGCTTCCAGGCGAGGGTCGTCGAACGTGAGGGCGTTGTCGTGCTGACGGCCGAAAATACGTCCGGCGCCGTCGGCTACGCCCTCTTCGACAAGCAGATGTCGCATCTCCACGACATCGAGACCCGCAAGGACTGCCGCAGGAGAGGAGTGGCGAGCCGGCTCTGGGCGAGGGTGCGTGAGGAGGCCGTCCATCGAGAGATCACTTCTTCCGGGGACACCGATGACGGCAAGCGGCGGCTGACGGCATGGGGCTTCATGGAAGCTGACGGGATGTGGACCTGGAGGAGGAGTCGATGAGTGGCGGAGGATGGCGAGCTGCTGCCGCAAGGCGAGATTTTCCAAAGCCAGCTGCGAGCGGTCTCCGGAAGAAGGCACGGAAGAGCAGGAGGATGATTCAGAGGATGGACACCGGTGCCTCCCTGGACGTAGGCTTTCAACGGCTTGAGGTGAGGCAGGGAGTATCCCCAGGACAGACCCTAAAACCAAGCAAGGAAAAGGCGGACGAAATTTTCGGTAGGGACAACTCCAGGATTCCATGAACGAATCAGCGCGGAGGAGGGATTCCGCTTGGATCCTTTTTGAGACGCGCCTCGAAGAAATCTTGCTGACATTTCATCGCGAAGTCCCTCAAGCCTGCGAATTCCGAAGTGGAACGAATTCCAGCGAGCAAGGGGTCGCTGTCAAGAGCGGGATATGAACAATAATTGTGTTCTATTGCCGAACGCAGCAGGTGTAAGGCGGAATTGGTTTCGCCCGTAAAGCTCAACAGGGCCGCGGCCTCATATTTGTCTTCGGGATCGCGCTTTGCTTGCGCACTCGCTTCGAGTCGCCGAGAGAGGCCTCGAAGCTCACGCGCGGGCTTCTTCTGAAGATGGGCTACAATCAAATTCGCTCCCTCATCGCCGTCCTGAGCAGTCGGAATCGCAAGTTCCAGCGCCCTGGATAGGCCCTTCTGACGCAGTGCGAGGAACATCCTCTCCCTGGTGCTCCAGGCCGAGCTGCCGTCCAAATTGATGAAGACCGAGGCGCGTTGGTAATTGCCGAGCAGCATGAAGACTTTTGAGCAGGAGCGAAATATATATTGGCCCGGATCCATTGCCAAACTCTGGTCGCACTCTAGTGCGGCCTTATCCAGGAGACCCGCGTATCGATAGACGTAGCTCAGTTCGTAGTGCGCGTTGGATGCATCCGGCCGCCTCTTCAGAAAACCGGTGGCTTCATCATACGCACCCTCGAGGTCCCCTTGTTCAGCCTTCAAGGTCACGGAATTAACCACTCCATTCGGATCCAGGGCCATCGCCTTGGCGTTCGCGGCCGCCGCTCGATCGTAAGCCGCGTCGCCGCCATCGCCATATTGCGCATCGATGTAATAGCGCCAGCCCAGTTCGATCCACGCGGGAGAATAATCCGGGTCGAGGGAAACTGACCTCTCCAAGCCCTGAATTGCGAGTTTGTTGGGGCCGGGGTCGCGAGAGGTCGCCACGCTGCGAAGATAGAGCCAATAAGCGTGCTGATCTCGTGGCATGGGTATCGGGGAGTCGCTTGAGGCGGGCTGCCCCAAAGCGGGAACAATTCCGTTCTGGACGCGCTCTGCGATCTCTTCGTGCACATGGACGAGATTTGCGGGCGGCGCCGAAACGCTGTCGCGCCACAACACTTTATGGCTCGCGACTTCCGTCAGTTCCAGGGTGACCCGCAGCGTGTCTTTCTCCCTGAGGAACTCACCTGCGACTACGTGTGTGACTCTCATCTCCCGCCCCGCCGTCTGAGGATCCACTTGGGCAGTGGCATACTTCGCCGTGCTCGCTTCTGGGCGGACGGACACAGAGCGGACATAAGTCAAGTCGGTCACAATATCATCTGGGATGGCAAACCGCAGGTAGTCGAAATCCGGCCCGGCCCCGTCGTTCACGAAAGGAAGCACCGCAACCGATCGCAGCCCATTATCAGGGACGCCGGAAGGTTTCCGTGACGTCTTCACCTCCCTGATGAAAAGTGCTGCTGCCAGGATGACACCTGCGCCGATCCACGCTGCCCATACCCAGGGACGCTCCACATGGGTGCGCCCGCTCAGCTTCGAGGGCTTGCTCTCCGGGAGGAGCACCGCATCAGCACGGACTTTTGAAGGCTGAGTGTCACCCCTGAAGGGGGGGTTCTCCCGCTGAGGTGGGGCGGGGTCGCTCCCTAAGGACTGCACAGGAGCGATGAAGCGATAGCCGCGCTTGGCGACGGTTTCGATGAAGTGAGGTCTCTCCGAGTCGTCGTCGAGGGCGGCGCGGAGCTTCTTCAGGGCAGCGTTCAGACTGCCATCGAAATCCACATAGGTGCCATTGGGCCAAAGCTGCTGGCGAAGTTCATCCCGGGTGATGACCGTACCCGGACGTTCCAGCATCAAGGCGAGGATTCGAAAGGGCTGGTCCTGGATTCTTACCCGCACCCCCTGACGTGTGAGTATCCCGCCCGAAGGGTCAGCCTCGAAAACACCGAAGCGACACAAACGGCCTGCTCCAGCCGTGGTTCCCATGAAGCCAGCCCCGGTTCCCAGGTTAAGCTCGTATTGTACCACGCGGTAAGCAGTTCATTTCAGCCACGCAACCTTCTCGAAGTGCATGATTCTGCAAAGGGTTTGCCGGTCAGGATCTAGTCATGATCAGTTCCGTTGACTGGCCAGTTGGAAATGGCTCACATTCCCGCGCGACGGCGAAGAGCAAAGCGTCGCCAAAGGTGGACGGAGACTGGACGCTTTGCTCCGGCCGACTACATGCCCGTCAGATTTCCTCGCGGCTGCCATGGAGGTAACCTCAATGCAACACAGGCTTCTTGCCGCCACGCTTCTGCTGGCCGCGCTGCCGGCGCGGGCGCAGACCAGCGCGAGCTATCACCTGAACGAGCACACGTTCAACGTCGGGGGTCAGCCGGCCGGCGGCGCGGTCTCGACGTCTGCGAGCTTTCACCTGCGGCTCGACGCCCTCGGCGACGGCGTGATCGAGACGGGGATGGCGAGCGTGTCGTTCCACGCCGACGGCGGGTTCGTCGGCGACTATCCGCCTCCGGGAGAGGTGCTGGGGCTGCAGTTCTCCTCCGGCGCTTCCCTTGCGTGGAGCCCGGAGAAGTCGGTCGGACAGTACGAGGTGTACAGCGATGCGGTGTCGAGTCTTCGGTCGGGAGGCACGGGCACCTGCCTGCAGTCGGGCCTGACGACGACATCGGCGGCGGACGCGACCACGCCGGCCGTGGGGAGCGCTCTGTTCTACTTGGTGACCGCGCGCAACCGTCTGAACGAGGAAGGCACGAAAGGTTACAGAAGCAGCGGCGCCGAATTGCCCAACACAACGCCCTGTCCGTAGGAGAGGAGAACCAATCATGTGCCGACGTGGGAGCCTGGTTGCTGCTTTGGTGATCTTCTGGACGGCCAGCGTCTTCGCCGCAACACCGCCGGCGCAGATCAACTATCAGGGGGTGCTGCGCGACGCGGGCGACAAGCCGCTCACCGGCACGTACGACATAGCGTTCAGCTTCTGGGACGCGGTGTCGGGAGGGAACGAGATCCTGGACGACGCGCACCTGGTGTCGGGGACGGGCGGGGTGGCGGTGACGAACGGACTGTTCAACATCGCCCTCGGGTCCGGGACGCTGACCGACGGTCCCGGGACCGGGACCTACACGTCGCTGGACCAGGTCTTCCGGGACTACCCGGCGGTGTGGCTGCAGGTGCAGATCGGCAGCGAGACGCTGAGCCCGCGCACGCAGGTAATCGCCGCGGCGTACGCGCTGAACGCGACCAACCTG
>Ga0137381_10000683_pt1 | contig 21989 bp, 17 predicted proteins | sample SagtaG_16_FD_104808 | JGI IMG/M metagenome (GOLD analysis project Ga0137381, IMG submission 104808) | Vadose zone soil microbial communities from Sagehorn Ranch, Mendocino, California, USA - Sage2_L_115_16 metaG | ecosystem: Environmental > Terrestrial > Soil > Vadose zone | place: USA... | reverse complement strand
GGCGGCGCCGAGCGGCAGCTCATCATCCTGTCGCAGGATTTCGTGCGCCGCGGTCACGAGGTTCTCATCTATACGCTCAACGATCGCGTGCCACGCCTGCCCGAACTCAAAGACTGCGGTGTCGCGGTGGTCGTCGAATCAATACGGCATCGCCTGGACCCGCTCGTCATTGCGCGGCTGCGGCGCACTGCGCGCAGCTGGGGCGCGGACGTCGCGCATGGCTGGCTGTACGACGGCAACATCTACACCCGGATCGCCCTGCGCGGGCTGGGCATTCCGGTCATCAACTCCGAACGCAGCGACAACTATAGGCTCTCCCATGCTCAGCGCTTGGGTTATGCGCTCACCCGGGGCTGGGAAACGGCGCTGGTAGCCAATTCTCATGCTGGCCTTGCATTCGCCAGTCGCTTGCACCGGGTGCCCGTAGATCGCGGACACGTCGTGTGGAACTGTATCGATATTGCCGCAGCTGAACTGGAAGCTTCAGCCGCACCCGCGTTGCGCGCCGCTCTCTGGCCTGGGCGGGAGGTTTTCATTGCCTGCCTCGTCGGGACCGTCACACCCCCCAAGGATCACCTGCTGGCCCTGGATACGGCTGCCGTCTTACGGCAGAGGGATCCGCGCTGGCGATTCCTGTTCGTCGGCGATCCATCGCGCGATCCCGGGGCCTACCCGCGGGCAGTCCGGGCTCGCTTGCGTGAATTGCAATTGGAGAATGTTTGCCGCTTTACCCATGAGCGCACCGACGCGATCGCACATATCGCGGCAAGCGACGTGCTGTTCTCGACGTCGCTCTTCGAGGGATTCCCCAACGTCGTGCTCGAGGCCATGGCTTGCGGCACGCCGGTAGCGAGCGTGGAGTATTCCGATATCCGCCGTATCCTGCCCTTGCCGTGGCAGGTAGCACCCCAACGCAGTCCCGAGCTGCTGGCTGACGCAATCCAGCGTGCCGCACATGAGCGCGAGTCAGTCGCGCCGGCGCAACGCGCCTGGGTTGAGCGGCATGCCACGGTGGAGCGGACGGTCACGGCGATGGAGGCGGTCTATGCCGTCTACGCGGCTGGAAATTCAACCAGAACGACCAACCCGACCCCCGCATCGTGGACGGCGTAATTGAGCGATTGCGCGAGAGCGAGGACAAGGTGAGCGCGCGATTCCCCCCCGGTTTCGCTGCTCCCGGGATTCTTGGGCGCAAGGCAGGCGGCGCGCAATGGTATCGGGCGCTCGGCTGGGGCGGAATCCATTCGCTGTTGCGGCTCGTGCTGAGCTTCATCAGCATCAAGTTCACGGCGATCTATCTCGGGCCGTCCGGCCTTGCTTTGGTTGCGCAACTGGGAAATTTCATTTCCATTTGCCATGGCATGCTCGGAGGCGGCCTCGGTACCGCCACCGCGAGACTGTACCCGGAATTCCGCAGCGACTGGGCAGGACGGAGACGGTTTCTGGCCACCGCCTGGCGTCTCGCCTCCGTATTTGCCGTGGTATCGATTCTGGTAATTGCATTGGCCTCTGGTCCGTTGGCGCGGTGGCTGCTGACATCCGATGAGCACGGCACGGCAGTGATGCTGGCCGGCTTGGCTGTGGCTTCGTTGGTGCTCAACACCGTGATCATGAGCGCAATCAACGGCGCCGGCGAACTGGGTCGGGTCGTGATCTCCAATCTGATCGCGTCCGTCGTCGGCTGCGCTGTATACGTTCCGGCGAGCGTGGTATGGGGTATCCCCGGCGGCCTGATTGGTTTTGCGATATCTCAATCAGTCTGCTTACCGGTTAGCCTGGTCATTCTGCGCTGGTCATCTCGCGTGTCCCCGGAAGACTTCCGAGGGGAATTCGATCGCACGGATGCGCGGCGGATTCTGGGCTTCGTGCCGATGTTGATTGCCCACTCGGTGATGTCGCCGCTCGGGTTGATCCTGATTCGGGACATGGTGGCCTCTCAACTCGGATTGGCGACAGCAGGTCTCTGGCAGGCGACCTGGCGGCTCTCCGAGGTCTACCTCGGTGTCGTCATGGCGTCGCTGTCGTTGTACTTCCATCCCCGTCTTGGCGAGGTAGTGGGCACACCGGCGCTGCGCAAGGAAATCGTGCAGACTTTCGTGCAAGTGGTGGGGATAACAGCTGCCACTGCGCTGACGATATTTGTCCTGCGCGATTGGGTGGTGCGGATCGTATTCACGGCAGAGTTCCTGCCGGTGCGGGATCTCATGCCATTCCAACTGCTCGGAGACGTGTTGAGGATGGCTGCCTGGACCCTGGGTTTCGTGCTCGTGGCTCTGGTCCGCAGCCGCTGGTACATTACATCGGAGATACTGATACCGGCGATCTATTTTGGCGGAGCCATGTACCTGGTTCCCAAGTTCGGGGCACAGGGCGTGACCTGGGCTTATTGCTTGGCGGGAGCCACTCATTTCGCTATTTCCGTATTCGCATTGCGTGATGTCCTGATTCGGGGTTCCGATGGCCACAGGAATAGGCGTTCTAGCCTGAGCAACTCCGCATCACGCCGACGGGCAGTCCGCTCATGAGCCGAGAATATCCGCTGGTAATCTCCGAGTTCTCGGAGCAGACCGCATTGATTGAGGATCACATCCGGAGAGAGTTGCGCCAAGCTGGCCCCGTCCGCATTCTCGAAGCCGGATGCGGGCGGAAATGGCCACTGGACTTGAAGGGCATCGAACGTACTCTAACCGGGCTCGATATCGACGAGGCAGCCCTCGACATAAGGAAGAACGTCACACGAGATCTTGACGATACCATCCATGGAGACTTGCGCTACGCTGACCTTGGTGCCGGACAATTCGATGTGATCTACAGCGCGTATGTCCTGGAGCACATCAAAGAAGCGGAAGCCGTGCTGCAGAATTTTTCCAAGTGGCTTCGTAAAGGTGGCCTCCTGATCCTGCTCATTCCAGACGCTCATTCCGTACGCGGATTCATCACGCGTATCACCCCCCACTGGTTCCACGTCCTTTACTACCGGTATGTTCTTCGTCTGCCGAACGCAGGCAAACCGGGTTACGGCCCATATGCTACGTATTACGCACCCGTTGTTTCCAGGCACGGTATTCGGAAATTCTGTGAAAAGCATCATTTCAGGATAAGTGAAGAACGCGGAAGCAGGTCTTACCTAGGCCAGGGACTCGTTGCTGTCCTCAGCAAGACACTGGCGCGCGTCATCGCTTGGCTGTCGCTCGGCCGCCTCAAGGATAACCACGCAGACCTGATGTATATCCTCAAGAAAGATTGAACGCTCTTCGGTATCAGATCGACGCTGTCGGCATGGCGGTAGACCGGTTCCAGGGGACGCAGGATTGGGCCTGCGTGTACACGGGCAGGTTTCGCACCGAGGGGCTAGTGCGGGGCGGCGCCAGGCGGGAAACCATCCCAGATTTCCACATCATCGACCCACTGGTAGATGGGATAGGCGGTTGAGGTGTAAAGCTGACTCACCATGATGCGGTTGATGGGGGCGTTGTTGACCCCCATGTTCGACCCGTAGTGATCGACGATCACCTGGCCATTGGCGGCCACCCACACCCGCCCATCGTTGCCGCCGCTGCGATGCCAGAAGACCTCGAATTTCATCCAGTCTCCTAGGGTCTGAGCGGTAGTCGCCGTATACTCTTCCCAGTATATTTTCCGCGCGTAGGAGCAACACCTGGCCACGTTGTCGCCGGCAACATACCAGGAAAGCGGACCGCCGCGCCCCCATGTCACCAGCTCAACGATCAGCCGATAATCGCCGTCGTCACCCTGAGTCCCGGTCTTCCACTCGAACAACACGCGCCAGTTCGGGTTCGGGGGGTCCATGAGTTGCACCAGATCCGGCTGCAACTTGATCCAGTAGCTGATGTAGAGGTCGCCCGTTTCACCGATCGGCTGGAGCATGAACGGGTCCTGGGTCGGCCGGTCTCCCTGAGGGCCTGTTCGACAACATCCGCTTTGCTTGATTTGGCTGAACAGGGCCCGGGTCAGATTGCCGTCGTGTCCGGTCACGGTCTGGATCTGATTGACCATGTAGTCGTCGATGGTCTTGGAATCCACGCTCGCATCGGCGATCAGCTGGAAGCGGGCCCTGCCGCCGCCCCATATCTTGGGCGGCCAGGAGAAGCCGGTGCTGCTGTCCATGTCGACGATGTTTTGCCAGCAACCCGTACCGTAACAATCGCTCGGGACGCTGAGCGCCGTGGAACCCTCAAAACCCGAACTGAACAGGAGCTTCGCGGGGCCGGGCGGAACGGTTGTGACAGCGGCCTTTTGCGCCCATCCATACAGCAGCGCCAATGAAAGAATGATGCCCGCCAAGGCAACCGCCGCGAGACGTAATATGAGTGACATGGCCGTCTGAAGCGCCGCAAATAGGCCAATTCTCCGTCCATTTCTGCGAATTGGTGCCGGGCCTAGCAGCCGGCTGAATAGGCCAAACGGACTGGACGTAGGGAGGCCGCCTCCCGTACCGTTTAATGGGGCGCTGCTACGCTCAGCGTCGCGACTGGTAAAGGAAACACCCGTCCCGCCGTCGGTACGGAATCGGAGAACCCTTAGCGCATGCCGCGCTCATCCAGACGACGTGATTGGGATCGGGTATAGAGCCAGCTTGTGCCTACCGTTTACTTCGAAGACCTGGAGATTGGGTCCGTGTATCTCGGCCGGGAATGTGTCTGCGATAAGGACGAAATGCTGGAGTTCGGCCGACGCAATGACCCTTGGCCCTTCCACGTCGACGAAGCCGCAGCCGCACTTTCGCCCTATGGCAGTATCGTCGCCAGCGGCGGTTACATCATTACTTTGTGGTACCGCTCTCTTGTCGAGATCTACAACACTCCGAAAACGACCTGGGCGTTCATGGGCGGTCTTGACTGGAAGCTCAAATTTCGCGCTCCGGTTCGTGCGGCCGACACCTTGCGCGCGAAAGTAACCGTGAAGGACAAACGGCCCTGGCTCAAGCCTGGCCGAGGCGCAGTCACGCTCTTCAACGAGATCCTGAATCAACGATCCGAGGTCGTGTGCACCGTCGAGGTGATTGCGCTGCTGGCCGCCCGGGCAGAAGGCGCCGCAGCGGGCCAATGAACCACGTGATCGCACGCCATGTCTGAGACGCCTTTCATCATTACGATCGACGCCGAGGGCGATGATCTCTGGGCAAACCCGCGGGAGATCACCACCCGCAACGCGGAGTACCTGCCTCGTTTCCAGTCGCTCTGCGAGCGGTTCCGCTTCAAGCCGGTTTACCTCGCGAATTACGAGATGGCGATGTCCGACGTTTTTGTCGAGTTCGCGCGCGACGTGGTTGCCCGCGGCGCCGGCGAGATCGGGATGCACCTGCACGCATGGAACTCGCCGCCGCTCGACCCGCTAACCAGCGATGATCTCAGGTTTCACCCCTACCTGATTGAATACCCCGAACCGGTGATGAAGGAGAAGATCAAGACCCTCACCCGCCTGCTCGAAGACCGGTTTGATCAAAAGATGACCAGTCATCGTGCCGGGCGTTGGGCTTTCGATAGGCGTTATGCAGCCATGCTGCTTGACGAGGGATATCGCGTGGACTGCTCCGTCACCCCGGGCGTCGATTGGCGCGGAAATCCGGGCGATCCACGCGGAAACGGCGGCTCGGACTACACGGCCTTTCCTGATCGGCCCTACTTCCTCAGCCCCCTTGACATCTCGGTACCCGGGGCGGGCGAGCTGCTCGAAGTACCAATGACAACCCGCTCGAGCAGCCTCTACCGAAAGGCACCCGGGGCGTATCGCATCCCCCTGCTGCGCCAAGCTGCTCATAGGGTGTCGCCGAGGCTCAGCTGGTTGTGCCCGACCCCGCTTCTTGAAAAGCATAACCTCAATGCAATGCTGCAGGTGGCGCGCGCGGCGAGGGCTGAAGCAGTCGCCCATCTGGAATTCATGCTGCATTCCTCGGAGCTCATGCCGGCCGGGAGCCCGGCTTTCAAGGACGCGTCGGAAATCGAGCGCTTATACGAGCACCTGGAGACGCTGTTCGAGGATCTTGCCACCTGGTGCCGAGGCACGACCCTGAAGGAGTTCCGCGCCTCGTTTAGTAATGGAGAGCGCTTGAATGATCCGCATTAACGGACGCGGTGCGGTTTACGGAGAAGTTTGGTACAACGAGGAGCCGCCTCGCGACTCCGGCGTGGATATCGTCCTGTATCGCCAGAGAGAGGCTCCGATCGCGGACGCCCAAACGATCCCGTTCCTCTCACTGGTAACCGATCTCGCCGACGGGGAAGACGCGATCGTCGCGGGATTCGGCAAGGATTGCCGCTACAAGATCAGACGCGCCGAAACCAAGGATGGGCTGCGCATGGAGTTCATCACCGACCCGAAAAGCAGGTTGGATGAATTCCGTGCGTTCTACGACGCATTCGCGAGGCAAAAGTCGCTCGAACCCTCCGATCATCAATGGCTGATTGGGGCCTGCAAGGCCCGTCAGCTCGCGCTCTCGTCGGCCTCGCGAAACGGCGAGGCGCTGGTTTGGCACGCCCACGTCATGTTCGGAAATACCGCGGGCTTGCTGTATTCGGGCTCTTACTTCAGAAATAAGGACAACGATTATCGCGCCCTGGTCGGGCGAGCCAATCGCTGGCTTCATTGGAGAGACATGCTGCGGTTCAAGGAGATGGGAATAGAACGTTACGACTGGGGGGGCTTGTTCGAAGACGAATCTGCACCGGAACGCGCCGGAATCAACAGTTTCAAGAAGGACTTCGGCGGGCAGCAAGTGCGCACCTACAATTGCACGGTGCCGACGACCGTCAGAGGCCGCATCTATCTTCCCCTTCGCGGCGCCTGGCACCGCTGGAAGTCTGCACGGTCAGCTGAGAGAGATGCGGATTGATGAGTGAATTATGTTTTTCTTGTGAAGTAAAGTAAGGGCCTGAGCCTGTGATCTTCCTGTTTTTAGGTGGCCAGGGTAGGAGAAATCGTCTGCTTTTTCTTCCTCAGGAACGGCCTCTCTATGGCGATCCAAGACACGTATCCCGCAAGGTAAGTACAAGCAGCCAACAATACGAAGTATTCGGCACGACCAGTCAGTCCGATCTCAACCAATATATTGATCATCAGTCCATGATAGATGTAGACACCGTAGGAAATATCATTACCCCTTAGTATCTTTTGCGAAATGCCCGGCGCCGTATAGGCCATCGATACCGTGACGACCCCAAGTAGTAGTGTAGTGGGCACATAGGTCACGGATGCTGTTGGCACAACGTAATAAAACGCAAGGTAGGCGGCGAGCCAGTAAGCCCCCTTGCCGACAATCCATCTCGACTCATAGGCCTGTAGCCGCTGCAAGAGTACCCCGCTTAAAAATAGGAAAAAATGAGGGAAAAACGAATAGCGAATCAGCTTTTGTAACGTCGGCTCTCTTTCTGGATTCTCCAACGGAGGAAACATCAAACTAGCCGCGACGGCTATGGCGACGAAGGCAAGCCACGCCAGCCAAAAGTACGAGGTCTGATCCTTTGTACCTTTACGGGTTAGCCAATAGAGCGCGGGCAGAAGGAAGTAGAATTGCAGCTCGACTGGAATTGTCCAAAGGCTGCCGTTGTAGGACCCGAAACCGAAATTCTTCAGGAACCCGGGGGTGTAAATTGCCCCTGCAAATTGGCTAATGATCCAAAGGGGGGCTTGACTGTTCGCAAAACTGAAACCACAGAGGGTGGCAGCTAAAACAGTGGCCAGGACACAGCACCAAAGTCCGGGGTAAATGCGCAGCACGCGATTGCGGCAGTAGCTTTTCAGACTGGAACTCCGTTCGTACGACGCTGAAATCAGAAAGCCGCTGATAACGAAAAAGATTGGCACGCCCGGAAAAGCGTATATCAGCTTGATCAGCCACGGCGGCGAGGGAATATCCAAATGCGAAAGGGTGTGGCCCGCCAATACCTCAGATGCAGCAAAAATCCGCAACAAGTCGAAATTATTGGTTTTGAATTCTTTTTCCACAATTACTACCAACCTGATGATGCGGTCCTAGACATGCATCCAGGGAGATGGCGCGGCCATCACGCGGAGTTCGGTAGAATCAGGGGCTCGCTCAAAGAGATCAATCCCGATCTTCTTCACAGCAGGCGTTCTGAACGAAATACAGCTTCCAAACCACTTCACGCATCCCGCATAGCCAATTCTCCGCCTCCCCAAGAAGTCGGCCACTGCGAGACTGGCAAAATTGCTTATCTCAACGAACCCTACCTCGGCGGCGTAGCCGCGCTTCAGAAGATGGGTGTCGGCAAAGAACGTAATGGCAACATGGATGCGCCTGCGCCGATGGGACGGCCGAGTAAACGCTTGGTATGAGTATTGATAGGGTCGATCGACCCTGACCCATAGACCCTCAGTATGGGGGGCGGAAGTGAATGTGCGCCACGTGTAGCCAACCATGCGATCACCCTCGAATGCGCCGAAAGCCATATCGCCTCGCGCCACCGCGCCCCGAACGAAATCGGGTTGCATATCGAGTTCCGGATCGTCGGCCGCCTTCAAGAGTTCCTCGGGCTCCGCGACGCGCAAGGTGATATCGCTCGGCAGCGCCGGCCAGGGAAGGCGCTTGGTCAAAGGCCTTACGTTCACTCGATAGATGCGAAGACCGGTGTGCCTTTGGAGCCTCGACATGACCCGAATCAACAGGCTCCGCGTCCAGCCCCAGCGCCCGATGTCGGCCCGCAGGTTATCGAATGTCATGGCGATTCGTCACCAGGAATGCCGAGTACTAAAAGAGGCGTGGAAACGGTGGTCACGGTTGCGCTGATCGAAATTCACATCTTGAGGATGATGGCGGCGTGGTGACCGCTCAACGTAATGGCAGTTACAGCCGGAAGATTGCTCGGCGGCGACAGCAAATTGTCGTGCGTCAGCTGCCGACATGGGTTTGGAGTTGCCTGACACGCTTGCGGCAGAGTCACCGACGCGACATTGTCGGGGGTCGGGTTGACGTATACATAGCCCTTCTCGAACTCCCGCCAATAGACATTTACCTGGCCACTCGACGTGTCAATCGGCGTCACAGCATAGGGCCCGACCGACCCGCCGAGGTAGATCATGTCGTATTCGTCGTACCACCAGATCTTGTTGTAACCGCTGCCCCCGTTGAACATGAAGTAGGAGTTCCTGAGCTGATCGTTCTTGGTAAGGAGGAACGAGCCCAGGGAGTACCAAAGGGTCTGCCAGAAGGTGACGGGCTGGCCCCAGTTGTCTGTCCCGGCCTGCCCCTCGGAGAGTTTCGTATGGCTCATCATGGCCACACTGGAGTTCCTGATCGCGGCCAGGGTGTCGACTTGGCGCTTCCAGTCCGACTCCTGGTAGAACTGAACGTCTCCGACGCCCCACATCACGGCGAAGGCGCCCTCCTCAAGGAGCACATCCGGAGGGCTGGCACTGGCATCGAGATCGCGCCACGCGGCGCTCCCGCTTGGAAAGGAGGTATCGCCCCTGTTGCACCAAAGTTTCTGGCTGTATACATGCAGCCCGGCTGTGATCGCGCCCGCGAAGGAATTCATGGCGCCGCTCCAACGGGCGTCGTCCGGATATTTGGTAGGGACGGCGGAATACGCCCCAAAATCGATCACATTGGTCGCTGTGCAGTTATCAGCAAAGACGCCATCTCCGATCCACGGCTGGTCCACGATGTCGGCCTTGATCGCCGTCAGCCAGTATGTCTGATAGGTCGCGGTGCCGAAGTCCATTAGGTACCAGTATTGATTGGCGACGACGTTCGACAGAGGCGTGTAGTAGATGCGATTGCCTGCAGAGTCGAGCAGGAATAGCTCGGGATGATCGCCGTTGAGGCTCCCCATGGGGTGTCCCCGCGAGACGTCGTAGCGGGCGATGTCGTTGAGGTACACCTGGGGCAGGCCGTCGTGATAGTTGGAATCCTCCGGTCCGGTCACGTAGAGGAAGATCTGCACATTGGGATTGTAGGATTTGATCTCCGCCCAGGTATTCGCATTCGGGCTCATCTCGTTGTACCGGAAGCGGTCGATTTCGATGCCGTCAAATTTCGCGAGCTTCGGCGCGTCGTCAGCGACGAGAGCCGGGCCTCCGCCCAAATAGACGAGGAAGCTCGGAATGAACTTGCACGATCCCGAAGCGGGGGTGGGGTTGCCAACGGTGACGGTGACCGGCGCCGAAGTGGTCACGTTGCCCGCTGCGTCTCGGGCCACCGCCGTCAGAGTGTACGAGCCGTTCGCGATTGCGGTCGTGTTCGCGGGGACTGCGTAAGGAGCCGTGGTTTTCTCGGCGCCGATGTCCATGCCGTCATACTTGAACTGTACGCCGGCGACGCCGACATCATCGGAGGCGCGGGCCACGATGGGGACCGTGCCGCAGAGGGTAGCCCCGGACGGGGGAGAGATAATGGCCACTGTCGGCGGGGTCGCATCGCTTTGGGCCGCGCACGGCAAAGCCGCGGCCAGCAAAAGCGTAATCGTGAACGCGCGCAGCGCGAAGGTGATGGGCTTGCGGCCCGCCGTCGTCCAAGCCACACGAAGTCTCACGGTGCATCCTTTTGCTTGTACGGAATTCAGCGCCCTAGCTCCTTGTCACCCGCCGTATTCCCACGGCGACTCCGCTATGGTCAACGGTCTCACCTGGTCCCGGCATTCGGCCTCCACCACCCGCAGGATCACTACGGCATGATCGCCATCGGTGTCCACGATCCGCTCAAGCTGGCACTCGATGTGTGCGGGCAAGTTGGGCAATACGGGCGCGGCGGTTATTCCCTCCATGAACGCTTCGCCGTTTATCGTTCCGCACACTACGTGGGTCGGGAAGAAAAACCGCCGGGCGATCTCCTGCTGGCGGTCGCCCACGATGTGCAGGACGGCACTGCGGCTTTCGGCTAGGCATTTGAACACGTTGCTTTGCGTGCGGACCGCCGCCATGATCAGCGGCGGCTTGAAGGACGCCTGCGAGACCCAGCTGACGGTCGCCGCGCCGTAGCGGTCCTCGCTGCGCGACGTCAGAACGTACACGCCGTTCGACAGCAGCCGCAGCGTCCTCTTCTTCGTTTGCGCGTCCATCGCCGTCACCCCGGCTGAACCAAACGCTCTTCGTACACCGCTTCCCGATGCGAGCTTTCGCTCCGGCGCCACCGCTCCTCGTCGAGCTCTCGGTGCTCGGAAGCGAGGAGGTCGAACAGCAGGCGATCGTGCAGCCGGCCGTCGATGTAGTGGCATTGCCGCTGCCTGCCGATGAAGCGGAAGCCGAGGCGTTCTATGGTCCGGAGCGACGGGTTATGGTCCACCGCCCAGGTATTGATCGCATGCAAGCCGAGATCGCGGAACGCAAGGGTCAGGAACTTTGAGCTGGCGAAGGTCGAGTGCCCCCGGTTGCGGAAGGATTTCTCCCCGGACGCCCCCCAAAATGTCGCGCTTCCGAAAATGCGATCGACACTGTTCAGGCCGAGGACTCCGATGGGAGTGTCGTCGCGATCTGACGTATACGCCCTCAGAAAATGCGTTTCCCGCTGCGCCATAATCTTGAGCAGTGTGGGCGTGACGATCCGCCTTCCGTTGCCGAAATCCAGCCATTGGTAGTTCTCCTTTTGGATCAGCCAGCTCGTGACGAGCTCGAGGATTTCGGGCGTATCGAGGGGTAGAAGCTTCACTTTGCTGTATGCGGCATCGATGAAACGCGTTAAGAGAGAAAGACGCAGTGGCCTCTCCCCCTAGGCAAGCTCTGACTGCAAGGATAGGGAGGGCTTGTTGACGGCCGTGCTGCGAGTGCAGGTCGGGACGTAGTCCAATCGGATCAGCGGATGCTTATCACCCCGGAACAGAGGATCCAATTGCCTGCCTGTACAGTGTGTCGAATAGTCAGGACGTACTCTTTAGATGAAGGTTGATGAAGATGGCGAGGCGGAGGAGCGCATCGTGACGATTCTGCCGCGGGAACTGGTATGAACAGCCGCGTTGAGATCATGGGTTGCTTTATCGACAATCTGTCGATGGAGGAGACCCTGCAGAAGATCGAGAGCTTCATTCAGTCCGGCCGGCCTCACCAGCACGTGGTGGTGAACGTGGACAAGGTCGTCAAGGCGAGCAGGAATCCCGAGTTGCGCAGGATCATCAACGAGTGTGCGTTGGTGAACGCTGATGGCATGCCGGTGGTGTGGGCCTCGCGTCTGCTCGGAAAATCCTTGAAGGAGCGGGTGGCGGGGGTGGACTTGTTTGAAGCCCTGGTCGAGCGTTCGGCCGAAAAGGAATGGCGCGTATTTTTTCTCGGCGCTCGCGAAGAAGTCGTGCGGGCCGTGAAGGACCTCTACGCGAGGAAATTGCCGCGATTGCGGGTCGCGGGATATCGTAACGGCTACTGGAACCGGGAAGAGGAGGCCGGGGTCGTGAAGCTGATTGCAGACAGCCGGCCGCAGCTGCTGTTCGTCGCCATCAGCTCACCCCAAAAGGAGCAGTTTCTCGGCCGCTACCAGGCCGAAATGAAAGTCCCGTTCGCTATGGGAGTCGGGGGAACCTTCGACGTGGTGGTCGGCAAGGTGAAGCGCGCGCCGCTGTGGATGCAGAAGTGGAGCCTGGAATGGTTCTACCGCTTCCTGCAGGAGCCGGGGAGGATGTTCAAGCGTTACTTCATCGATGATATGTGGTTTTTCTGGCTTCTGCTCAAGGAATTGTTCAGGAAGCCGAAACGTTTGGCTTGAAGCGATCAGAGCATCTGCGGCAACGGCTACTTGGTCCAGGCGTTCTCCGGGCTGTCCCACTTTCCGTACGGAGGGCACGGGTCATAGCCGGGCGCGACGGCACCCGGGTTGCCGGCCAGGCAATTGCCGGTCTGCGGGATCTGCTGATTTTGCGGCCCCGTGTACTTGAGGATGTAGAGGCCGCTGTTCACGTCGGAGTAGATAACGTACCCGTTGTGGGAGAGCACGTAACTGAAGGCTAACACCATCGGCGGCCCGACGGTGGGCACTGTGCGCACCCGCCCTGGATCGGTCCCCCACTCCCCCGTAATGCCGTAGGAGGCCCACCGCACCGTCCCAACCGGCGCGTTGATGAAGTAGCCGACCTCGCGGAGGATATAGGGGTTGGAGATGTCGATGGCCCGTAGCCCGGCGCCGTAGTAGGTAACGAGCGCCAGGTTCGGAAATACGAGGCCATTATGAGGGCTGAACCAGCTGCTCGTGAGGGGCGCGGTTCCTGCCTTGAAGCCGTTCGCGCCGCAGTTCTCGAGTTTCTGCTCATCGGTCCCGAAGTGGCTGAGGGGAGTCGGGTAGAGATCGCCCCGCAGGCCCCAGGCTGGGATGCGCTGACCCTGCGCGTCGAATGCGCTCAGCGCGACGTATCCATCCTGCGCGATGTAGATCATCCGCAGAAGGGAGCCTGGACAGGTCGAGGCGATTTGGACCGGCTGGATCACCTGGCCGCTCGCGTCCTTGGCCACCGACGGCCCGAGGGACTCCGAGCCCTCGAAGATGTATGGGCGATCCGGCACCCGCATGGGCGTGTGGCTCCATCCCCCGTTCTGTAGCACGGCAGCCCGGGCGTCGTAGTTGGCGTTCAGGGGCTTGATGCAGTTGTCCGCGCCCCCATCGGGCGTCGTGACCTGGTTCGGATCGCACGAGTCCTGGCCGCGCAAAGTGCGGATCAGCTTGGAACTATCGAGCATGAGGAACCCGTCTTGCCACTGTGACACGTAAATCCGATTGCCATCGGTGGACACGACACCCTCATGCGTGTGCGCGCGCGGGGAGCCGAACTTGTCGAGGCCGTACTGGCTTCGGGCGCTCCACTTCGCAACGACCTTCGGATTGCACAGCTGCGGGCAGCCGGTCAGATCGACTACCTGGATGGCCGTGTTGTCCACGGAATCTTCGTCGGTGAACGATTGCACCCCGAGAACCCGCCGAGAGTCGGTCGGGTCGCGCCAGAGGGTGATTGTGTGGGTGTCCTTCCCGGCGCCGTCTATTGCAGACTTGTATTCGAAGCGCGCCACGAGCCTCGGCTGGCGACAGTTCGAGCTGCTCTTCCCGATGTCGTAGATCGCGATGCCTCTCGCCGGTAGGCCCGCCGGGACGGGAAACCGCAGCCCGAGAGGATTCCGCTGGTCGATGACAAGCAGATCATCGCTCGCCTCGATCCCCTCGAGGCCGTTTGCTACGCCGGGGACCAAGTCCGGAACCGCACCCACCACGGTGGGCGCGGCGGGGTTTGATACGTCCACGATCAACGCCGGCTGGTAGCCGATGAGCGATCCCACATACACGCAATCGCCCGCGGCTGTGATGTCCCCATTCGAGCCGCGCGGAACCCCCAAGGGGGGATTGATATATGGATCAAAGCTCGAGGTGCCCTGATCGCTGTCGAACAGCGGGTTCTGTCCCACCAGCGTGAAATTCCGCGCCAGCCCGCCCGCTGGGATATCCTGGGTTTCCGGGGTCTTCTGAGTCGCAGCGTGACCAGCCGCTGGCGCCGGCCCCAGTGCTGTCCAGAGGGTCGCAATCACCAACAAGGAGACACCGAGCGCCCGCATACCCCTCCCCAACTGCTTTGCGTTCATCTGGTCACCCTCCTCCCGTTGTCCACCGGTTACCGCCTTTCCGCAACGAGAATAGGAAGATCAATCCGCCCTCGAACGATGTTCTGTGGCTATTGGGAATTCCAATCTAATGTAGGAAAGAAAAATGAAATGAAAGTGTCTCAAGAATCGTTCCACGGGAGCAGTCCGAACGAACTACTGGTTTCTTGCCGCCCGCCGAAGTCTTCCGACTCGTCGGGTTTCATCTGCTTGCCACCCCGTAGTCAGTTGGAGTGGGAACGATTACTGGTCGAACCGGTAACGCCAAATATGCCGATACCCTGCTTTCCCGACCCACTTTGCATGGCCCATTGATAGGCGTGGTCAAGCTCTTGAACCGCCATTTGCTCGGTGAAACGCTCGACAATCCGCTCCTGCGCGGCGGCAGCCATGCGAGCGAGCAGCTTGCGGTCGGCAGCAAGACGGATCATGCGGTCGGCCAACATTGCAGCGTCACCCACGGGAATGATGAAGGCACATTCGCCGTCCGCACCCACTACCTCCGGGACTGCACCCACCGGCGTTGCGATGGCGGCACAACCGAGCGCCATAGCCTCGAGCAGCATGTTGGGAAAGCCCTCACTACTGGAAATCTGGAGGAAGACGTCGGTACGGCGCAGCGTCGCCAGCGCCTCGTCGTGGGAAAGGAAGTCGAGCATCCTGACGTGCCCGTCGAGTCCAGCCATCGCGAAGTCGTCGCGCAAAGAATTGGTTACCGCCATCAGAGTGACGTCGACCTTCACGTCGCGCGCGACCAATTCTCGAACCGCATTCAATAGCACGTAGGCGCCCTTCTGCTTCTGCGCCCAGCCGCAGTACAGGAGAAACCGCGGCACGGCCGGTGCGGGCAAGGTCCGTTTCTCCAGCAGGGTTTCAGGGACGAAATTATTCAGGATGATCGTGGGACCGGTTTGTCCGAGGCCGGACAGATAGTTCCTCCAGTACTCCGATTGCACGACAAGCAGCGCGGGCTGTCGCAGCGTCCATTGAATCGCGATGCGTGCCGACGCGCCCGAAGATTCCCAGAATCGATTGAATGCCCCGCCAATTCGAAGCACGATCGGGCGGCGGATGATCTTTCCCATCAGCACATAGAGCGACGCTTCCCAGAAGGCCTGGAAGTCATTGGCGTGGACCTGGATAACTGCCGGTTGCCGTACCAAGACAACCCAGGGGTAGATGACAAGATGCCAGAGCGTGATGAGAATCCCCTGAGCGACGCGCTTGAAACCGCCGCGAAAGACGGCCCGATAGCCATAATTATCGCCCTTTACATCGCGCTTCTCGGGGCGTGAAGTGGTAAAGGGAATGAAGTCGTATTTTTCTTTGAGCGGCGACTTGGTCACGTTGCACATGAAGGTGGTCACGCCACCCTTGGCCGGCGGCCACGGGCCAACCATCAGGACCTTTGGGCGGGCGGCGCTCATGCAGCCAGAGCGTCGGGGCCGACTTGGTAACGGCCGCACCAAGTTTCAAACATGAGAAGCGTCCAGAGCGCGAAGCTCCAGTCACGAGTGAGACGGCTGTGCTCCCCGATGATGCGCTCCAGCGCTTCGCGCTTGAACACGTGACCCACCATTGCGCCGGGCGCCAGCAGCTTCTGGCGGATGTAGTCGCCCAGGCTATCCTTGAACCAGTAGCTGAGCGGAACGGAGAATCCTTGCTTTCTCCGCCAGAGGAACTCCGCGGGAAAGTAGTCCTCCATGACTTTCCGCAGGAGATATTTCTGCCGGCCCTGAGGCAGCTTGGTGTTGAATGTGACGCGGTTCATCAACTCGGCCAGGCGGTGATCGAGAAATGGCGCCCGCACCTCCAGGCTGTGCGCCATGCTCATGCGATCCACCTTGACCAGCATGTCGTCGGTGAGACTGACAGTCTGTTGCCAGAGCGCCATGCCGGCAAGCGGTGACCTGACGTGATCGAACATGGGTGAGAACAGCGCACGATCGTTCTCGGCGGTCGCGTGCGCCGCGAGATAGGGCGATATGCCGGCGAGATAGTCCCGCCGGAACACGACCTGCTGCTTGGCGACGAAACGGTCACCCGCGTCCAGCCCCGCATCCTCGATATTGCGAGCGAGACGGAGGCAGGCGACACGCTTGCTGGCGTCGGACGTAGGCATTGACCGGACCGCCGCCGCAGCGGCGGAGCGGACAAAGCCGGGGAGCTTGCGCAGCCGCTCGCTCAATACGTGGCCGCGATAGGAGTCGTAGCCTGCAAACATTTCGTCGCCGCCGTCGCCCGACAAGGTCACCTTGACGTGCTGGCGTGTCAGCCGCGACAGGTACCAGGTGGGCAGTGCCGAGGAATCCGCGAACGGCTCATCCGTGTGCCACGCGATTCTCTCGATGACCTCGACACTGCCTGGCTCCAGCAGGAATTCGTGGTGGCGGGTGCCGAACTTTTTTGCCACATAGCGTGCATATTCGCGCTCGTCGTAGCGCGCTTCGTCAAAACCGATGGAAAAGGTCTCGAGCCGCTGACCGCTCGCCTCGCTCGCCAGCGCCACCACGGCGGAAGAGTCGACGCCGCCTGACAAGAAGAACCCGACCGGCACGTCGGATACCAGGCGGAGTCGCACCGAATCCTTCAGGATATCCAGAGCCTCTTCGACGATGGCGTTCTCATCCGCGCGCTCTTCGGTCGGATTCGGCGGCGCCCAGTAGCACTGCTCTTGCACATTTGCACCGTCGGTCTTCAGCCAATGGCCCGGTTGCAGCCGGCGCACGCCGCGGAAAATGGTGCGGGGACCCATCACGTAGGAATTGGCGAAATAGTTATACAGCGCGACGGGGTCGAGGCGCTTCTCAACTAGCCCCGTCTCGACCAGCGCTTTCAATTCGGACGCAAGATAGAGCGTGCCATTGTGTTCCAACACGTAGAGCGGTTTCTCGCCGAATCGGTCGCGGGCAGCGAACACTGATTGGGTATGTCCGTCGTAAATCGCGAAAGCAAACATGCCGTTGAGCCGGTCCAGGCACTTTTCGCCCCACACGAGGTAGGCGTGCAGCAGCACTTCGGTATCGGAATGGGTGCTTAATGGATGTCCAGCGCCAGCGAGCTCGTCCCGGACTGCGTGGAAGTTGTAGATTTCGCCGTTGAACACGATCCAGACTTTCCCGTCGGGCGTGCACATCGGCTGCTGCCCGCCGCTGAGGTCGATAATGGCGAGCCGGCGGTGGCCCATGACGGCACGGTCGAAGCGCTTCTGCCCATGCTCGTCAGGCCCCCGGTGGCGGATGGCAGCATCCATCCGGTCCAGCAGGGCTTGATCAGGCAGACGATCGCCGGTCCGGGCGTAAGCGAGGACGAAACCGCACATCAACCAATTCCAAACGGGAACCGCGGCTCCATCGTCACGATGCGCCGCTCCGCGATGGATCGTTGCGCGGCAAGCAGCTCCTGCGCCGACACGAGGAAGCTCTCGGTGTAATCCACTGCGCCGGGCGCAGCGGAAAACTGGCCGACCATCGCCTGAAGCATTGCCTTCTGGCCGAGGTCGGGCTGGAGCTGACGCATGCCGCCGCCGGGCCCGCCGCGCAGGATGAGCCTGCGAAAGCCGATGATCTGGGCCGAGCGCCCGCCACCGAGGATATCAACGGATTCGCGTTCCAGGCCTTTCTGGCCGCCGCATACGTAATGCACCACGCCCAGGCCCCCGTTCGCGAAACGCAGCGTGATCGCCCAGCTCTCATCGCGATGTCCGGGGTCGGGCGTGGCGAATGCGCTTACCTCGACCGGCGTGCTCCGTGCGAAGTAGATCGCGAGATCGATGAAGTGACAGACGTCGCCAAAAAGAATTCCGCCGCCCTCGACCTTGTCCTGGATCCAGCTGTCGGCGGGCACGCTCGCCGCGCGCACAGTACAGATTACCTGCCGCACTTCGACATCCTTGAAGTGAGCGAGCGCGCGCTGGCTGAGCGGGCTGAAGCGCCGGTTATGACCGACCCAGAGCGTCGGGCCTTGCGTGCCGCGCTTGCCGAGCACTTCGGCGATGGGTGCGAGCTCCTCCCCGGTCAGGGCGAGTGGCTTCTCGACGTAGGCATGCTTGCCGGCTTCCAGCGCTGCCGCAGCGTAACGGGCATGGCTGTCGTGACGAGTAGCCACCATGATCGCGTTAATCCCGGGGTCGCGAAGCAGCTCCCCGGCATCGGTGGTGGCCTTACGGAAGCCGTAGCGCCTGGCCAGCGCCTCGGCGTTGGCGCCTTTCGTCGTGCAGATGCTCCCGAGGCTCAGGCCCGCGAGTGACGGGAAATACGGCATGAGCATGGACTTCGCGTAGTTGCCCGCGCCGATCTGCCCGAGTCTCACCGCGCCGCACGGCTGGTCGCCCCCGAAGGTGAGCAGGCGCGGCTGCAATTCGAACACGCCTCTTTCGGGCTCGGGATATTCGAAGACGATTCCTACTGCGTGGCTCAGCTCGCCGCTGGCGACCTTGTCGAACACCGAAACCGCTTCCGAGAACGGGAACCGGTGTGTGATGAGCCGCGGTACGGTAAGCTTGCCCTGCGCGATCAGATCGAGGAAGGCCTGCATGTTTCGGTTGGCAGTCCACCGGATATACCCGATCGGATAGTCCTTTCCACGCGTGAAATAGTCGGGTTCGTAGATGCCGGCCCCCATCGCGCGGGTGAACAAAAACTCAAGCTCCTTGCCAAACCAAGTGCGATATTCGAGTTCGATTGCAGTATTGCCAAGGCAAACCACCCGGCCGCGGTCGCGCACCAGCGTGGCGGACATCTCGATGGGACCGAGGTCCTTGGTCGACACGGTGAGGAACACCGCATCCACGCCGACACCGCCACTCACGCGCAGTGCGTGATAGAGGGCCTCGTCTATCTCGGGACCGCAGGCCGCCTCGGCACCGTCCTGCACTGCAATCGCGCGCTTGCCAGGGTCGAGGTCCACTCCTATCACGCGGCATCCATTCGCACGGCAAAGCTGCACCAGGAACTGCCCAAGCAGCCCGAGCCCGATGATTGCCACACTTTCCCCCAGCTCAAGCTTCGCGCGGCGTATCGATTGGAGTGCAATCGCGCCGACAGCGCTCGCGCTGGCAGCCTCGAGGCTCACGTTGGCGGGAACGTGCGCCACCAGGTTCCGCGGTACGGCGTTGTACTCGCCATGCGTCGCCACGCCCTCTCCGATGCACGCCACGCGATCGCCCGCCCGGAACTCGTCCACTTGCGAACCCACCTCTATTACGGTTCCAGCGCAGCTGTAGCCGAGGGTGGTCGGCGCCTTGAGGCGCTCCTGAACCTTGCGCAGCGTGGGGATCAGGCCCTGCTCCTTGAGCGTGTCGATTACCAGCTTGACCTGATCAGGGCGTTCCTTTGCCTTTTCCACGAGGTTCATGCGGGCCTGTGAGACCTTCATCTTCTCGGTGCCCACGCTCACGAACGAGTAATGGCTCCGCACCAGCACGTCGCCGGAGCCAACCGCGGGGATGGGCACTTCGCCGATATCCAAGGCGCCGTTGCGAAGGTAGTGGCGGACTTGCTTCACATCGTCCTCAAAAGACCGTGGGGTAAAAGACCGCGCACATCGCCTGCGCCGGCCACGCTGGTTACAGCATAGGAGGTGCTTGATAACGGTCGTGCCGCGGCCGCAGAGCGGGATATAGTCCGATTGGATCAGCAGGTGATCTCACTGCGGAGAACCGCTTCGCCTGCAAGACGGCCCCGCCAGGCAATGGTCGGGGCTGGCCGCTTTTCGTCGAAGCGCCGCGATACCCAGCCGAGGATCGGGGCGATGCTGCCGGTATAGACGCGCGCGGTGGAGCCTTCCGCCTGCGGGAGTTTCAGGGAGAGCGTCCTTCCCGGTTGGTTGAGCCGGTAACCATCCCCGAAGGGATCGACCCGGCAGCGCTCGCTGCAATGGAAAAAGAGTTCGATTTCGTGCGCCCTGGACATCCGCAGGCTGTCCTCGATGACGACCCGCCTCAGCCGCTTCTCGAAGGTAATCCGCCGCCGGTGCATCACCGGGTCGGGCAGTTGCATGTAACCGTCATGCCAGCCCTCGAAGATGTCGCACTCGGGCGAGGGCCGCCACAGGTTGCAGCCGGCGTCCGCTTTGCTGAGCCACATGAAATTTCCGCCGGACCGCGATTGATCCGTCCCGTCAACCCGCACGGTATTGTGCGCGGCGGTGCCGCGAAAGTAACTGCGCCACGGGCCTTGCGCGTGAAAGGTATAGGTACCCGGGTCAATCAGAAACTCCTTTCCCCCTACCGACAGAGTGAATGCCAAGGCGTCGGCGTGGCCGTGTGCCGCGATCGTCTGATAGCCGAGGGGGCCGGCATCGGCGACCAGCCGGATCTCGTTCTCGGACTCGAAGTCGCAGCCGAGGATGTAGTAGCCGCCTTCGGCAAACGCCCGCCTAACCGGAAGCTGCGCCCCTTTGTCATCGAGCCCCTGAAACACCGCGTCCGCGTCCTCGCCGAAGAGCCAGCGCGTCTTGTCGTCGAGTCCGCCCGCTTTTCCCTTGAAGTCGCCGCGGAGGAACAGGATCGCGCCCACAGCAAGCGACGACCGATAGCGGCAATACTCACCGCCCTGTGCCAGCTTTACGACGAGACTATCGTCAGAATCGCCGAACATGCAGACGTTGCCGCCGGCATCCATGATCGACGCGAGATATTCCATCATCGCCTCGATGCGCGACTCGAACGCCGCGGAAAATTTCTGCCCGTTCGCCTTGCCGGCCAACAACGCGAGCACAAGCAGATCGAGTTCGAACTGCTGGTACGACACGGCCTGCTCGCGGTTGACACCATCCGGCGCGTTCTGCAGCAGGATCTCGCGTTCGAGGATCGCCTTTGCCTCCGCGAGCCAGACGCGCGCGTGCGGCCAGCAGGGCCAGGTGAGAGCCGCGATGAACAGCCCTGCGGCTTCGCCTATGAGGTGGTTGTTGGCCGAAGAATGGCGCGAGAAATACCCCCGCACAAACTGTGCATGTTGATAGATCGATTCCAGCCAGCGTTGTCGCAGTCGCGCACCTTCGGTGTCTTCGAACAGCGGCGAACGCGCTGCGCCGAGAAGTTGCCATGTGACAGACCAGTTGATCAGCCTGATCGCCGCCTCGAGCGCACTCGACCAGTTGAGGCCCATGCGGTACGGGCACTCGGCAAACCAGCTCTCCAAGTGCTGTCGGATGACGTTGAAATAGCGCACATTGCCGCTCAGCGCGTAGCCCTGCGCCAGCGTTGCCAGATGCAGATGTCGATTGACCTCCCAGAGATACTTGATGTCTCCGACCCGCCGCGGGTCACGGTAGTCCAGCAGCTTGCCGAAAACAAGCGGCGCTTCCACGCCGGTCCTGGGATCGCGATTCCAGCGCGGCGGCGAGCCCAGATCGACGTTACGCAGGGCAAATACATCCAGCTTGCCCGCCGCGATGCGATCGGCCGCGGCGAGATAGCGAGACGGATCGACTCTTGCCGTGGCGTG
>Ga0137381_10000682_pt1 | contig 21999 bp, 20 predicted proteins | sample SagtaG_16_FD_104808 | JGI IMG/M metagenome (GOLD analysis project Ga0137381, IMG submission 104808) | Vadose zone soil microbial communities from Sagehorn Ranch, Mendocino, California, USA - Sage2_L_115_16 metaG | ecosystem: Environmental > Terrestrial > Soil > Vadose zone | place: USA... | reverse complement strand
GATGGAGTGATTGCTACTGGTCTCTTCGGAGGCTATCGTGACCTCTTATCAGAGGCTTTTGGCGCACGCGAGGAGATGCCGGCCCATGAACTGGGCAAGTAGGTGCGAGAGTATAAGAAGCCGGTACTAATGCAAACAGTCTATGCCCGACATAACATCCCTGCTCTGCGTATTTTGCGCGAAGAGGGTGTACCATACTACGAATCTGTGGAGATTACCTGCCGTGCCATGGCAGCCTTGAGCGAGATTGGGGAATTTTTGAGATAGGCCCCACAGCTATATTAGGTATCTGCCAGCCCATACATACTTAGGCAACGTATTCATACTCATCTACTATATCTGAGCCATCAGCATTATGCACACGCTGTACCGGTACAGCGAAGCGGTTGCCAACAGCACCATGGCTATAGAGATAGAAGGTGATACACATACCGCCAACGATCAGTACGATCAGCAAGCTTAGTACAAAGATGAATGGTGTCATAGTTCTCTTTTCCTTCCTTTAGCTCGGGGCTACTTACCTTGCCATGGTAATTACTCTCTTAATTTATGAGACGTATTTCACCAACGAGTATCAAATGTAGCGATGCTATACGCTTCGAAGAAGTACACGTATAGCATCGCCAATTTGGAGACAGAGCTATAGGAATATTAGAGTACTACGGTAACTTTGCGTTGTTTGCCACCACGCAAGAAAGTCACGGTAACTTTTTCACCTGCAAGGTGACGGCGGACGATGCGTTGCAGATCTCGTGGCTCTGTAACAACTTCGTCATCGGCAGCCAGAATAATGTCCATGCGCTTGAGTTCAGCACGTTCAGCAGGACTGTTGTAGCGAATCTCTAGCACTTCCATGCCAAATTGCTGGCTGAGACGAAGAGCGTTTTGGAGCGTGGGATCAATTTTTACACGCATACCCCCAACGCCGAGAGATACGCCCTTCGGTTGTTCCTCGCGCTTTTTAGTGAGGCTGGCAATAGTCGCCTTCAGAGTATCTAGAGGTACGGAGAAACCCAGTCCTTGAGCCAGAGGTAACATAGCCGTGGTGATGCCAACCACACGTCCAAAACTATCCACCAGTGGACCGCCAGAATTGCCAGGGTTAATAGGTGTGTCAGTCTGGATCAGGTTGATCATTTTGCGTTTGCCTGGAACATCAAGAGTGCGTCCCAACGCACTGACGACACCTGCAGTGACCGTCCAGTTGAGGCCATAGGGGTTGCCCACGGCGATGACGAGTTGGCCCACCCGTAGCGGCGCACGCCCTAACTCGGCAACAGGAAGGTGATCAGCCCCAATGCGCAGGACCGCGACATCTACATCGGGATCGCTGCCAACGAGACCCGCGTCGAATTTGCGGCCATCGGCAAGGGTAACTTGAATGCGGCGGGCACGTTCAATCACATGGGCATTCGTAAGAATTTGTCCATCAGAGGCAAAGATGAAGCCGGAACCAAGTCCGCCGCTGAACTCTGGGATAGGAAATGGGCCAACCCGTCTTCTCTCTCCACGATCTATATCAATACGTACTACGGCAGGGCCAACACGCTCTGCCGCGCTAGTAACAGCATGAGAATAGGCATCAAGAGCCTGTGCATCCTTTTCGTTTGTACTCATCATTGGTATGCTATGCTTTCCTGTGGAACCCCTTATTCCGTGCGTGCGAGGCTACGAATCAATGAGTTTGATAGCTATTATATCACATCTACTCTCTTGCCTTCTTCACCTCAAATTCTTGGGGAGGTCATTGGGGATAGCGAGCTCAAAGATTATTATGCAGGAGCCTGCAAGGCATTCGCGATTGCAGAGACAAGCGTTTGTAACTTAAAGGGTTTTTCGACGATAGCAGCATGAGGAGCCACACGCAAAGCTTTGGCCACCTCACAATGAGCAGCAGCAGTACAGAGAATCAAGGGCAGCGTTTGTGTATGTGGGTGACTTGTCAGATAGCGCAAGACATCAATACCACTGATATCAGGCAGCAAGAGATCCATGATCAGCACTTCTACAGGCAAAGAGGAAGCCGAGGTGTTTTCATGAAAAGCAGAGCAACCATCGGACCTTTTATTCTCTGACAGTAAAGCCTGGAGGCATTCCTGAGATGTTTCATAAACGGTAACCTGGTGACCAGCGAAGTGTAGGAAGGTCGAGCAGAGTTTTGCGATACGAGCATTATCTTCCAGTAAGCCAACAGATGCCATAAATATATCGAGCCCTTCGTGTTACCTGTGCAACAATTACTTTTGAATTGTATAGTTAAATATAGGCACTGTCAAGGCTTATAGTTAGGCTAGTATAAAATAGTACTACGGCCTTCCCCCAAATAAGCAGTCTGGAAAATTTTCCAGACTGCTTATTTGGGGAGAGACAGATGAGCTCTTTGACTGCCTTAGAGACCTGTCGGCGGCGTTTCGCCCGTATCGCTGGCAGTACCAGTCGGTGGCTCAGAACGTACTACTTCGATTGAACATTGGGCGAGCAGAGCACCAATAGCCCCGATAGCGGCCCACATGGGGGCAACCACAGCACCTACGAGACCGACGGTTAACGGAATCTCCAGAATAGTGTGCCCCTCTTGCTTGATGATAATCCGGCGAACATTACCCTCATGAATGAGTTCACGCACCCGGCTCAACAGTTGCTCACCAAGCACGGGCAACTCTTCACGAAAATCGCGTCCCTGTTCCATGTTTGGATCGGTCTGTGTCATATAATCTTACTCCTTCACTGTACTTTATTAACTTTATTAGCCACCATACAGGCTAATACGTCCCAGTGTGTTCTTCCAAAATACACGTTTTTTACGGTAACTTGGATATAGCCTTGTTTGTATGTTTCTGGCTACACTATGTATACGGAGACAAGGCATAATAAGTTGGAGGCATGCGTTTTACTTCCGCCCTCTTTAAGGATGATATGAAGTGAGGCCGTCTGTCCCAGCCCCACAGATCAAGGCGCAAACGTTTTGATTAGGTGTAACATGTACCTTACCCGCAAGAAGAACTGCAAGAGCTGCAGCCCCACTGAGTTCGGCGGCTATATCCAGTTCGTTCCACAGCCAGCGAGCCGCCTCACGCATCTCTTCGTCGCTAATGAGCACGATGTCATCTACATTTTGTTGGATAATCTGCAGGTTGAGAGCAGCACTTTGACGCGGCGCAAGCGTATTGGCTTCGGTACGAATCTCAGTAAGCTCAATGACTTGACCCGCTCGCACACTTTCGTACAGGGTAGCCGCTCCAATCGGCTCGACGCCAATAATTTTGATAGATGGCCTGAGTGCCTTAGCCACGATGCTGATACCACTGATCAGACCACCACCACCAATAGCAACCAACAGGACATCTATATGTGGCTCATCCGCGAGAATTTCGAGGGCGATGGTACCCTGTCCGGCAATCACGGCAGGATCGGCAAAGGGATGAAAGTAGGTGAGGTTGTCGCGCTCAGCAACTTCAAGAGCGGCACGGTTGGCATCATCCCAGACGGCTCCCTCAAAGAGAACTTTCGCTCCCCAGCTTTCCAGCTTTTGCGCTTTGATCAGCGGTGTGCCATAGGGTAGATAGATGGTCGCGGGAACATGGGCTAGCCAACCTGCATAGGCAACTCCCAAGCCATGATTGCCTCCCGATGCCGTCACTATCCCTCGTGCTACCCGTTCAGGTGAGAGGCTTAGCAGCTTGTTGACCGCTCCCCTAGCTTTGAAGGAGCCCGTGATTTGCAGGTTTTCTAACTTAAGATACAGGCGTTTGATATCATTGATGTTTTGCTTGACAGGATTGGCTATAAGAAGTGGTGTGTGACGGACATAGCCAGCCAATCTTTGTTGGGCAAGCTGGATATCTTGTAGATCAACCAAGTCTCTTGCCTTCCTTTCACATACGTTAATAGATGCCTGGATAACCACAGACACCTGCTCGTGGGGAGTTGACTATAGGTATCAACATATGCTTGCCGCACTCATGTATTTCTGCACATTTGTCGCATAGCCAACCACCTTCGTCACCACACTTTGCACATACTCCTATAGCAAGTGCACCACATGACTGGCAAAGCGTTTTAAGGGGCTCATTTCTAGCAAGCACATGGATGGAGTTCTCTTTTGCCCCACCTTCTCGCTCCTCTATGACTTTCAGGCTCAGTTCAGTAGTAGTGCCAAAATCATATTCATAAGAAAACTTCTGTCCAGAGCTGAGAATATCACCCAGTTTGACATCCATACTTTTATAGCGAGGGCCAAAATTCCAGGATGAATATGAGATCATTTGTTCATCTGAAGAGTATGATATACCATCAATTCTAAAAGCACTCAAGTGTCCACAGCATTCGAGCCAAATATGCCTGAGAAAGTTGTCTAGGTCCGTTAGCGTTACATTACTTGGAAGGTCGAGATGCATCCAGTATTGCGGTGATCGATAACCTTCAACCAGGATATGGAAGATTTTAGTTTTCATCTTGCGTGACCTTGAAGAGGTGGTACTTGGGCTACCTGACTCGATAGATGTAGCTCGCGTCTTGCATGTTTCCAGGTGTTTAGTCATGCCAGCCTTACTATACTCGGCTTGGCAAAAGTTGCATTTTCCTTTCGATGATATTCTGGGCATCGTTTGTTCTCCTGATTACAACTGGTAAGGATGGTAGGGAACGCGATATGATAACGTGTATATGTTAAGCATCTATACAAGGAGAGTATATCATGATAGACAAGACAGCGTGGTGGTATATCAACGGGACATGGGTACACCCCCATGAAGCAACGCTATCCATCAATGATGTGGCGGTGCTACGTGGCTACAGCGCATTTGAAGCACTACGCACATATAATCAACGTCCATTTCACTTCGATGAGCATCTCAATCGTTTGTATCACTCGGCAGAACTGATCGAGTTACAGATACCCTGGTCACGACAGCAAATTAGGGATATTGTATATGAACTTATTTCGCGCAATACCTACAAAAATGCCTCTATTCGCTTACTGGTCACAGGCGGAGAAACGGAGGACAGTATCTTGCCCGTGGGAAAACCAACACTGGCAGTACTGATTACGCCCTTGGGTGAACGAGATATGCAGCGATTTGCCACAGGGTATAAGGTGATTACGACGAGCTTGCAGCGTGTGGCCCCGGAAGCCAAGACAACCAGCTATCTGGCAGCCATACGGGCCCTGAAGGATGCCAGCCGTCGTGGAGCTGACGATGCCCTGTTTGTGAATGAGCAAGGGCATGTATTAGAAGGAACACGCAGTAACTTCTTTGTGTTTCGAGGGAATACCCTGGTGACACCGCGGACAGGAATATTGATGGGCATTACGCGCAATGTGGTGCTTGAACTGGCACAGGGACGTTTTCCCATCGAGGAACGCCCCATTCTCCTGGAAGAACTACCCCAGGTAGACGAGGCATTCATGACCGGCTCATCCAGAGAGATTATGCCTGTGGTACAGATTGACACTCTCGTAATAGGCAATGGGAAGCCTGGGAAGCAGACATATGAGTTAGAGCAGAGGTTTATTGAGATGATCGAGCGAGGGGATTTTTGATCACTACTTGAGCTTTCCCGCGAAAAAGGGGAAGGAACGGGAATTCCCATTCTTTCCCCTTTTTCGCACGATCATGCTCCTAGTGCAAAAACACTTGACCTGTTGGGATTGGTTCTGCTAGAATGAGACGCATCGGACAGCATGACAAGTGGTGGCAAGCTACCTGGCTTTTTCCCATTCCCTTGGTCCGTCTGAGGATACTGCACTAACTAATAGACGTTGTTGTCGCCACTGCTGCCGATGCCACAGTAGAGAAAGCATCTTCAAAGATGTCCAGCCCCTGCTGAAGCTGCTCATCAGTGACGCAGAGCGGCACCAGCACACGCAACACGTTATCGTACATGCCAGCTTTAATGAGAACGAGACCGCGCTGATGAGCAGCTGCCAGTACATCACTAGCCGCACGGGCATCCGGTTCTTTAGTAGTGCGATCTTTGACCAGTTCCATAGCAACCATGCCACCGAGCCCACGCACCTCGCCTACGATGGGGAATTGCTGTTGCAACTTGAGGAAGCGATCAGTAACGGCTTTGCCTATCTCGCGTGAACGAGCAGCCAAGTCCTCCTTTTCATAGAGATCGAGAACAGCCAGAGCAGCAGCACAGGCCACTGGGTTGCCACTATAGGTACCGCCGAGCGTACCAGGAGGTGGCACGTCCATGATTTCGGCCCGTCCAACCACACCACTGATGGGCATACCCGCTCCCATAGATTTAGCAATGATCATGAGGTCTGGTTCCACACCATCATGTTGGACAGCGAACATCTGACCGGTGCGACAGAAGCCACTTTGAATTTCGTCAGCCACGAAGAGGATACCATATTTTTCACAGACCGCTTTGAGAGTGCTTAGGAAGCCTGGAGGTGCAACCATGAAACCGCCCTCACCCTGTACCGGTTCGATGACTATGGCAGCTACCTGATCAGGTGCAACGTCGCCGATAAACATACGCTCAAGCTCCTGGATACAGTATTCCGAAGCCTCCGCGGGCGTCATGTTCATGCGATAGGCATAGGGGAAGGGTGCGCGATAAACCTCTGGAGCGTAGGGGCCAAAGCGGTACTTGTAGGGATTCACTTTGGCAGTCATGGTCATCGTCATCAGCGTGCGTCCATGGAAAGCGTTGTCGAAGGTAATGATCGCAGGTCGGCCCGTAGCGAAACGGGCGATTTTGACAGCATTTTCCACAGCCTCTGCGCCACTGTTGAAGAAGATAGCCTTCTTGGGAAAGTTGCCAGGGACCAGTTTAGTAATCCGCTCGGCCAGAGCAACATAGGGCTCATACATCATAACACTAAAGCAGGTATGAGTGAATTTAGCGGCCTGCTCAGCGATAGCTTGAGTGACTTCTGGACGAGCATGGCCAATGTTCATAGCTCCAATGCCACCTGCAAAGTCAATGTAGCGATTTCCGTCTACATCCTCAATAATAGCTCCATCAGCTTTAGCTGCAAAGACATTCATTGCAGAACTCACGCCGCGTGCCACAAACTCGTTCCGCCGCGCCATCAGTTCACGCGATTTCGCACCAGGAATTTGAAAATAGGGGGTACGCTCAGTCATAGAAGTTGCCTCCTGCCAGGAAAAACAGTTGTAGATACGTCATTGTGTTAACACTGTGACTTTCATTGTATCACATCTTCCAGGACACCATTAAACACAACAAATGGCGGGCCACACCTGCACAAGGTATGGCCCGGGTGCAATTCACTTTTTGGCAGAGTGCGTGGCATCGTGAGCATGATGACCGCAAGGGTCATCCCTACTATACTACGGCTCCCCAGGGCGAGGCATTCGTATATAGTAGTGACGACCCTTGCGGTCGTCATGCCCCTTGCGGGCATCATACTTGAGGTCATCATAGGGGTCAGGGTACTCATCTACAACCGTTAAGCCACCCCACTCAGTGAGGTGTTATCACTTCCCTTACGCTTACGAGCGACAGCCTCTTTCAATCTTGCCTCGCTGCGGGGACCGAAGCCGGATAGCTGGCGAATGCGCTGCTGATTGGCCGCCCACCACAGCTTTTCAGGAGTGTCGATACCCAACTCTTCGTAGAGACGAATGGCTGTACGCGGGCCGACGTGTTCGATTGACAACAAAGAGCGCACACCGGGCGGGAGGGATTGCATGCTTACATCGTTGAAGAAGGTCATGGTACCGGTCTGGACAAGCTCGCTAATACGTGCGCGTAGACGCTCGCCCAACCCCGGAACGGGCAAGGCCTCCCCACGAGCAAGAATCATAGCCGCCGGTTCAGTCAAGTCCAGGACGCCACGTGCCGCATTACGATACGCTTGAATACGGTAGGGATTGCTATTTTGAGCCTCTAACAGGCTGGCGATACCAGAAAGCACCTCAGCAATCTGACGATTAGTGACCATGGGACGGCTTTCCGGCTCCGGTTCTAAACCGGGCAAAGTCGGTTGTACAGGTTGTTTGCGCTGCACAAGTGATGCAGCAGGAACAAGCTGAATTGTCTGAGTCAGTTGCAAAACGCTCATATTGACCAGTTCTCTTTCTCTGGAAGTTGATCTATCTTAAAAAGCATACTCCAGTAACTTATCTTTGCTAAAGTACGATAAGAGCTGAGTTAGTGTATAAAGTACATTGAATTCATGTTCTAATTGTAGCACAAAATCGGAATTATGTCAAATACAAACTGTTGACTTCCTCTGAAAACGCTGTTATACTTTCCTATAGGCAACACAAAAGCCTCTTGAAAGGTGGATTCTTGATGCAAGTCCCCACTGTTACCCGCGCTGCGAACTGCAGATAAACGACTTGCTTTGTGACTTGAGAGCCGAAAATAGACGCTGACAGAGATTGGAGCCTGTTACTCATGTGCAGGTTTCGTTCTGGTTCATCTATGGCCTCGAGTGGCGAGTAGTTCAGTTCTTTGGGTCAGGTGGGTGTTGTTTTTTCACCTTTGTTGCCTTGTCTACCTCACCTCTGGCTTCTTTCTAGATGCAGTTCTCCTGCGCCTCACTAACCCACATTCCCTATGCATTTCAGTATGCCTTGCTGTCCCATGAAAGACGAACATAGCGATACCTTCGAGGGTATCGTCTTCAAGCTGGTTGCTAGAAAGAGCCTGTTTTATGTGTAAACAGTCATATTCGACATTTGTAATGGATCTTGTCCTTTCCCTTTGCGCGGCCAATTTTGTCGCGCCTTCGATGTCTCAAATGAGGTACAACCTATCGAAGCGAAAGAAGAGATCCAGCATTGGGAAAAACATACAGGAGAATTCCGCGTTCGGGTGAAGAGGAGTATGCCCAACCGCGTTTTGTGCGCAAGCAGCGAGCCTCTACGGAAGAGATGTTCAAGTGCAGGCATTGTCACCGGTTTGTCTGCCCACCTGCTTGTGGCACGCATCATCGCAATCACTGTCCGTTTTGCCTATTCTCACGTCATGTCGATGACCGGAGACCAGGAGATCGGATGAGCGCCTGTGGGGGAAGCATGGAACCCATCGGCAGCTTCCAGCGCAGTAAGGGAGAGTATGTGCTCGTCCATTGCTGCCTCGATTGCGGATTGGAACGCTTCAACCGCATTGCAGCGGACGACGATTTCGACCTCGTGCTTGCGTTGCCATCGCTCCCGCCGCTGACCAGCAGCGAGGTGAAGGCCCAACGTTTGGAAGGGGAACTTGGTGAGGAGTCCGACAAGCACCAGGTAGCCTGAGTAAACTGAGAAGGATGGAAGACGAAGGGCGCAGGCAAGCTGACGCCCTTCGGCCCACCCCACCAGAATTCACAAACCCTGGTAGACCATGCGACGCGTGCGATTTTTTCGAAGCATGATGACCGCAAGGGTCATCATGCGGCGGGAGCGGTCACCATGCTCACTTGCCAAGACGTATTTGAAGATGCATAATTTGATGAGAAACGCACACACTACCCAATAAGGAGCATATAAACATGACATTGCGTGCAACCTGTGTCTCTCAAGACCCGACAAACTATTTTCTGCCCAAAAGGGATGAAGACCAGCCTCTGCGTATCTCAGACGTACTATTACGAGTCAACCAGAGTCATAAAGATGTCTTTGCGGACATGATCCGTTTGGCGACCCATAGTAAGTGGAGCCATGCCGCCTTAGTCTATCTGTTGAGCGAGCCATCAAAAGGGTACGATAATATGTTCCTGGTCGAAGCTCGTACCAAAGGCATCCATATCAATAGCTGGCGTAACGAAGTTATTCCCTATAAGCAGTTCACCTCGGGCATTAAACGGCTTCCGCTTGACTGGTACGTCGAGACACCCTATGAGAAATCGAGACGTAACTGCCATGATCCTGAAGATGAACACGGCATTGAATACCTGCGCCATGTACGGGGTATCGCAGTTGATCAGATCAATGGCTTGTTTGATCACAAAACGGTCAATGAGATAGCAGCTCTTTATGTTGAGCGAGCAGCGAAAAGGCATCTAAGCGCGGTACCGCAGATAGCAGAGGTTGCGGATGCAGTAGCAACCTTCTTTAAGAAATGGGATGCCGCCGACGATGCGAAAAGGCGAAAATACAGAAATGACCCGCAAAAGTCGAAAAAGTATATCGCCCGTTTCATTTGTAGCGGCCTCATCCAATATAGCTTCTTTGAGGCATTGCGCATCCGCATTATCAACGATATGAAGGTTACAGAGTACCGCGAAGCGGCCATGAGCAACCTGAGCAATATGCAGCGTGTGATCTTCCGTGAAGACCCCGAAGATGTAATCGGGAAATATATACGCGATATCCAGGCAGGTCGGCTGGATATCGCCGAGCCCACACCTGATGACGTGCTTGATCTGCTGAAAACGGCCGTGCCTGCCGACTTCAACAATAGCCCACATCTGCAATGGAAGTATGTTATACGCAAAGGCATCGTCTGGCAGATTCATGAGGCACGCGAAGGCTATACGGCACAAACTGAGGATGAAGAGCAACTGCTAGAGTTGATGAAGCCAGAGCATATGAAAGAAGCTACGCACTGAATGTACATCCCTAATGATGATCCCGTGGTGGCCTTTACCCTAGCACACTATCCTCAACGTGCCAGCCTCCAGGCCATGGCTCATCTCGCATTTGATCGTTTACCCCTTGCCACCACAGAAGGACTACGCTTCTGGCGTTTGCTCGGCGTAGGCAAAGGACGAGCGTTTGATCCACATGCCGACTTCCAGCGTTATGCCATGTTTACAGTATGGGACTCAGTGGCGACCTTGAAACGCTTTGAGCAGTCCTCCAGGGTGATGCGACGCATACGCCAACACGCCGACGAGGTGTGGAGCGTGCATATGCGTCCAGTGCGCTGGCACGGTCAATGGGGTGGACGCAAACCATTCGCTGGGGTACCACTTGCTCCACCACCAGAACCTGGGCCGTGGGTCATACTGACCCGCGCTACCATTCGCCCGACAAAGATAACAGCTTTTCTTCAAGCGGTACCTGCAGTCTCGGCACATCTTCTCCAACAGCCCGATCTCCTACAATCGGTGGGTGTAGGTGAGGCACCTCTCTTGTATCAAGCAACGCTCAGCGTGTGGCGCACATTACCGGCCATCACCGCCTTCGCCTATGGTACGGCTCCACATATGGAGGTCATACGGCGGACGCGACGTGAAGGCTGGTATCGCGAAGAACTGTTTGCACGCTTTCGTCCCATTGATACGTGGGGAACGTGGGATGGTGTCAATCCTCTAGCCGAGTTTTTGCCCTTGTCCTAAAACACAGTTTTGCTTCACGAAAACACTGCGCATACCGGAAGGTGATCGCTTGCTTTGTGACCATTGACACCTACGGCTTTAACGATCACATAGGACTTGGTCAGACGCAAGGCAAGCTCAGGACTAGCAAAAATGAAATCAATGCGACAGGCAGGCGACTGAGCGGGATAGGTAAAGCCGGGTTTAGCAGGGTTCATGTGACGGTAGCAGTCCACGTAGCTAGCCTCTTGAAGAAGTTCCAGACCCGCACGAGGAGCATACAGTGGACTCGTAGAGTCTGCAATTGTCGAAAGTACAGTATTATGCGGGATGGTTTTGAGAAGGCGTATGGTCGAACGGGTAATGAAATCAAGCTCTGAACGGGTCGCCAAATCAAGATATTTTTTGAGATAGGGTTGCTGAGGATCCATCACATAAGAGAGCAGTTGACTGACTTTGAAGCTCTCTCCGCGGGCAATGGCGTTAAAATCGCCCATGAGCAGGTGAGGTGTCCCCTGGCGAGCGGCCATGATACGCAGAATTTCCTGCACTTCTGCACGCCTAATGCGATCACTCTCCGCACGCCGATGGAAATCAGCGGTTAAATGCACGACAAAGACGGTGAGAGGGGTGCCATCAACTTCTTCGACAGAGACTTCCAGTAGATGCTCTTTGGTTAAGAGGCCGGGACGAGCATGCATATGCACATCAACAATCGGCAAGCGGCTCAATACGCCTACGTGCCAGTCTTTCTCATGTCGTGCCTGTCCACTTAAGCGAAGATGCATGCCAAGTTCACCAGCAAGTTGCTCGGCTACCCCCAGATTCGTTGCCTCGATCAGCCCAATGATGTCAGCCTGTGTTGCCTTTATGATCGTGATCAATTCGTCAGTACGCTGAGTGCCACCTGTTTGGATGTTGTAAGAGAGAATACATGTCATCTATAGGTCGTCTTTCTGCCTTGATGCACCTGTGAAAAGCAGCAAACATCTAAAGCATAACACATAATCGAACTTACCATCGGAAAATGAGTGATTGTGGTAAGAAACACATTTATAATGTGGAAACCTTTCTTGACTATGACTTAGGGCTATGTTAGGATTTGATTGGCCTCATCTATACTTTTCTTTGATAGACATCGTATATTAGGAATAGGTAAGTGCAAGAGATTTTTCTGTCACCTGTAACATCTGCTCAGGAGGCGTATTATGATGAAGAGTGATCGTATTGGAGAGCAATTTGGCAACTACCGCTTGGAGCGTTTGTTGGGAAGAGGCGGATTTGCTGACGTTTATTTAGCTGATCATATCTACCTGCATACTAAAGCCGCTATTAAGATATTACAGACACGCCTGACAGATGAAGATAATGCGAAGTTTCTGCAAGAGGCCCGTACCATCGCGCAGCTCGTTCACCCACATATTGTGAAGGTCTTAGATTTTGGCCTGCAAGAAGATACGCCTTTTCTGGTGATGGGTTACGCCCCCAATGGAACGCTACGCTCACAGTATAGAAAAGGAGTCATGCTCCCCCCTCATATTATCCTACCCCATGTGAAGCAAGTAGCATCTGCATTACAGTATGCTCATGATCATAGGATAGTCCATCGCGATATTAAACCTGAAAATATGCTGCTTGGGCATCATTCCGAAGTGTTACTGAGCGATTTTGGTATTGCCTTCGTGACGCAAAGTTCACGCTATAGCAATGCCATGGAATCGGTGGGGACGGCAGGCTACATGGCTCCTGAACAAATTCAGGGGAGAGCGGTGCCCGCCAGCGATCAGTATTCCCTCGGCATTGTAGTCTATGAGTGGCTGTCCGGTGACCGCCCCTTTCATGGAACATTTACTGAGATTGCCAGTCAGCATTTGTTTGCCCAACCACCACCACTCCGTCAAAAGAATCCTTCGCTCTCACCCGATATTGAACAGGTAGTGATGGTGACCCTGGCAAAAGAGGCCAAGGCACGCTTCCAGAGCATACAAGCCTTTGCCAATGCCTTTGAGCAGGCGTGTGGAGTAGATGCACCAACCTACATTACCCCGCCTGCAAGTTCCCCTAAGTTTGATACGACTCGTGCAGCTACGCCTCCAGTGCTTGAAGTACCACCAGCAAGACCAGCACATGAGCAGACGCTAGCAGCTACACCGTCTCAGCCACCAGCACAACAACATCCTCTTGTATCGTCAGTATATACGCCACAAGCACCACCAGAGCAACAATCGACGTCGAAAGGGCCATCGCGGCGCGGCTTTTTAATAGGAGCAGCAGGTCTGGGTGCAGGCATAGGTCTGCTCCTGATTGCTGGTGGGGTAGCATGGTGGGAAGTTGGTCAACGTTCTACAACGGCATCTACTACGAAGACAACTCCAGCCACGGGCACTCCTCCTACTCATTCCAGTTCCCCTGCAGTCAACTCAAATTCAACCCCAACGGTTCCTTCTGGCGGGACAACTCCACAGCCCCAGACTCCGACTCCGACTTCTACACCTACCTCTACTCCGACTCAGCCAACTTCCTCTATAGGCAATCTTCTGTACACCTACCGTGGTCATAGTGGACTGGTCTATGCTGATACGTGGTCACCCAATGGTTCACGTGTAGCTTCCTGTGGTCAGGACAAAACTGTGCAAGTTTGGGATGCCACAACGGGGGGTAATGTCGTCACATATCGTGGACACACCAACGAAGTATACGCACTCTCCTGGTCTTCCCAACAACTTATTGCCTCTGGGAGTGAGGATCACACTGTATAGGTCTGGAATGCCTCAAGCGGAAGCCGACAGTATAGCTATACCAATCATACTCTTCCTGTCTATACAGTAGGATGGTCGCCTGACGGACAACGCGTAGCTTCTGGCAGCGGGGATAAAACGGTTCAGGTCTGGGATGGAACAACAGGAGGGAATGCCGTGGCCTATACAGGCCACACTGACATAGTGAGAACGGTAGGATGGTCACCCGACGGATCACGCCTTGCCTCCGGTAGCGAGGATGGCACGGTACGAGTATGGAACGCCAGCACAGGAAGCACCTCTCTAATATATAGAGGCCATACGGGCGGTGTACTCATCGTGGCATGGTCACCCGACGGAAACTATATTGTCTCCGGTGGGCGAGATGCCACGGTGCGTGTTTGGAATGCCAGTACAGGCCAGACTGCTCTGGTGTATACAGGGCATAGCGCACGAGTCTGGAGTGTCTCATGGTCACCCAATGGACAGCGCATCGCCTCAGGAGGGAGAGATAATACCGTACAGCTTTGGGATGCCCTGACAGGCAGCAATGCCTACACCTATCGCGGCCATACAGATGTCGTATGGAGCGCATTGTGGTCTCCCGATGGCAAGTATATTGCGTCGGCGAGCAATGATACGACGGTGCAGGTGTGGGTCGCGAGCTAACTTTCTTGCGCTGTGAAGGCCAGGGTGATGACGACCTTATTCTGTGCAATAGCAATGTTTGCCAAATTTGGTGGCTCGACTCCGAAGTCCGTCATATAAATGGTGCTAGTTGCTGTTCCTGTGATCGTCTTACCCTCTACCTTTCCTTGCACATCAAATGTCTCTTTGTTGGTTTTGCCGTGCAGCGTCAGATTACCGATCAGTTGAAAATGAACAGTTTGTCCGTCACTATAGCTCACTGGTAAGCCTTGTGTACTGACAGAAATGAACGTTGCATACGGATAGGTATCCGTTTCCAGAGCGTGCTGCCGAACGTAGCGATCACGCATCGCAGCATCCGTTTGCACCGTTCTCAAATCGACCGTCACATTCATCGCTGCAATGAGTGGGGAAGTGCCAGTTCGTATGTGAAAACTGCCCTGCACTGAGTGCGTCGTACCAATCGCATCATTATTCGGTTTATTTTGGAAGATCAGGTTTTCATACACGCTATAGGATGCTGTAGTCTGGGCAGGCACAATCTGAAATGTCTGTAGACCTACTAAACTCACTGATGGAATGGGCGTTCCCGTTACTGTTACAGCTCCCGGTGCAATATGGGTCTGGTTGACGCTACTGGCAAAGTGCGTTGTGTACAGCATACCCGCGACGATAATCACAAGAATAGCACCGCTCCCGGCCAACCAGATATAAAGCTTCTTCATAGTTCCTCCTCCTAAGGATATTCAAGACTCTACTTCTCACATTAGCCCCATCGTACGGGAACAAGATTGGAAATAGATTAGAAATGCATGTGAAATTCCTCACGAGCCAACTGGAACTGTAGGCTGCATTCTCTACGAGAATCTTCTCATAGCTTTCCAACAGCATTCTGATGAAGGAGAGGTATGCTTGAGGATATAAGAGAGGATTGAACCGACGACGAAACAGCAGATTTTCCTGAAGATGATTATTAAGTATAGTGAATGGAATTATTCCGGAAATTCTAAGGGATAGAATACACGATGCATATGATGAATACAATAGTTGAAAGATATTGCTGAACGGCTATACCACTCACACCGCACGCCCCCAGCCCTTCTCCTCGGCGAATGCTACCATCTCAGCCTGGACATCTGCCGGGATCAGGTCCGGCTCGCCCAGCTTGAGGGCCAGAGCCAAGTAGTAGACCCTCGCAGCCTGCTCCGCCGCCACACAGCGGTCAAACGCCAAGCGAATGTCCTGACCAACACAGAACATGCCATGGTTCTTCCAAACCACACCGAAATGGTCACCCATCGCCTCAAGCGTAATGCGGGCGAAGTCAGGGTTACCACTCTTAAGCGACGGGGCGACAGCGAGACCCTTACCTGCAAATAGATACACAAAGTTACCCAGAATGTTCGGAATGGTCAGGTTCAACGTATAGAGGACGTTAACGTATGGAGACTCCACATGCACGCAGCCTCCAACCCAGGGATAAGTGCGATACGCCATCGTGTGGATCGCCCTCTCCGAGGTCGGTTCGTGGATACCATGCACTTTCTGACCCTCCATGTCCACGGTCACAATGTCGTCCGGCCCCATATTCACATATGGCACGCCGCTAGCCGTAACCAACACATAGTCAGTTCCAGGGATGCGTGCGCTGAAGTTCCCCTGGGAATGCATGACCATCCCCATTGCCTCGGCCTGGCGGGCTACCTCTACAATATCCCGGCGTAAGGACACATCATCAGGTATCACAGATAGAGTCCTCCCATTTCAATCGAGTACAGTTGCCGAACAACATAACCCTCATCTCACTACTTGGTTCTGGCTTGCATCTGATATGATGGTTTGTTTCATATTATCACACCTTTTAAGTTACATCCTTGTGAAGAAATGCGTATTTCAGACACATTCTAGTCAATCTCAGCCATCGTTTGTTTTTTATTCTCATGCTATCATTGTCTTAGAAGCAATGATGCCTCCTCACCTTTTTCCACGTAGTACGGTGGCTGCCCGCTGAAGATTCTCAGTGGGCAGCCCTGTTTTGCTTTACTCGCGTTTTAAGGGTTTGGGCGGATAAGGGTCACTCCTAAACAATATTATTGCAAACATTTTATGTAAAGTTCACACATCTTCTATGGTAAAGAAGCTAGAAATGGTCAGTTATTCTTCATGGCATCTCCTCTTTCTCCAGTACAGCATCAGATTACTTTAGGGCGTCAGATTACTTTTCCTGTCTCATTGCAGCCCTTGAGACAAAAAACCTTTGGTGTCTTCTGGTTGGGTTCATTTCTCTCAAGCATCGGCTTCTGGGTGCAGTCGGTCGGACAAAGTTGGCAAGTATTGCAATTGACGAACTCAGCCTTCCTTCTTGGCCTAGTTAGTTTTGCCGCGCTGCTGCCCAATATTGTCCTGTCTCTCTTCGGTGGCGTCATTGCAGACAGGGTTCATCGGCGCCCCCTGCTGATAGGTACTCAGATTATCTTTCTGGGTACGGCGACATCGTTAGGCATCTTAACCACATTGCAGCATATCACCGTCTGGCAAATTATTATGATGGCACTCATCAATGGAACATTTAATACGGTAGGCTTCCCGGCTTGGCAAGCCTTTATTGGCGAGCTTTTGCCGCCAGAGCAACTCAAACAGGGCATTGCTTTAAACTCCATGCAGTTCAATCTCTCGCGAGTCATCGGTCCTGCCCTTGGCGGCCTTTCAATCGGCATATTCGGCATCGCAGGCTCCTACTACCTCAACGCCATCAGCTACGTAGCCGTGATTATCCCGCTGTTGCTGATCCATCCCATGCGGATGCAGCACAGAAACCGCCAGCAAGGGATATGGCAAGATCTCCGTGAGGGACTGAACTATGTCGGGAAGCGTCCATCATTGCAGATAGTCCTGCTACTCCAATTCATGATTGCCTTCCTCGTCTTCCCATACGTCATACTCTTGCCTGTCTTCGCACGTGACATTTTTCATATAGGGGCACCAGGTTTGGGCTTGCTGAACTCAGCATCTGGTATTGGTGCGCTGCTGGGAGCTCTCCTCCTGGTAGTACTGAGCCAACGTCTAGAGCGAAGAAAGCTCCTGCTGATCATCCTGTGTGTTCTAGGTGGCTTGACAAGCCTCGCTTTCGCCCTGGCAAGCGCATTGGACGCTGCGCTGTTGGTCCTAGTCGCGTTAGGTGCTTGTACGGTGATGTCGACGATCACCACGAACACGACTTTGCAAATGCTCACACCAGAGGAGATGCGAGGGAGAGTGTTGAGTATCTGGATGATGACCGCATTAGGTCTAGCACCCTTTGGGAATCTTCTCGCTGGTTGGGTCGCCCAATCTCTTGGGGCACCTTCGACGCTGATGATAGGTGGCAGCGTATGTGTTATGGGGGCATTACTCATAGCGATACCCTACAAGAGGCGAAAGGCAAGCACCGTGCAAGCATGCTCGCGCAGTTGTAGCACGCAATGATACCTGGGTCTATGTCCTTCCGGGTGAAATACGGGATACATCTGTAGGGGCGCCATGAATGGCGCCCACGTGTCAGGCCATCCCACGCTTTTGGGCGCCATGAATGGCGCCCCTACAATCACCCGCAAGGATGGAGAGCCTGATACCTCTCTCATCGGCACTCCCATGCTTGCTGTCGTACTTCTAAAGGAGAAAGTCCGGTTGCCTGGTGCACACGCCGTGAGAAATGGTAGCTTGTCTGAAAGCCACAGCGTCTGGCAATCTCGCCCACGCTCAGTCCGGTCTGTCTCAGGAGGTCGATTCCTTGTCCCACTCGCCGCTCCCAGAGATAGGCCATGGGCGTGGTATGCAGCTGCTGCCGGAACAAACGAATGAGATATGATGGACTAACTGCCGCCGCTGTAGCAATCATATCAAGCGTCAGCGGCTCAGCTGCGTGCGCGTGAATGAAATGGCGTGCATTCTCGATTGCTGGATCAGGCGGCGTTGTGGCCCCGTTCATAAGGAGTTCACCTTCGCCGATGTAACGCCAGATCATCTGCACAGCCAGAGCTTTCAGCAGAACGGGAGCAGTTGAAAGCGGAGAGTGCTTCAGAGCCAGTGCTTCACGTATAAGGTCGACCATCGTTGCAGAGAGTAGCAGAGGCCAGGGTAGCCCAACCATGCGGGTAACAAGTGCCTCTGAAAGTTGCGGGAGAAAGATGTGCAGCCAACTATGCCACGTCTCGCATTCCTCAGCGAATGTGAAACGCTCTTTATGTCCGGGGAAAAGGACACAGACGGTGTCAGCAGGTACAGTGTGTGGCACGTCGTCAATCCAGACCATCATATGTCCGGAGTGTAGCATGATCAGTTGGAGGTTACGTTGCAAACGCGGACCAAAAGCTCCACCCGCCGGATAGGTTACCTCGCCGACATTCACCTCTTCAGGCCAAAAGTACTCGTCATCAGCCATCGTGTGGATCCTTCCACGTACAGCCCCTATCTTACGCTATGACCGTGGTAGGTCTAATATATCGTTTTTCTCAAGCTCCATCTTGAGAACCGCAACTAATTTATTACCTTCTGATAGAGCGCATCGTGTAAAGAGAGTATACCATTACCGCACATCTTTCTGGCGCGAAGCTCAAAAGGGACTTGCTCTTCTTGCTTCACCGTTTGCCCATGTTGAAGCCTATGTATGAGTGGCTGATCCTGCGCTTGGGAGCGATGCGCTTCGAACGCGCCTGTTTAGGGTAGTAGCGATGGCAAGAAGCATCAGCCATCCACCCAAGATGAGCGCGCTCCATTTGGCGCCGACCCCTTGAACCACCATTCCCCCAATGATGGCTCCCACCGATTGGGCACCCTGCATCACGAATTGCACCGTGCTGCTGGTGCGACCACGCATGGAATCAGGCGTGGCCATCAGCTGATAGCTATTGAGTGAAACGGTATACATCGGACCAACAAACTCTTCTGCCGCAGCGATGAAGCCCATGACAAGAGCACTGGGGGCAATCGCATAGAGGGGAAACATCAGGGCTTCAAGCCAGAGCATACTGATCGTAATCTGTCCGAAGCTCACATACTTCCGCACCCAGTTGCTGACAAGATTCCCAAGGAGAGCGCCTACAGCCGCCGCTGTAAAGATAGCGCCGATGCCACTGGAGGAGGTATGGAGGTCTCTGGCAAGCACCAGAATGACAAGGTAGCCTGCACCATAGCGCAAGCTATCTGCTCCATTCACCAGAGTAAGAAATCGGAGGAGCGGCTGTTTCCACAACCACGCAAAGCCTTCGGCAACAGCCTTGTGCAGTGGAAGACTCGTACCTTCCCTCCTGCCCTGGAAATCCCCACGAATGAGGCCCAGTGAACACACCGACGCGCCAAAGGAGATGGCATTCACCAGGAATGGGAAGACCTCCCCAAGACTATAGAGCGTACCCCCAAGGAGTGATCCAAAAGTGCGAACACAGGAATACGCTGCCTGCGATTGGGAAAGAGCAACTGGGAGTTGCTCTCGCGTCATCACATTGGGCAGCGCAGCAGTATTGGCGATGCTAAACATCGTTCCGAGAATGCCTGCAATGGCCACAACGACATAGATCTGCAGCATGGTCAGGGCGTGGAACCAAAAAGCGAGAGGAATGGTCAGTGTGATGAACATGCGTCCAGCATCACAGATCACCATCGTCCTTTTCCGGTTCCACTTGTCTGTGAGCACGCCCGCAATCGGGCTGACCACAAGAACAGCGATGGTGCTCAAGCTCACGGCAATACCTGCCTGGACCACAGACCCCGTGAGGGCTAAGACCAGGAGCGGGAGTGCAATGGATTGCTGCTGATTTCCGATATACGAAACAAGTTGGCCCCCCTGCAAGAGCAAGTAGTTGTGATTACGCCAGAGAGGCGGTGAGGTGGTTTCGTGCTCGTGAGACTTCATCGACGGAAAAACTCCATTCTCGCATATCTTTTCCAGACAACACACACAAAAGCCGTGGGCAGCTCTTGCTCCTCGCCCAACGGCCTTCTCGCAGGTGAGAAATGGAAGGAAAAAGAAAAGCCGCAGGCGAGATCATTTCGTGTCACCCACGGCTTGTCGACTTGACGTTCTGCTACGTTATCTCTAGTTTCGTGCCAACGTCTTTCCCAAAAAAGGGCGCAGTACGACCTTGGGCGACACGAAACGTATCAACAACCTGCACGCTCCCACGAGAGCGAAAGCATCCCCCCGCGATGAGCTTCGTTGTCGCGCTAGCCATACACATCCCTTTCTTCTCTTCTGTGCTGGAATCCTCGTGCTGCCTAGAGCAGCAACTACGATTAAGATAGCATGCCTATTTTCGCGTGTCAACCGATCTCTGTTCGCTGGCTTTAGATGATCCTAAAAGTCGCCACAACTCTCGCCTAGTTATCGTGAGTCGGCTTCCTAACTGGTTTTGTATTATCAAGTTGAGATAATTGACGTTTCGCACTGATAGGCCCATTTAACAAATACGTGGCAAGGGATCGCCAACCAACATATCCAGTACACGCATACCACCAATATCGGTACGTAAGAAGACTAGGCCCGCAGGTTCGGCCTGGACGGTGCCAATGATGGCAGCCTCGCGTCCGAGAGGGTGTGAACGCATAGCTTGAAGGGCGGCTTGTGCCTTTTCAGATGCAACAATAGCGAGCAGTTTGCCCTCATTGGCAATGGTCAGAGGGTCAAGACCCAGAATCTCGCAGGCACCACGCACTTCGGGGTGCACAGGGATAGTGTGTTCATCAAGGGCAATGGAGACCTCTGAACCTATAGCCATTTCATTTAAGGATGTGGCTACGCCGCCGCGTGTGGGGTCCTTCAGACAGTGAACACCTTCACCAGCTGCTGCCAGTATGTCAGCTACCATAGTGTGTAGTGGGGCAGTATCGCTCTCCACTTCGGTTTCGATATCGAGTGCTTCACGGGCCAGCATGATGGCGATACCGTGATTGCCGACAGGGCCGCTCAGCAAGACTTTGTCTCCTGGTTGCAATTGCGTCTGCCCAATTTGCCAACTAGTACGTAGCACGCCTACGCCTGCTGTGTTGATGAACAGTCCATCGGCTTTGCCGCGCTGTACTACTTTGGTATCGCCAGTGATGATGGCAACACCAGCTTCGGTAGCTGCTTGCGCCATTGAGGCCACGATACGGCGCAGGTTGGCAATGGGAAAACCTTCCTCCAGGATAAAGCCTGCTGAAAGATAGAGCGGCTCCGCACCAGCCATCGCCAGATCATTGATGGTGCCATGAACGGCCAGTTTGCCAATATCTCCCCCTGCGAAGAACAGTGGACTGACCACGTAGGTATCGGTGGTGAAGGCCAGACGCTGACCGCTTCCCTTGACACTGAAGATCGCGGCATCATCCATTGGATCGAGGAGTGGGTTTGAGAAGGCCGGT